>Ga0131853_10006607_pt1 | contig 20939 bp, 7 predicted proteins | sample TergutLab28metaG_FD_92764 | JGI IMG/M metagenome (GOLD analysis project Ga0131853, IMG submission 92764) | Labiotermes labralis P1 segment gut microbial communities from Petit-Saut dam, French Guiana - Lab288 P1 (version 2) (version 2) | ecosystem: Host-associated > Arthropoda: Insects >...
ACACACACACACACACACACACACACACAATACACAGAACGACAAAAAAACAGCACATAGAACAACACAAAATGTTTTGGAAGAGTGCGGGCCGTGCCCCCTCTTTGACTGTCATATCCTGGCATTTGCCTTACAACCGACGAAAAAGCACGGAAAAACCTCAATCAGGGTAGCCGAAGAGTGCCAGCTGGCACAATTAACATACATAAACACACAATAAGAATACATAGACATAACAATAAAAATACATAAATTGCAGTATCAAACAGGAATACAACCACATATACATTGATAAAAAATAGAACGTAAAGAATATGAAAGAATGTGATAATAGCAAAATACATATAAGCAGCAAATTCATATTGTCCATATGTCTACTAATAATGTCACACACTTTATTTCTAAGACCATCACTACAATGCAACACTTCGCTACACTTCACCACACTACACACAACTACACTTCACTACACTTATCGACACTTCACATCCTCTCATTTACACTTCACTACCCTCTCATTTGGCTTAACCCATTTACATTTCCTACCGTTCTATTCCACCTCACAACGCTAAACTAGACACAGGACTGTTCACCCATTTCCAAACTTATTTCCAAAATAATGAACCCCTTCACTGCTCTAAAGAACCTCTCAACATTTCACCTCACTTCACTTTTTATTTTTTATTTTGTTTCACTTATCCTATCAGTCTCTCAATTCACATTACTTTGCTATTCGTATCTACAACTCACTTCCCTTCAATTTTTACTTTTTATCACCTTCACTTCCACTCACTGGTTTTCACTTTCCTAACCCTCGTTTTGAAAATATCCGTTTTAACGTGGGAAATCCCTACAGCACCTTCAGGTAGCTGGTTCCAATCAGTAATGGACCTATTCACAAAGGAGTATGATAAATAACATTGGAAAACTGGTACAAAGTTCTGACAAAACAGAGTATTTTTTAAAATTTCCAGTGGATAATCAATGCGTATTTATGAGCGTCCCTTCAAGATTAAACTCATGGTTATATTAGCCTATTTTTCATATAAATTTTCAAGAAATGGCTTTAATTTTACAGCCCTGATTAACCCACCCATTACAGTGACACGGCTTGCTTCAAAGATAAAAAGCCGAAAGTTTATGGAACAATAGAGTTTTAGTTTTGTCATATTTCAGTAATATTAGAAAGTTCGTTTAAATTTTTACTCTTCGTTTGTAGTGTAGGTATCACGAAAACAGATCAAACTCATAGGAAAAATGAATTAAAAAGCCAACGTAACAGCAAAGTTTAGAAAATGCAATTAACTAACCAAAATGGAATTCCAGGTAATGAAATAACTTGTAAAGTAATTTTAGAAAATGAAAATATTTGCTACATATATTAATACAATTTTTCATCGCCTCTTTCGTTAACATCTGACAGTACAAAATACACTTCAGGATTTCCTACTCTACGTTGGTAGACATAATGGAGACGTGACTTTAGGTCTGTCACTGTTTTGGCAGGTAAGTCAGTAATGTGAGTAAAGTGATGGGAACGAGATATTAAGTTACCTCAAACAGCCCTGCATTAAGTAAAATCAAATATTTTAAAATTTGCTTTTCTCATTACACGAAAAATTGCAAAACATATTCCACCAGGTTAGTTTCTAGAACTCTAAGCCTTTGAAGGATTAGTCAATGTACTCCCTTTTGATATCCTATGAAAGTAACTTCCAGCGAACAGTGCTCGAATTTACAAAATGGCTTTGTTTCATTTCCACAAGATTTATATGAGTCCTTGTCATACAAGATCAGCCCATCTTTTGGCAGCTCAAGTTTTGTACAGGCTTTATTCTATTGTTTAATTTACGCTTGAATTTTATCTGTTTTTATAAGAGAATTACCAGGCTGCAGCCTTTTTGGTTCATTTCTCCTAGCTTCACCATATTTTCCCTGCAATATCCACAACAAGAAAGTGAAAAACCCGTACTGCAACGTCAATATTTCGCTTCTGTCCTCAGCACCCTTCAGTATAAAGTAGCTCCTCTACGTTGTAAGTTAAATTTACACAAATATCACCTACATCGCCTACAAAAGTTACATAAATATCACCTAAATCACCTACAAAAATTTACATAAATATCACCTACATCACCTACAAATTTTATATAAATATCACCTACATCACCTACAAAAATTTACATAAATATCACCTACATCACCTATAAAAATTTACAAAAATATCACCTAAATCACCCACAAAAATTTACATAAATATCACCTACATCACCTACAAAAATTCACATAAATATCACCTACAAAAATATATATTGTTTCCAAAAAATGACACCTGCACTTGTTTCTGGATGTGGCACCTTATGTATGAGAAACTGGAATTTTTTCTTCTTTATTATGTTTCATTCAGCATTAGACGTTCCATCTCATTTGACACAAATTTTAAATTCGCAGTGATCTTTGGTATTTTATTCTTCATCAGTGTCATTTTGAACAGTGGACTTGCATTTATTGCTGTTGTCACAAGTGTTTTTTTTGGTTTGTGAAATAAAAAAGTACTTGTCACCGAAATCATTTCTACAAGCTACGACACTTGAATTTTAGTTATTTTCACTGCATCGCATTTCGAATAAAACAAATATTTTTGAATCCGTCAAATTTGCAGAAAAAATGTAACTCTTGCTGGTGGATTATTGACTTTCATACAATGGAAATATATTCAGGTGACTGAAGACACCTTATTTTTCTTCAGGTAAAAGACTTTTGTGTTAACCACACTTCCCTGTAAGGTCCAGGGGTCCTCAGTTACCGCCTAAGACTTGCCTCCTTTATACAACAGTCCCATACACATAGTGCGTTTTGAAACACGCGGTTTGACGAACTCTCTTTTCCATTACACGTGTTTTCACAGAGCTCTTTTTTTTTAATAGCTTCGTCGTTTTCCTCTCTTTTCAGATCGAAATTTTTCGATTTGTTTCTCCGGTTATTCTACATAATCGCAGAGACGCTGACTCCCACCCTATACAGAAGGTTCATAAAACGGGTTAAATAAACTTGAGGGTTCTTTGACCGTGCATCTTCCTCATGAAATAGTGTGGAATGCCAACTTGATGCAACAAGGTAATTTTATTGGCGTATTCTATGTCAAGCTAAGAATACATCAATAAAATTACCTTGTTCCATTAAGTTGAGATTCCACGTTATTTCATGGTTTAATAAACTACTTCTGTCTTTTTCGCTGAGTTATTCTCTGCACTTATTTGATAATTTAGACCTTTAGAGGCTAGTGGTTATTTTGTCTGCCATAAAGTTTATCAACTATCTAGCCTACGTTCCACCCACAAAATGTATTTATATATTTTCTATGGCTGTCAGAAAAGAAACCGGCCTTTCTTTCCTCATAAAACACTAACAGACGGGTTTTTGTAATCAGATGATAAATGTTTAATATGCGGTACGAACTGAACTTTTAAATAAAATTTAGGTTAATTTTAGTATTTAAAGTGTTAAGCTTCTACAAATCACGGTCTTAAAAAAATTCTGTTTTGGAATTCAAACCTGTCGTCAATTTCAAAGCCTCAATTTAAGCAATGAGACAAGGTAACTTTTCATATCAGTGTCGCTGCTGTCAGCGCATTCTATTGACAAACAGCCAATATTCGCTTTCATTGTTTCGCTTTTAAAAAATGAGATTTCTATAAATCAAATTCAGCCTTGGTTTTTCCTGCGCCAAAATTTTGTCGAACAGTAACTGACACTGATTTGTACTATGGATACTGCACTCATTATAATGATCTACCACGCTGGTTTGTCTTGCAGCAGCAACTCTGCTTTTGCAGGTGTTTCCATAAAATTTATTTTTTATTAACGTTTGAAACTAGGTATTTTTTAACAGTACAAATTTAACCCTTTAAACACCGAGTTAAATCCCATCTGCAATTTGCTGGCGTTAATAGGAGCTCACCATATTCTCCACGTTAGCAGGATAAGGGTTAAGGGTGTTTCAACTGTTGGTGTAGGCGAATGAGAAAATACTTGTCGTTTAGTTCGTAGAGATTGTTACATACTTCAAGCAAACCAGACCCGAATATAGGTTTATTCCAGCTGACAATTCAACTGTATAATAAAGAATCTTCTTCCAATTCACACTTCACCCCAGTAAGAAGAAATACTTTCCTTTCACATTTCAAAGAGAGAAATGCATTTTCCACTTCACACTGTTACGTTGAACGGGAAAACTTTCCCCGGTTTATCCCTGAAACGAAGAAGGAAATAGTTTAACGCATACACTTAAATCGTTGTGGAGAATATTATTTTTGTTACTTACATTTGAACCAAACGGTACCAGATATTTGACAGATTCACTTTCCACTTCAAGCATAAGTCTTCTCTTTAATACACGAGGCACGTACTGACGTGACAAGAGGAATGGTTCTTCTAATTCTAAAGACATGTTCAGCTTTAAGATCACTGCTCACTGTGGAATCCTCAGTTAACAAATCAGAGGTACTTTCAAATTATTTTTACACTCTCTTTTGTAACCTGCTCGGCAGGTTGTCCTGTTTGCTTTCAAGTATGATGGGTACTCTTAATAAGACCCTGAATGCGGCTATCACTGAAGTTCATAGCCGAGTTCCGCATTACTATTACCATCATTAGAAACTTTTAACCGAATGCTGCTAACAAGAAACATGCTCACAAACTGCAATAATAAATCTACACAAAGCGAAACGTGAGTTATGCATACAGAAACTATTATCTAGCTCTGGAAACGCAATATGGATTCACTGTATACAGCATCATTTGTTTACATTACATAATTATTATGAACATATTATTATTTCATGATTAATGGTTATTTCTTCTACAACCGTGTAACACAACGGTTAACTGAAAATTGAAATATTCGCTCTTCTCGGACTTTACACAGTGTTGTGTGGTAGTAGGAAACACAGCGGAGGAAGCCTGAAATCAACTGTCAACTGTTGTGAGCGGTATTTAAAATAAAGAGCAGGAATGAATTATAAATAGTCTGAGAAATGTTTAGTCTATCGCGGGGGGGGGGGATTTTTACACGTGCTTTTGAAAGATGCACTCATTGCCAAAGATTATGTAGTGTAGGGGAGAGTCGAGTGAATGGTTATGGAGTATTGAAAGAATGATACTTACATGGGAAAGCGGTAGTATTCTGGAATAAAACTGTTCCTTTGTCACTCCGCTCACCACAAATACGATGCAGACTGCTTGGGATGGAAACTGGGCCTCCGCGGCGAAAAGCCTGAGCTACGATACGAACCATCAATGAATTCACAAGACTCAGTGTGAATACTGAATGATCCCCAAAATTGATATCCTGTAGAACTATAATTTTTTTTATATTTTTGAAAAAAGTTAAATGCGATAAAATTGTGAACAGAAAGGTTGACAGATATCATCATACTGACCGTGACGCTGCCAAGGGCTTAGAATGAATACAAGGGCAAGATACTGATTTAAAGCAATGGAGAAACTACTCTGCTGCGGAGATAGGAAGATAAGACATTAAAGCAACTGGATGTAAATGCAACATTCGCAGCTAGAATGAAAGTTTTCAGAAGAGTTAAAACGCTCATTTGTTTTCGTATGACAAAAGTACTTTCCTATCAGAAGGCCTATGTTACTTTTGCATTTATTTCAAGGCCAACAAGACGCGTAACAGAATACCGGTGGTATTTAAATGTCGCCATCACCTCCTCTTCCTTAAGCGCCAGACCATGGGTTGGAACTTGTTGAGGGTTTTTTTCAGACTGCGTACTGTTCTTCGACAGATGGCAATATTACAGAGACTCCTGCACAAGGATATTGCAGTAACTTCGCTAATAATTACTGATGAGTCCTGTCTAGAACGTCGCGATTGGTGGGGCAAGTGGCTACGTATATGCTACCCTGTCGAACGGGTTACTTAAATAGGGATCGAATGTACGTGGAATTTTTCCGATACAACTACATAGCTTCGTCTTGTCAACACATTTGTAATTCCAGACACACTGCACAAAGAGCTCAACTTTCACAATCAAACCGACAAACACACTAATGTTAAAATTATGTTTTTATACACAATTTCTAATAACTCCTACACGTTTCTATCTAATCTGATCATCTTCAGGGAGACAATGAACATCAATAAAGCCTATATAAAAACTTAGGTAGGTTATTGAATAGATGAAAATATGTGCATAAAATGTCAGCAGATATTACAAAATTCGTTTGTAGTATTGCAGAACTGGTCCATAAGATGCGGAGAGCATATTTTCAGAACTTTTTCATTGGTTCTGGAATTAATATAAAATAATAGTAAATAATAAATATAATTACAATCATACATAATAATAGTACTAAATATAATTATAAGTATTTGATTGATTATTGCAAGTAGTTAATACGATGGTTGTTTGTACATACCACATCAGGAGGATGTCAAATATATGTTGCGGTGCCCAGTCCGGTGCAACAGCAAACTGATTGTGCGAGTTTAATGTAGCTGTATATGACTTCATTTGATGATGTTTCATTTGAAGGTCATAGATAAGGTCGAATGAAAGGTTGCGTTTTTCAGCTGGATGGTTCGGGATCGAATCCACGTGGAGGTGAGCTTTTTCGCTCCCGTCCAAACCGGCCCTATCGCCCACCCAGCCTCCTACACAATGGGTACCTTGTCATTCCCGGAAATAAAGCAACTGGGGCATGACCTTACCCAACCACCTCCTCTAGCGTCGAGGTTAAAGAAAGTGCACAGCTATTCCTCTACTCCCTCTCCTGTGCCTTCATTGCAGGTCATAGGGTGAAATTTTCCTTTTTCGCTTGTTTTAATTGCGATATTACTGAAGTACGTACGGTAACAGAAAACAGTAACACTGCGTTTGAAACACCGTTTAATTGGTGTTTTCATTCAATGGATTTGATTTGAGTTATCCCTGTTTTGCAAAAATGGTATGAAATGTGTAGATCTTTTGTTATTTGAATTTGATTTGTCTGGTCAGCCTGCAAGTCTTCTCAATTGGACGTTGACATCTACGTAAATATTTATAGACTGATAATGCGTCATGCTGTAGAGTTCATATAAAATTCCCCAATATAAACCTAATCCAGGGCCGTGTTTTAAATTCAGTTGTATAAATCTGGTTTGGACAGGAACATAAACTGACAGCGAATAGCAAAACAAATATTTCAGTGAAAAAATACAGTCACATTGCTAAAGGCAAAAAGGCAACAATATATAAAGGAAATATGAAAAAGAAACATTCAGAAATATTTAGTTATGTTTACAGCGGCAGTGCACATAGTGCATTTAGCGTAGGCCTGCATGGAACATCACCAATGTCACAAATTAATGCACAACACACACACACCACATTTTGTATGACTGGCTTGCAATATTTACAGGAAACTGACATTAAAAATACATGTTTTGTTTGTGTGGTCAACTTCCTGTTGCATATTTTAATTCCATCAACAACAACAGCAACAACAAAAACAACAGTGGTAACAACCCACACATTAAAACACTTAACCCTAAACCGAACACGTACAAAGTTCCTTCCTGCGTACAATTCTCACGTGTAACATTTTCACGTAATTCATTTATAGTATCAAATAAAATTTACAGCCGCATGTGACATCCAGTAACACGATATATATATATACACCGATCTTGGGGAAAATCGCTGAAGCTTGTTACGATCTGATGTGAGTGGGAAAACACTAACAAAAATAGCACATGTACGGATATAATTCCAATGATTTTTGTGAAAAATAAAATATTACTAACCTATCTGCAAATGTTTCACAACCCTGCGGCTCTTGGCTAATAATAACAGTCACAGAAACTCATGCATAAAACGTAAACTGCTTTCTACAATATAATCAAATTTAGAACAGAATGTACAAGTACCTACAGCGAGCACCAGACAGAGTACGTAGGAAAATATTTGAGTTTTATGTTTTGCTGACCGTGCATCTCGATACGTCTGTGTAATGAAAACCAACTTGATGCACTGTTTATCCTCAGTTTATTTTGTCAATCAACCTCTACATGCTTCGGACATATTTTTAGCCCATCATCATGAGGTATACTGTATATATACACAACAATTGGTACTATTACGCTTTTTAGTTGGCTCTCTGTTGTCCGAGTCGAGACAAGAGACAGTCAACTAAAAAGCACAGAATGTACCAATTGTGTATACACAGTATAACCCCTGATGATGGGCTACAAATATGCCCGAAACAGGTAGAGGTTCATTGAAGAAATAAACTGAGGATAAACAGTGCATCAAGGTGGTTTTCATTACATGAAAATATTTGAGCTTATTCGTCACAGTGTGCAATAGAGTGACGTAAAGGGGAGGGGTGGTTCATAGAAGAATAGGAGGTCAAATTCTGCAGTGTTAAATCTTGGGATTACAATAAACACCAGGTAGAAAAATTACGTCAATTTAATATCAAACACTCAGTGACAGTCAAGTACAAATATATGCGAATAAATATCAATGTAGTGTTAGCAGAACATGTCACTTTGAAGACAAAAGTAATGTCAATATATATATAAAGATTTGCTACGTATTTCACACAAAAAACAGTGTGCTTTCATTGAAAAGACGAATCGGTCAGTGTTTTTAGGGAAATAATTACAGTTTATAGTAGGAATGTTATGAAACACGTGTAATTTGTGTGGGTAAAATTTGGATTTTTATAATGCCATACGTGGCGATAAGCCTACACATATTACGTACATATCTTTAAAAGCTAATAAGAGACGTAAGTATACAGTTGAACAAAGGCATTCAGCATGTTACGCTAAACATTGACAAGCTTGTGTTTATATTTGATGATTCAAATGTAACGAAAGTTGGTTAGTGTTGATTTTTACTGTGAAATAACAAATTACCTGTAGAATATTTATTCTTGAGAAGCTGAGAGCTGATCAGACAGCCAATAAATTCCGTTCCTTGTATGGAATTCGCAGTTTCGATATCGTGTTCAGAAGATCCAATAATACAATTGCACTATGGGAAAAATAATATTAGCCCAATTCCTTCTCGCATTCCTCCTATAAGACACGTGAATTTTAATATTAGTCCACTTCGATGGCCTGGGTATATTAGTGCAAAAATTGGATTCTTGATTCGTTGCTTTGTTTTCTGAAAACTAAGAAGAAATTTTTTGTTTGTACGAGTAAATACGAATCGATATCCTGTGCCTGTTATGTCTCCAACAAATTCACTATAAATCAGAAGAAAATATTTCTCTGCAATTTTACATTTCTTTAAACAAAGATCCCAGTCCCATGAAACGGTGAAAGGAACTGGTACTGTAGTCTGTAAAGTGGACACGGCTTATTTCAGTCAAATAAATATATGTATAGTAGGAAAGATTCCACAAGGTGCTGAATTCTTATTAGCAACTTACATCACACACAATAATTTTCATAATCTCAGTTACAAAAAAATTCCAAGATTTTACATATTCAAATCCATGCATTATAATTCAGTCAACACAATACAGGCCAACAAATGTACTGAGTTATAATAGTGTTATTATAAGGTAAAGGTAAAGGTAAAAGTAAAGCAGTCCCATTACAGGCCCAATGTGTCCAGAGGGCTCCAGGAAGTTAAGGATCCCAGATTTAGTGACAAGGGCACAGGATGGTGGTAAGGTTGTCAGTCTTACGTACCGGCCGACTTTACCCCCAGGAAATGCTCCTGGTACTCATTTCTGTTAGAGGCTGAGTCGACCCCAGGGCCATAGTGCGATCGGAAGGATTCTATGTCTATGAAAAATTTCAATGAACTAGTGTTATAACACTATTACAATAACTACCAATGCCTGCATGTACACGATGGGCTAGTGAGGCCCGAAACGTGTACGTATAGGAGTTGCTGGTTAATGTAATATTATTATAACAGTGTGCATTTGTTGGTCTGAATTTGAATAACAGTATCAGGCTCAAGCTGCAATATATGCATACACACGCCAAATGTATTGCAGAAGCCGGGTTCTGTCCCAGGCCACACCATGTGGGATTCGTGGTGGACAAAGTGAAAATGAGACAGGTGTTTCCCGAGATCTTCGGTTTTCCTTTTCCAGTACCATTCCACAGTTGTCCCATACTCACATTTCTTTCACCTACCACCTACGTTATATGAACTCAGATCGTGACGGCGTCGCTAAAACACACATTACCCTTTCTCTCTTCCTCTGTGTTAGTATGAATAATGATACAAGTTTAACTGAACCAGTTCAATAATTATAAAGCCTGCATCACTCAAAGTTAAAGTATGAATTCCTTTCCTTGAGATAAAAATATATCTTCGATCAAATCACCATGATTTTGTAACAGTTTCTTCTCCTTTTGAAAGCACATACTGAAAAGTAATCTTTGAGAAAGTAGTCTTATGTTTAAATAAATCTAACGTTTTGCATCTCAAGAACAGCCTTTCGAAACACAGTAGGAAGAAATGTACAGGGCAAATTTTGCTATTCTGTAGTATTTTTAAGAATATTTTTCATTTCTTCAGGGCCACAGCAACTCCTGTGTTCTCAATTTCTTAAAAGCCGCTGAATGATCACAATTTTGTTGGGGCTTTTCTCGTCAGCAGTTTTCAATTTGACAGAGTGAGAGGATCAGTAAAATATAGCATTAAGGATGGGAGGAAAAAAGAATTCGTTTCCATAAGAAAACATCAGTTGGTGGTGATGAATCGCTTTCCTGTCCAATTGATTTAAAACTCATCCTTTTCTTCCTTTTATTTTTCGAAAAAAAAAACTTCACAGAAAAGGGACTTGCTTCTATTAGGACTTTATTTTAAATTTAAGGAAGACGCCAGCAATTTGCATGCCTTTGAACCCTTCATGTGACAAGGAACTGAGGACTGGTGTTTCACAAATACTACCACAAAACTGTGTTGAGAAGCATATCATCTACTCTGTATCGGGTTTTGTTTCTTAATATCACGAACTACCTTCTCTTTTGAAGATCAAACTATTAAGAAGATGACATCAATGTTTTAACAAAATTATTTCAGAAACCCGAACCCTTTATTCGATTACAGGGCTGAAGTAACATGTTCTCTTCTACACAGAATTGGAAATCATTCAAAATTAAATCTTTAAAATACTCACAATTTACCTAAATACTCGTAACTATTGCATCAGTACGTAAGAAGTTAATCAAGCACTTGTTAGAGCATGCTTGGTTCAAAAATATCTTATAATTTGTTCTTGGCTCTATCTCTGCATAGGTCTGTCGTCTTCAGTTCCCGGTGTCCCTCTTCCTAACCTAAATACTCCATAACGGATTCAGCATGTGTTTTACACTTACATCTATTTCTTCCCTTTCATCGTCATTACGGTGACCAGTTCAACAAATTTTTGAGTAAACTTCTTTCTTCCGTTTGTCCAATACGATCTCTCTATGTCAAAGGTTCATGCGTTTGTTCTCTTTATCACCGATGAAATAACATCCAGCTCTTGCCACAGTGTTTCTTCCTCTATCTATTTTCTATTACACAAGGATTTATTATTAAAAAATAAAAGTCGACTACTGCTATTTCACTGCTCAATTTTTCATACTTCGACCACATTTCATCTCCATGTAACGCAACACGTTCATCTGAGCTGTGAAACATACTTTTACGGCTTATTGTGTTATGTTAATATTCTACATATCTCGGCTGATGCTTCTTTTGTACGTTTTGCGACAGTGAGTCTCTTCTGAATATTTTGTGCGTGCTCCAGTATTAGTTACTATTGACCCCAAGTAGAGAAAAGAGTCACCTTCTTAAATGACTCTTCCACATGAGATAAATTCCATTTCCCTTACCCAAGCGCACATAACACCGTCCTTTCCCATTAAAGTGTTACCTTGTACGAGGCATATTGCTATATTAATTTTAATATAGCCTCGTACCTTCTTCATATTGTGAATTTTTATAGACATAGGCTTTCCTGGGTTGTATACACGTATTCAGTGCCAGTTCTAAATGAATGTGAAATAATATTGGAAATAAACACCACTCTTTTTGATGCTGTCAGTGATCACCAGTTCTGCTGAATCTAGTTGTAGCGTTAGTTAATATCTACTTCACCGTATCCATTCCAGATCTGCGGTCAGGCGTCTCAGTGACTGACAAAAATTTTCTCTGAGAACAGTCTCATAACCCACACCTAACGATGGAAACTGCATATTATTCTCCTCTTTCCTTGCCTGGTTTACTTGTATAAATCATCTCACACAGAACATACATATACACAAATATGTTGTTTAAGTTAAAAAATGTTTATTAACACTAAATATAACTAATATATTTCGATTTATTTAATAAATATTTCTTGAAGTTAATACTGATTATCACATTTTTCAAAATACATCGGGCTATTTCATTACATATAACTCTATGCATTATAACAGAAATTAAGTCATGCAGCACTGTAAATATGTACATAAGTTTCACATTCTTGTACTTTCAAGAACAGCATGAAAGAGACATGTAGTCCAATTTATCGAGAAGCTCATAGCGAAAATTTGCTGTTGCTTATGTCGTGATAATACTGTGAGAAGAAGTGAAAATTACTTTCTCTTTCACCACCACTGAGTCATAAATTCATTGACGTGACAGATCATTAGCTGATTTTAAGAGTCGGTCTGTACACATTAAAAGACTACGTTTCGAAATATTTCTGTGAGGCCAGACGAGATTAATTGGAAAGTAGAGCGAATAAAACGAAAAGGCCAGAGACGCCTGTAATACGTATTCCGGCAGTAGAGAAAAACTATACATCGAGTTTAGTTTTTTGGGGTTTCCACTATATTGCTATTGGAAATACCAACAAACTTTCCTCATCTGATAGTAGTTCACCGTCACAGGCGTTCCGGCGTTTAAACATGTGTATGTATTAGATATATGAAACTTAAGAGGCTTAAAATTCTAAACTCTGAAAGATGTAAAATCAACCTACAAGGCAAGATACAAACTACAAAGTGCTTAGCAGGGGTTTGATGTTGGCTATGGAAATTAATTGCTAATTATAGATTATAGATCCATTATTAAAGGAATTAGCATTTGTTGGTATCTAATTACAGGACGTGTTACAGAATATAAAAATGCAATAAAGTTACTAAAATTTATATTAATATAAGACGGAAAACAAAGGTAAAAACAAAAACAAAGGAAGCGTTAAATTGACAACTTAAATACAGTGCGAGCTCATGTTAACTGACGTAACACATACAGTCACCGAAAGTGTTTTTATGTAAGCTTTAAAACGCTTATGACTGGTGATGGCTGCAAGGTTTACAAATCTTGCTGTTAAATCCAGCAAAATTGTATTAGTCAAAATACACAGTAAGCATACAGCAGTCAAATCCCTTAGGTTTTTTAACTTTGACCGATTTCTAGAATTTAAAAATAAAAAAGAGTATAATTTTCACAGTTTGTCGTATTAGATATATAATTATAATTTACGTTGAAAATTTGTGTTAGCTAAGAATCAGCAGAAACATTTGTAGTCGTGTTTAGTTTGTGTGTGTGTGTGTGTGTATTAGTTTATATGGCAGATTATTCTTTGATTTATTATGGAGTTAACACAGCACTTAAGGGACACGTGACAATGAAAAATATTAAGATCAGCTGTGCTATCAGAAATGTTCCCAAGATAAAACTATTTTACGACGGACATAACGAAAAAAAAAAACTTTGTATCTCGTTAAACTAAGTTCAGTAAAAACCCCCTCTTTATAATTTTCTGTCGTTTTCGTGTCAAGGCAGTGGACTGTGCACCGTCATTCTTAACACATATCTAGCGCCATTTTGGAAGTCTTAACTTCTAATATTCTATAGAGACATTCAAAAGAGAATCAAGCCACAAACCTGAGCTGTGGAAACTAGATAATTTCTAAACCATAAAACACGCTCACGCTTGAGTCTTCTTGAAACCAAGCTGCGTAAAAGCGAGCCGTAATCTGAAAGCGATTCCTGCCCATTAAGCAGCGTTTTAAATGGCTTTAAGACAATCATTTGTGTAAGATAATGGCTATTTAACATTATGCATGGAAACGATACTCTTTTACATAGCGCACCGTCTATAAAACAAAACAAAACTGTACTGTACAGTGATCTTAATGTTCTTGCACAACCGTGCTACCTGGACAAAAATCGATTACGCATTTCCTTTAGTGCACACCACAAGTACTGGTACGATACATATATATCGACGCTATATCAAGTAGCTAAGATTAAGCATTATCCAATAGCAGAACATAGAATAAGACTGCAATGTCTTGTCGCTCTTAGTTTTGATACAAATTTAATGTAAATTGAGATTTATTTTAAATAGAAGAACGTTATTAAAAATAGAATATCTTTCATAATCAGCTGCGAATTCTTTATTCTCCTTTACTGGTCGGGGACCACGGTGGCACAGTGGTTAAGGTGCTGTGCTATAAATCGGAAGGTCGCTGGTTCGATCCCAGCTAGTGTCAGTGGATTGTTCATTCACATAAAATTCTTCCGAAAGCACTGTGGCCCCGGGGTTGACTCAACTTCTAACAGAAATGAGTACCAGGTGCATTTCCTGGGGGTAAAGGCGGCCGGTGCGTAAGGCTGGAAACCTACCACCATCCTGTGCCGTTGTCACGAAATTTGGGAACCTTAACTTTTTGGAACCCTCTGGGCACCTCCGGGCCTGTAACGGGACTGCTTTACCTTTACCTTTACGGGTCACATAACAACTACTGCAAGAGAGGATAATTAGATACGAAGATGATAATAATGGCGACAATATACGGGTTTAAGTAGGCGATCATGGCCTACCTGGAGAATTAAAGGCCTTATCTATAGCAACTGCTTAAAGAGAAGGAAGAAAGAATTTTTCATTAGAGCCAGCATCTTGACAAACCTGACACTGTCGCTCGAGAACAAAAACGTGGTTTGCTACAGTTTTAGTCAAGTAAGTGATGCATTAGACTAAAGTACACATTACAATCAATTAGCAACTCATCTACTGTAATATTTTAAAACCCACAAGAAAAGTGTTTCCAGCACGCGGGAGGTCAGTTCATATATCATGCGACTCCATTAAACATTTTGCTCTGATTACACAACGTCGTCCTGTCGGCGTCGGAGTTTCTTAGGTGCGTTCGCAAAATTGCGAAAGGCGACTATTAGCTTCGTCTGTCTTCCCGTCTGTCTGTCCGTTCGTCCGTCCGTCCGTCCGCATGGAACAACTCGGCTTCCACTGGTAGGATTTTCATGTAATTTGATATTTGAGGGGTTTTCGAAAATCTGTCTTAAAAATGCAATATTCGATAAAATCGAACAAGCATAAAGGGTACTTTACATGCAGACCAATACACAATTTTTATCTTTTACCGCTCATTTCTTCTTAGAATGAAAAATATTTCAGACAAAAGCTATAGAGAATATCAAAACATTCATTTTGTGATCAGTGACGTTTTCCGAAAATCGTGCATTTTATGAGAAAATGTTTAAAAAATTGTAGAGTGGAGCAGGCCACAGATAAAAATATGGCGCATGCGCATTGCTTGCTGGATGCTTAAGACTACTAATACACACACTCAGGTTGTGTAGTACTCCTTGCTTTTCCACTGCAACAATGGTTGCACGAACGTGCCTCAATGTTACCTTATAAGTACATTGTCCCTTTTGATTATTATACCGAGTTAAACGTTTTCGCATCATGGACCATAAACGCTCAAAAACTTCGTTATCCTTGTGTAGTACAGTACATCACACGTAAGCAAACAGATAAAAACCAAAATTAAGTAATATTTTTAAAAGTGTGTTTATTTTAAAAAAATTTCTTGGCTCGACAGCCCCAGTGGGCCTTAGCCTCTCCATCGTTGAGTTTTCGAGATCACACTCAAGCACAACAAATTCGGTAGGACTCCTCTAGACGAGTGATCAGCCCATTCCAGAGAACTCTACCTGATAACACACAAGACTCCTTAACGAAATACTTAACCTATATATTTGTTTAAATGAAATGCCACCCGTCGTAAGTTTCAAAATATTGTACCTAACCCCTGCACTATTGAAGTTTGAATTCCTTGCACAAGCAACTCAAATAGTCTCCTTTGTTCAGGTTTCCCGGCAACAAATTTGTACGAAATTCTCACCCCTGTAATAAATACTACGCGACTGACCCTCCTTGATTTAACAACATTTTGTATAGATATGTATAAGGTAAGGTTTTCCCTTTACAGGCCCGGTGTGGCCCAGAGGGTGTGTAGAGGTATAGCTCTACTTTTCCATGACCGCGGTACTAGAAGGGGGTGAGGGGGTGGGTGGTCAGCAGTACGCCCCGGCCACACTTTTCCCCCCGGGAAAGACCCGGTATCCATTTTACACGAGGCTGGGTGGGCCCCAGGGCCGGTCTGGACGGACGGAAAATCTCGTCTCCACCGGGATTAGATCCCGGACCGTCCAGTCCGTTGTCAGTCACTATAACGACTGAGCTACGCGGCCCAGAAAGATATATATATATATATATATTTATTTACTTATAGAGTTTCAAATAAATTTCTTTGAATGTTACTGATGACGCCAGGTTGTTTCCAGTGAACTTTGACTATTCTGCCAATGACTACAGCCAATCGGTTGATGCAAATCTGACGGTTCATATTTAGCCTTCTAATTGGTGTCGATGTTTTATAACTTGCTTCTATCACGAAGTATTTCACGTCCTTCATTCAAAAGAAATACAACCGTGCAAAGCCACACATAGTCTCATTTTATCCTCCCCCCACCTTTCGTTCTTTCTTGGCCTGGTTTTTCCTCTCGAATTTAATATTGAATGCGCTGGTTCCTAACTTTCTCCGTTCAGTTGCATTTTTAACAGCAGGTATCTTTCTGATTGTCATTTCCTACTGAAGTGTGATAATCTGCTATTCAGTAGCTCCCCACTCCACCTCTGTGCTTTTGGACCTTTTAAAAACAGATGCGATTCGCTATAAAAATACATACCATGAAGATCCTCAGCTTGCAGTTGATAGATTAGTTTTAATTACACCAAAAATAACCTGCATTTATAGATAAAGCCACGGTCAAGCAGCAGACCCGAAGAAACACAGGATTATGAACACCAAAGCAAACGCAATTTGATTTGTTCTGTGTGTAGTTAAAATACTAGCATATCTGTTGGATTAGTCAGTAGTCTACTGTCCACGTAATTTAGTTATTTGTAATGATGTAAAATTGCTGTATGAGTATTGAATTACTCGGTCTGCACATCAATCACAAATCTACCAGAGGTATTTTGAATTATCATCCGAACAAACCATGTGGTTACGATTTCCACGATCGGCTGCTACAGATTGACCACATTCATTTTGAACTGTTAAACTGTGGTAACAAAGTTAATCTCCTGAGCCACATAATCAACACTAAAACATGAGAAAATTGTTAAATTAATTTAAATTAATTATTGCGAGCTATTAACTTCATATCAAGGTCCGAATTAAGAGAAGATATTTTATTCTGGACACAAATGTATACATGCCTCTAATATGGTTTTGGAAAATGTTGAAATGTCTTTCATTTTAGGAAGTGGCAGACTCTCTTTTCATGCCCAGAGCAAAGTAAATGTGTGCAGCTTCACAGAGTCATAGCGATATTGATAATTTTATTGCCATTAGTACTATTGTTGCCACTCTCTCCAGTCTTTAATGCAATGAAGAAGAAGAAGAAAATGAAGAAAGAGATGATGATAATGATGGTAATGGTGATGAAGAGAAGTAGGAGAAGGAGACGCAGGAGTAGGAAGAGTAGGAAAAGAAGGAGGGAACGAAGTGAAATATGGAGGAGTAGAAGGACGTGGAGGAGGAAAAGCAAAATTAAAAATGATAAATTTGTTATTAATTTTACAGAGCTGTGGGAATTTTTGAATGGATAAATGCTGTTAAAGGTCTCAAATGAAGAAAGCCTCAGGTTTGCATTTTGCTCATCACTTTTCAGTTTGTTTGGTTAATACAATCATTAGGTTCAAATATTCAATAGCCGATATTAGACTCCAGTTCGCGGGGCGGTAACTGTGGACAACACTTTCTGTCTCCTGCTTGGTGTGGAACCCACATTTCGGAAGGCAGTGTTGACGCAGTCTTCGGGGGTCACTTAACCACTTCAAAGATGAAGAGAGCAACAAACCGAGTAAATTTCTTCCCGACTGCATGATCTCACATCGCAGAGGACTATTTGCCTATCCTTAGGGATTTTATTAGTTGCATTGGAGTTTGTTTAGATATAATATTATTTGAATAAAGAGAGACAAACTTGGTGTCACTTGCTTTATTATTTCATTATTTAATGCTCAACACGTTTCGGCATTATTTAATGCTCAACATGTTTCGGATGTATTAATATCCGAAACGTGTTGAGCATTAAATAACGAAATAATAAAGCAAGTGACATCAAGTTGGTCTCTCTTTATTCAACTATCAAGATGATGCACGGTCCAATAAACCTAAGATTCATAATATTATTTCTACATAAAGTAGGAAATATTGGAATAATATTCCAATTTATATTTTCCCTAATAATTAAATCTCCTAACACCAGTGAAAATATTTTATTATGAGACACGCTATGTAGACTGAATGTAACAAAGCATTCCTTACTTCGAATATGTCACGCGGTTTCACGATACACGAGATAATATAGGCTAATTTCATTCACGCTCTTATGCAAAGTATGGCTTTATCTGCAGCGACTTTCACAATACTCACAAACACTCAACAGCATCACGTCGAATTCTACCCACATAGCAACATAAATGTGGGAAATAATCATAGATAATCATTTACGCCCCTAAGCGAAGTCTCCATATGAACAATTCCTTTCCCCCTTTGTAAGCAACGCCAAATAACACAAGAATATTAACCAATATTTTCAATATTACAACAATATTATTTGGTTCCTTCTTTCTCGCTTAGTGTGAATTGAATATTTTTAGGTTTTGTTATTATTTATTCCATTAAAATATTTCGAGACCAGTACGTAACTAAACAATAACGTTCTGTTTTAGTACTAATATTACTAGTTACAATTTTTCCACATTACAAAGTACGTTCTTCACTATAGAGAAATGAATTTGTTCTGAGCCACCAGATAGCAGTAGCAGCAGCTATATATTCTAACCACATTGCCAACTGTTCCCAGTTATCGATTTAAAAATAAGACCTAGATCACAACAATAGAATCACGACACTGTTGCCTCTTGTCACAGTTGGCTGACTTGTCAGAACTCTTCGTATCATTCATCCGCGCCCGGATCCTGCTTCCTGTCCTTTGTCTGTTCCCTGCCTTTATCTCGCCCGAATGAAACTAATGAACATTAAACAAAACGTCTAAAGGATTAAGCAACCTGCCAGGTCGACTGTTAGCACCACATAAAGACAAAAGAACAGACTAAAATATATAGAATGTATCTTTATTCATCATCTCTAATGTACGCTGTTAACTAATTACTTATTCCAAATTCACAAAGAAGCCCTGTATACATTCATCTAAAAAGGAGTAATTCGAATTTTATGAAAAAATAAAGTGATTTTTGTCAGGTTCATTAAAATAAGATCAAAATCAGCGCTGTGTCTAGATAAGCCTGAATTAAATTATTCTTAGTTCAGTTTTCAAAATGTAACCTGAGGTTCCCGACAACCAACGGCACAAAGTCACTATGAAAGACCCTTCAAATAATGCATCGTGCGACATCTGAGTGAAAAGGTCAAAGGTTAAGTAATTATATATTCGACACACCAAGCAGTTTGGTGTAGTAGAAAGACATGCCGGAGATTACCCGGTTCAAACCTTGGTCGAACATCAGATGTCCTCATAGGTTATGCTTCGTTTTCCACACTTCTTCCAGCAAACATCAGAATAATACCTCGGTTACACCATGAGCACGTCCTTCCTCATCCTTTAGTATTTATCTTTCGCCATTCAACTTAACATGAACGTGACTTATCGAGCTGCTAGATACTGACAGCTTCGTAAAATAATGTACAAAATGGAGGTCCTGTTCCGCTTTGGAAGATGAACTTGAAAACACTAACAAAAAGTCGATCGTGGCCTATTTAATGTCTGTAGTCCGTTACGTCTAAAAGATGCGACATAAACAATGAAATTCAAGCTGGAGGTTTTTGGCGCGTAATGTGAAGTGTGTGAGAGAGTATAGAAATATTTGCAACATTTTGGTAACACTGACGAGTGGAGGGAAGAATAACAGTCAAATATATATCAATAAAATGGGATAGGAAAATTTTACAGTTGTACATCCTGTTGTGTATCGTAATTTAATAGAGGAAATGGAATAAATAACACGGCTGACACAACTATAACTTTACCATTCCTTAACGTGTCTAAAAGTCTCGATCTTGTGAGAACATCACCAGGCTAACATTAGAATACTTAAAAGATTCAAATATTTCAAAATGGTGGTAATAAGATAATTTTTACAAATTATATATCATAATTCCCAAGCATATTAAGACGTAAATTTATACAATATTAAAAGAGAAAAATTCCGGAGAGAGCAATATGTTAGCGTGTCTAACAGGGCACCCAGGCCGCTCTGTTGTTGTTCTGCGGTTTTCATGAAAGTGTGTGGTGTGCTCAGTTCTCAGATAATGGCATATGATAGCGAGTTGAAGCCGATTTAACTGTCGTGTATCTTAAAATGCAGCTTGAGGGGTGCTTAGGACAGGAAAATACTGACTGGACCTCTCTGGCTCAGGATGAGCTAACAGTGAGGTCTTGTAAATACGGTACTGAATTGTGGAGTGAGAGAGAAAACCAACAAGATGCAACAGTTAGATGTTTATTTTTAACAATTTCTCAACATGTTTCGGGCATCATTATGCCCATCTTCAGGAGAACAAGACGTATGTTACT
>Ga0131853_10006608_pt1 | contig 20939 bp, 10 predicted proteins | sample TergutLab28metaG_FD_92764 | JGI IMG/M metagenome (GOLD analysis project Ga0131853, IMG submission 92764) | Labiotermes labralis P1 segment gut microbial communities from Petit-Saut dam, French Guiana - Lab288 P1 (version 2) (version 2) | ecosystem: Host-associated > Arthropoda: Insects >...
AGATATAGAGTGCTGCTTATAGTCACTACAGATATAGAGTGCTGCTTATAGTCACTACAGATATAGAGTGCTGCTTATAGTCACTACAGATATAGAGTGCTGCTTATAGTCACTACAGGTATAGAGTGCTGCTTATAATCACTACAAATAGGGAGTGCTGCTTATAATCACTACAAATAGGGAGTGCTGCTTATAATCACTACAGATATAGAGTGCTGCTTATAGTCACTGCAGATATAGAGTGCTGCTTATAGTCACTACAGATATAGAGTGCTGCTTATAGTCAATACAGATATAGAGTGCTGCTTATAGTCACTACAGGTATAGAGTGCTGCTTATAATCACTACAAATAGGGAGTGCTGCTTATAGTCACTACAGATATAGAGTGCTGTTTCACTACAGATATTTCGTCAAAGACTAATTTCTGTCCAAACATTAAACACAAAACTCAAGTCGAAATTGACTGAAAATATATTTGTTGTTGTCTGCCCATATGTTCTTCCACTAGTGCAGAAGATTAACATATTTAAGTATCGTGTGGTGTCATAACGCTGAACAGCAACAAGCCGAAATTTCTCTGCCCAGAAAAACTCATATCTTAAACACACTGTGAATTATTTCTTCACCATGATCATTCTGCAACCAAACCAAGCTCCAAGTAAGTTGGGTTGCCGTCCTATCAGGTTCCAGTCAATGATCATTCATACGTGAGCAATAGTCCAGCAGCATGTATGTTCGTGTCCTTTTTTTTTTTATTAGCGACAGACAGGACGTGTAACACGTGTTGATGTTCCTATACTCATGTTCCGCCGATTGACCCCCCGCTGTTATTTCACCCTACTAGTTCTTATTTCGCGAGGGGTAACCTAGCCCCACAGTTTTTTCCTTGAGAGACTTTCATTATTGGCATTTTATGCCAAGAGGGTTCTCTGTAAAATCGAGAGAGGGAAGGAGATTTCAAGTGCAGAGTGAGATGTTTTAAATGAAATCAATTATTTTAATTTTGTTGAGTAGAAGATGGAGGGGGTGATAAAGTTTCTGGTCTACTTAAGAGTTCTCTGGTTCTCCCTACAGGAAACTCCAAAGAAATCTGCGTGTGGGACACACAACTGTTTCTGACACTCTGTCTTTGTCTCTTTAAATTCGTTGCCTCTTACAGGAAGAATGGCTTATGGTATGCCTTCTAGTAGCGTTGTAGTTACTGTTTGTGTCCCCAGTGGAAAGAAATTGAGCTGTGATGGGATAGACGCACGAGCTACATTTTGTAGTTACATCTGTATAAAATAAACTGTTCATAATTACTACTTTTGCAGATACGGTAAGGGACGAAAAGTAAATTTTGTCTCTTCGGACTGATATCCTGAATTCTGATTTGTTCTGAAGAATTTTGTATCATATTTTGCGGAGTCTGGTCCAGGTTCCCTTACGTTTTTTCGTACAATACTGCGAATACAATTAATTGAAAATGTGACATCTTACTCAGGAGTCTTAGAACTTGTATTTCTGTAAAAACTTCGACTTTCGTGTCTTTATTAACTTTGTTCGCGATTAGGAAATTTCTCCTTAATAAACACGCAAAACAATAGGGCATTTTGGATCACTGGGGTATATAACGGGGGCCAGTGTATTTCATTTGGTATGCACAAGGGGCTACGGGCTCCACAACTGAGGGCAACGGGGCACAATATCAAAACCGGCCACTTGGGGCCAACCAGACCCCCCCCCCCTCCCGTTGAATGGGCATCGGGAGTTCGTTCCTTGCGGTAAAGGGGCTGGGACGTGAAGCTGATCGTGATCTTCATTTAGTGTTAAAGCTGAGCAGGCGTGCACTCAAAGGGCAGGGGCCTTCCGTCCTGCACCCCCCCCACCCCCAAACCAAAGATAAAAATGTAATAAAGCACACGTTTTGTAGACACGATTATACCAAACGTTTGGTTTACACTTGAGTCGAAATCAGTCACTGAAATCGGGTGACGATTAATACGTTGGAATTTGGACACATAAAACAAAAATTAGAAATTCGCAGGTGAACTTAAAATACAGAAAATAAAAAATTTTACTTTAAATTGGGTGACTTCGTTATGGAACGTGTGAATGTATTTGTACGAGTGTATGTAAATACAGTTACACGCAGTGTTATGCTACAGTCATATTTATGACACGATTTGTGTACCATATTTTTTTACTCATACCTCGTATTTTCGTATATTCAATATATTTACCAACAAACGCGAAGTGTCATCCCTGCGTGTTTCGGCACCGGAGTGACATCTTCAGGGAATCTACGAACACACAGTTCAACACTCAACTTCAGGTATTAATCGCCCTAACTGTCATAATTAGTATAATATAAATGTTAAAATTCTGGAAATGATAAAGTTGACCAGTGTAAGCCCACATTGCTGTGATACCAAAAAGTTATCATAGTGAGCTTCTTCTAGTACAAGCTCGTAGTCTTTGGATTACATACTTTGTGGCATAATTTTGTACGTGTGCCCCAGATAATAACATAAACGGCTGCCAGCTTGTACTGGAAGAGGCTCACTATAATATGTTCTTTGTGTCACAGCAATGTGGGCATATACTTGTGAGATTTATGCATTCTAGAATTGTAATATTTTAATATTTAAAGATGACAGTTAGGGCGATTAATACCTGAAGTTGAGTGTTGGACTTTGTGTTCGTAGACGGACGATGGCACACCGGTGTTGAAATATGCAGGGGCCATATTTATAACGCATTGTATTGTGTGGTTTGTATTTTATTAAGTGCATTCGTTGGTAAATATATTGAATTTTTATAAAATAGTTTTTAAAAGTAAAATTTTTTTTGCTTTCAGAGTGGTCATCGCCTCCCCCCCCCCCCCCCCAAGTAATATAAATTTGTCGATGCACGCCTAAAGCCAAGAATGATTAATGCCATGCATCCGCCCAACATGCCCTCACGGAGTGCACAGGGACTTCATATAACATGAAAAAGTGTGTGTGTGCGTGCGTGCGCGCTATACGGCAATATCGATCATTGGTAACAGATTAAAACAAGATGAAAAAACAGCAGTGATGGACATCGATGAAGGATAACTGCAGTTGGTATTGCAGTCTCGACCTTTGCCAAAGAAAATTTTGTCGCGTATTTGATTCAAACTTATGAGTGTCTCTTACGTATTGTAGTGTGTGTGTGTGTGTGAATCAGTGGAGGGATTGCTGTGTTGAAACATTAGCTACGGATTGAAATTGCGAAAAGTGAATATCGTCCATAACGCTTGGGTAAGAATATTCCCCATCGAGACAAGGATGAAATGTACGTAGATTTTTTTTTTGTTTTACCTTACTGTATCCATCATACAACTTTTCCAAGAACTCACAGTAACGAGGTGTCTGTAGAAGTGGCAGCCTCTTGGCGATCACCTGATCAGTTGTCTCTTTGAATTCGTCGAAGACCATTAAATGTTATTAATTCCGTTCTTGCAGTAACTTTCATGACCCTCTGACCCTCTTACGCGTTGAAAAGAGATTTATTTAGAATGGCTATCGAAACCAAATTGTTCTAACCCTCGTGCCTTTTCAAATTGAGTTGTGTGTGAAGTGTCATGAAGATACGTAGCTGTCTTGTGGTTGTATATCTCTCAGGCAAAAGCTGTTGATACCTGTCTATCTTCCTCCGACTGCCGTTCTCATATGGTGCCACACATTGTCTTCACATCTTCCGTAAGGTTCTCGATTTTGCATCATCACCACCACCACATGTTCTGTTCTACGAGAGGTTTGTTACCTCTCCAGCGCTAATTCTCCACAAAGGGCTATCTAGTGCTTCCTCTTGCAAATTACACTATCCTCTCTTTTCCTTCAAGTCTTCCATTAGCTGCTTGCGTCTTCTTCCTTTTATTCTCATCCCTTCTGTCGATCCTTCAATAACGTGTTTCAGAACACAGTTTGTACAGTTCGCTCAGTAAACTTAAATTACACGTATTGCTTACAAAAGATGAATTTTGCCTTCCTGCCAGGAGAAGAACTAGCTGTGCGAAGAAGTTAGCAAGAAGTTCTTTGTTGACCATCTGGTACAGATACTCTAGACTTTATGGAACTCACGAGATTTTTACCGTTTCCGTACCGAGTCTTGTGAATTAGTCCCTAATTTTCAATTTTTTTTTTCAAACATCCTTGCTAATAAACTCTAGTCTACGTCTGGACCTTCCGTTTGGTCTTTTACTTTCAAAGCTTCCCGATCAATCAAATAACATGCCTCCTTCCTGCCTGAGCCTTACTTGCCTGAGCCTTGCCAAAGATTCTGAAGTCCATTTTGAAATTTCGTATTTATGATGAGGCATTTTGACCGGAGCTGTAGGAGTGTTCATTTTCTGCGGTCGCCATGTTCGTAGTTGCCCTTTGCCGCACCTCGGGAGGTGCCATGTCGTGTATTGCGTGGTTATTCAGCTGACGTGTCCCAAGATCTTATTTTTTACTTACCTTACATTAGTAGTTAATTGTACTTTCGTGCGTTCTGTTCTCTCTCTCCCAGCCAGGTATGTGGCGTGTACATCCTGCAGAGGACACAATATTTACGTATATGTCAACTTGAAAGAAGGAAATGAAATGGAGCGTTAATATTGAGAAGGATATGAAGTGAAGATATGAATTGTTGCGAGTTTGAAAGTTTCGCAGCGGTATGGATAAAGTATTCTTTCTTCTGCGATACGACGCAGTGCTCTCGTTGACAACGGCTGAAATGTCCAATAAGAAAGAAGATATTGGATAGATGAAACAACTAAGTTCTGTGGAACAGCCGGGATCCAAATACCAGTGACGCAGTAACATATCCCAAAGAACGAATACCTCATGCCTGAGGATTTTGTCCAATAACGAATTTTATGTGCTGAACCTTCAAGTTCCGCTATCGGAGAAATATTTCGAACCTATTACATTCATTGATGCAAGGACATTCGTTAAAACTACTTCAGCCCTTCTGTCACAGTGTGTGTGATTATTGCCTCACCAAAGTTATTTGCATGGCTGTGGCTAGTGTTAAACGCATATGCAGCTTCTGTCTGAAAGGTCTGCTCGCACTAGACGGTTGCGCAATAGGGCGAATTCACAGCACTGTATTGTTGAGTACTCGGCTTTCACAGACCTCCCAATGAAACAACTTTATGTAATCACTGTGAACTCCTTTGATGATGATCACGAAATTACCGAGAATTGTTTGGAAATAAAACGCAAACAAAGCATGTGTGAATTATTTTGTACATAACGATGGTATATTCTTCTCCAATGGGTCTATGGTCCATGCAGAACATTGGCCTACTTCAGGATCAATTTACAGGCGTCTCTAACACCTGTTTTCTGTAGATAATTCTCAACATCGCCGAACCATCTCTTTCTTGTCTTTCCAAGAGAACGTTTTCCTTCTGGGATATTCTCAAAAACCTCCTTCATAATTCCGTCTCCTGGCATATTAATAAATCAGTCGCATAATATAGTGTCTGAGGTAAAGTTATCGCTGCTCACACCATGAAGGCGCAGGGCGGAGTGGAGGTAGAGCACCACAATGTTAGAAGGCACCAGAAGGAGCGTGGTCAGCTTCACATTCCGGTCCCTTTATTTCTGGGGAAATGAACCATTGGTGCCATTGACGAGGAGACTAAGTGGGTGGCAGACCCGACGTGAACGCTGGAATCAAACCACAATCCCGCCAGCAGCCTAGACACTATATCTACCAAGCTCTCTCTGTATACATTATATGTGTCCATATTTGTTCGTAATTATGGTATATAAAACCAGTCCTTAAAAGTGAAGTAAGATTACAAGTTCGGAAACTTACACATGAGATTCCTGAACTACGTAGACAGACACATTTATCGGTGAAGAAACGCACGTACATTGTACATGAGGATATTAGAGTTAATCAGAGATAACAGAACGAACATTTGTCAAGAAGTCTTTATATAGATATCCAAGACAGGCTCTGTTGTATAAATCGTATGGTAAGTAAGACTTGGTTGTCCCAAGAACAAGAAGAATTTTAGCCTTTTAAAGGTTGGCAATGCCCGAAATTTGTCTGAAAAAACCAAAACTTATTTTTACATTAAGGATATCTTTGTGCGAAGGGACACTGCTCAGCAGACAATGTGATACGGTAACATAATTTGGGTTAAATGTTAACTGGAAATCTAGTATCGTATTTACTGTCTTCTGGAAATATCTTCTGAACAGCCTTTAATTCCAAGAACTGGCTGAACAAGACTCAAAAGTTAAGCGAGTTTGTGAAGTGCAAGGAATGTACGAGTATGTAAAGGTTAGGCTTCCTATAACGTTTTATTTTGATGCATTTTGTGTATCGTCACTGTACACCATAGCTCGGCTTGTTGGAGTTATTTTCCCCCTCGAAATGTGTGTGTGTGTGTGTGTGTGTGTGTGTGTGATGTTTGTGGTCAAAGTCGCAGCACTGGTGTATGTACTCGTGTCTGCCCTTGCCAATCACTGTTCCAACAATGCTCCACTGTCATCACATGTGAGCTGTGTTACACCCTCAGGTGACCTCTGACTCTTTACTCGCCCGGCTCTGAAACATAAGATTGTGAGTTGCAGGGTTATGCGTTGAATCATCTTGTAAAACATGACATTTCCTACTTGTACCAGCTGTCATCGTATTCAAGAGCTATAAAGTTAATATTGATGCAGGGCGCTCGGGCTATCGTCTAGGGCGCCACCTTGCAACGATGGCTCTCGTGATATATTGAAGGCGCTTCCCCTCCCTGCAGCAATTCTTATATAAACTGATTGAAGGGATAACTTGAAAGAAACGTGAACTTGATTCGAGAATAAAAGAAATATTATGGGAGTGATATATATAGACACCCTACTGGGACTGGTCACGTATGGCTGAAAATTGCGTGAGAAACTAATGGCGGCAGTGGGCTTCAAATCGTTTCATTTCACGACTATTATTTCTATCACGACATTTTTTAAATGTTCAGTGGCAACATTTCATCTCTCCCGCCAGCCCACTTGTTAAGCGTAGGCAATGCGTTGCAGTGGCCTTGGGTTCGAATACAGGATAATGCACTGTCCGTTGTTCAGCAGCAGCCAGTTATTGTGAGACTGCGCCAGATGCATTAATATAGAATATTCCAGAAAAAATATGAAAAGCAAACCTCTATACTTGCATTTTGAAATTAGTTTTGAAGTTTTCCATTCCGCGCATTCTTGCAGTCAATCACTTACCTTTATTCCAACTAAATGAACATAATGTGTTAAATACATATATTTATCACCAGTTACCTCCTACATGTTCCGGTGTTTGTTACACCGTCTTCAGGGAGACCATCGCATTACTTGCTCAAAAACTATATGCTTTCTGCAGTGATGTTACATACGTTGTGCTATAGAATGTCAAATATATCGCGTTTTTTCTAATTTACAATGCTGCTACAGTGTTTAATACAATATACATTTCGTCCTTCTATATCTTCAGAATACACTACAAGTTGTCTTGAACACTGCAACAAATATCGTAAATTTTAAAAAAAGAGGATAAAGAGCAATTCCTGAACGGTCCTGCACAAGTCCTGAGGGTTCCAGGAGTTTGAGGCTCCCAGATTTCAAGACAGTTGGCACATAAAGGTGGTAAGGTTGTCAGCTCTAGGCGCCGGCCCCCTTTACCCCCCCCAGAAAATATTCCTGGTACTCATTTCAAAGAAAGGATATATATTACATTCTATAACAAAACCTATGTAACATCGTGGCAGAAAGCATATAGTTTCTGAGTAAGTAAAGCAATGGTCTCCCTGAAGATGGTGTAACAAATACCAAAACATGTAGCAGGTAAATGGTGATATATATATATATATTTATTTAATGTATTATATGCATATAGTTGGAATAAAAGAAGTGACTGACTATATACATAAATGTTTGTCTTTTATTCTTTGATATGAGTTGCTAATTTAAAATGGGGAGAGGGTGGGGTACGTCAAAACACAACCGTCTTGTATCCCATTTATTATGCTGACGACGACATATTTCGGCCACTGTGGGCCATCTTCAGGTCACAAAATGTATATAGAGGAAAATTATACAGGTGCATATTCTAAACTTTCAACGAGATCTCGTTGTCGGTTGGATTATACATATTGACCTAAAAGTACTTCTTCTAAGTAGAGTATAAGAATTTGATGGATATATATATATATATACACACACAATTAAGTAATACCTAGTCTTACAATTGGTGCATTAAGCTAGATTGTAATATAAGTAGTACGCCCTGTATCAGGCGAGAAACTGGGAGGGGTTCTCGATACAGGGCGTACTGCCTATATTACAATCTAGCTTAATGCACCAATTGTAAGACTAGATATTACTTAATTATATATACCCATCAAACTCATATACTCTACTTAGAAGAGCTACTTTCAGCTCAATATGTATAATCCAACCGACAACGAGATCTCGTTGAAAGTTTAGAATATGCACCTATACTATGATCATACTCTGTATAGTTTTCATCTATATACATTTTTATGACCTGAAGATGGCCCACAGTGGCCGAAACATGTCGTCGTCAGCATAATAAATAGGATACAAGACGGCTGTGTTTTGACAACCCTACACCCCCTCCCTAATTGCTTATAACAACGGCGATGACGCAACTAAAGATTACTAATTTCAAATTTTGAAGTTTAAAAACAGTAATGTTATGTAATAACTCTTTTCAGCTGTTAGGTTTTACATAAATGACGATGGCGTTTTTTCATACTGACAAACTCTTTAAGTCCAAGCAACAGTGTCCTTGAGACGTCTAAGTTTCTCAGAGCTGTGTTGTAGAAGATGTGATTCTTCTTGGATATAGCGCCGTGTCGCATGGTGAACAATCGTCGGCGTTTCTAAGGGCCTTGTGCCTTAAGTATGTGCCAGTTGATACGGCGTAGTAACCAGAAGACCATCTTCAGCAAACTTATTTCCGGATTTTTGTGAAATGTGAACCGTCGTTAGCACCATAAATGAAGCTGGCAACTGAAGAACATTTACTCGGACCCCATTACATTAAGAAATACTTTAATTTTATCATTTGCATACGTACACATACATCTCTCTCTCTCTCTCCATGTATATATTTTATTTCCAGTAATTATGGTTAGATTTTCCAATTAACATGTTATGCCCATTTCCTTTCATTTGTGCCGCATGTTCTGTCGGTTTCGTATCCCTTCACTCCATCACTAACAATATTTTTTAGAAACAGAATACTTATAAAACTGTTCACAGTACGAGGGTCCTGTTCCTGCAGGCCAAAATATTCCTTTGCTTTGCCCCGTTCTCAAACACTTCGCCTCTATTTTAGACTGTTTATTCCGTGCATTACGACGAAGTGAAATCTTACGTTAACACCAACAATTGCACTATTTTATTATTCTTGCGTACTATCTTCTACAAAGCTCATATGTTTCGGCATTATTATCTCGGCATCTTCAGGGAGCTGTAACCAACATTTCTTTAACGTATATGTTACAATAAGCCTAAATATACTGTATCAGTATACAGAATTTTACAGGTTTTGGTTAATATGATGTACATAGTTTTCATTAAGTGTTTTGGTTAAATGAAATAGTGTACATAATATACATTACGACACCAAAATGAGTGATACTTTGCTTACAGCTTCTATTTTCTAGCTTCCCAGTTTGAGTCGCCTAGGGAGGTGACATGCTACAGTCTCTTAACCATTGATTTTGTGCGTAATCCATCGGCGCACGGGCTTTCACTTTCACACCGAATTTCAACGCAATATTTTACAGGCTATTCCTCGTTACGGTTGATCCCCGCACCTTCGGCAGCGTCTGTTTAAGATTTACACCCTTGTCCACTTCCTGCGTCCATTTCCATCAATGCACCTCATATGTCGAGTTTATAGCGGAGGAAGGGGAGATGAGGTTTTGTGCTTGGCTTGTTGTCCTCTCTGCCCCTCTCTACTACTTTATTCTTCTCTCTCTGTCGAATCCTTTTCACACCTCGTCGACCGCGTCACATTTCAGCGTCGGGACGCCTGGCGTCTGCACTCTTCAGATAAGCACTGGTCAATCGTGACGTCATTCTGACCAGGCCATTAATGGATATGGCGGGAGAGTGGTTTTAATGTACGCAGGCAGTATTGTTCCAGCCGGTGATCAATATGAAGTCAGCTGTGAAGAAGTTCACAAAGGCACTTAAAATAAATATCGCTGTCTTCTACAAAACAGTAAGCCGCAGCTTGTGGAATGATGCTGGGAGAGACAAGTTTACAGTAAGGCCCATTCTTGGTAATTCTTTACAATTCAGAAGTAGAGCAAACGTTCAAGGAATAGAATGTAAATTTTGGTATGAATGAGACTTGATATGTTAGTAGGTTCTTTTATTGAAGGTAAAAGACCTTCGGTTTTGAGCATTTCTGTGAGAGTTGCCACGGCTGGAGAGATACCACATTTTTTGTTTTTAGAAATTTTGCCACCAGGAGAAAGTTGCTCTTTCATCCTACGTTTGATTAGTCATTTGAAGAGAACTGAACGCATGTGTTTGTCGCTTGTGATTGTTAGTGTGTCAGTCAGAGTTTCTGATAAAAACCAGGTAATTGTGACTATTTCACTCATGAACTCGTAAGACTCTATTATTACGCGCGCCACTATATTCGTTGAATGTATTTATGACACCTGGGCAATTTTGGAGGATCAGGAGGTGTTAGCGATACTGATTGTCTGTAAGCTGTTACCGAATGTTCGGCGTCTATTCTTCAAATAATGCAGATTTTCAAGGGAGACATACCACACCATGCAAAGAATGTGTATTGACGGATCTGAAGTGAGATATTATATTTACATGCTTCCTTAAGGATTTTAGTGTACTAGAGTAATTTATATCCACTTTTAACTTATCCACCCCTGTGTGGACATGTAAAAATTTTTCTAAATGAAACCTATAGCAGAGTCCGGGTAGGCAAATGCTGTATGATATATTTCCTGCGAAGAATGGTTTGAAACAAATGGTTTCTTTATCGTCATTACTCTTCAACATTGCATTAGTCTATGCCACTAGGAGAGTTCACGTAAACCAGGAGGGCTTGAAATTAAATGTGTAAATCAGTTTATAGATTATGCTGATAACATTAATATATTGGGCGGAAGCGTACATACTATAACTCGAGATCAGAATACAGGACGAAATCACAATATAAAGTTTGATAGTAAATCCTTGAAACGGTGGAACAGTTGAAATATTTGGGAACAGCCCTAACGAATCAAAATTCCATTCAGGAAGAAATCAAGAGCGGATTGAAGTCAGGGAATGCTTGCTATCATTCGGTGCAGAATTTTTGGTCTTCTAGTTTACTATCCTAGAATATAAAGATTAAGTCATACAGAAATTCAATTTCGCCATTTGTTGTGTATGGGTGTGAAAATTGATCGCTCGTATTGAAGGAGGAACGTAAGCTGACGTTGTTTGAGAATGGGGTGTTGAAGATATCTAGGCATAAGAGGGACGAGATAACACAGCAGGGAGCTTAGTTGTCTGTACTTCTCAAATCTAGAAGAATGAGATAGGCTGGGCATGTAACATGTATGGGTGAAAGGAGAGGAGAGACACATACAAGGTTTCTGTGGGGAAAGCTACCACTTGGAAGACTCTTTCTAGATGGGAAGATAATATTAAAACGGATCTTCAAGAAATGGAATGGGGGCATGGACTGTATTGACCTGGCTTACAATAGGGACAGGAGACGGGCTGTTGTAAAAGCAGTAATAAACCTTCGGGTTCTATAAAATGCGAGGAATTTCTTGACTAGCTGAGAAACCTGTTAGCTTCTCAAGAAGGACTCTGCTCCATGGAGTTAGTGTGGATATGCCACAAAAGCAGTACGAAAATATTGTGTGTGCTTCACTTTGACTGTAATGGACATTGTGACATCTGAGCAGTAAAATGTATGGAGCAAGGCGATACTGGCCTTAGTGAAGCTTCTAGGTATTACGGAATCTCAACCAATAGGAAATGGAAATCCGGCTATTTTCGCACGAGAAGGCGGACCCATGAGCCGTATTTACCAATATGGTGTGCACCGCCTTTACTTCAATCAGGATATTGGGCTTTTCTGTGACACGTGATTAGTCGCCAGCTTTAAACTGAGGAGGACGGGAGTCGAACCCAAGTCACTCCATATGAACTTTGTGATGGAAAAAAGTGGCAGTACGACCGGTTTCTGTCTGAGTTCTTAGAGCTTCCCATGTCAGTATAACTCTACCAATTATGCTTATTCCTTCGTTTAGACTTCTTAGTTTTTTTTTAGTAAGCGGTTCAATTCCCGGTATTTCAATAACGTGTTTCCTTCCACTGCCTTGGCAAGTAGCTCCATTAGGGTTTCTTCATTTTTCTGAGTATTATCTTCGTGGTTTGAGAATAATAAAACGAAGTTTCTTCAGCCCCTTTCTGTCTTATACTTAATTTCTCATCACTTCGTCGTCGACTATTAGTATTTACTTTTCTCATTCTGGTTCACGTTCTTCGGAATATGTAGTTCGCATGTGAGGTTGCATTCCGAGCTGTTCAAATCAAATTAAATGGGATAAGCGACGTTTACTGATAATTCGCCTTTGATGTTAAACGGGCCAACGAAGTAATAATTCGCCATGGGGTAAGAAACACTGGCGAAATCCTGTCTATAAATGTTGAAGTTAAAATATAAAAACCACCAGTAGAAATACTTCCTTACTATCAGCCACTGAAGCAAATAATAGTATACTTGCCAGTCCGACACTGATAAACTAACCTGAAACATGACTGTGAAAGTAACACACACAAAACCTCGTCATTAAATATTATATATGAATTCTATTGTATAATATATTCGGCACTGTTATTCCTGTCAATACATTTTCCAGTCAGCCACTGAAGACAGCAATACCGGACAGTTTTCTGCAAATTCATTTGAATTTTAGCCAACTGTAATAAGTTTATTTTTGCTTTTTTATTTTTTTACTTTTCCATATTGTTATGTAGCTTTTTTCCCTATTCTGCATATTCTACTTTTCTCTAAAGCATTTCTGTGAGAAGTTATGTTCGGTGAACTGTGAGTTATTTAAAACGAAAGTAAACAATTCAAATATGTTCTAGATCGATGCCTTTTTGCTTTTTGTTTGTATAACAAAAATTCATTAATAAATATTTAATTGCTCCCAATGTCTCTCTTGTCTGATTAAAAATAACACGTTTTCTCTTATTGTTCTTAACAAGGGAAAATATTGTGTTTGATTTATGCTAATAACGAGTGCCTTCTCATGTATTTTAATTGTTTCAGAAGTAAAATACAAACTATACCTTAAGTTGTACAAGTCACAGCTCTCGCTTTGGTTATGGGGAATAGCTCCAACTTCTTGCTGAAAAACGCCACAAACATTTTTAAAATTAAATATTCAAATATTTTTCCTTCTGCTGTTTGCCTTCTTGTACCTAAATACTAGACAACCAAGATTTACACCCGACCATAATCCCATTTCTCTAAACTGCAGTGCAACAACTTCACAGACTTTTCCGAAAATTGTGACATCTCTCCCAGAATGACTACAAGACTCGGACTTCAAATCAGTAACGAATGGTCCTTTGGAGCTGGTCGCGCATCGTGAGATCAATAAACTGCAACTTCTTCGCTTGTAATTATGTCTTTGCTGTATGTTGCTAGAAGGGTTCGGCATTTCTTAAATTCGTGTGTGCTAGGACAACTAGGGGTTACTTGACCATTCGTCTATGGGCCAGAACCCACTTTCATGCTTAAGCATTCACGAGGAGTAGAGAGAACAGGATTCTGCTAGTGCCGTCCGTATCTGGCCGCATAAAGCGTGGAGATTCTTTGCCAATTAAGGAAGTGCACATAATTTTCCAACACGAACCTCTCTCGCTTATTTATTAATGGTGTTTTGTATCAGAAGTGCCACGATGGAAGAAAAACAGTCCAAGAGAGTTCATTGAAACGACACAAGATCGCTGAGCAAAATCTAAATGTTCATGCCAGACTGAGAAATTGTGTTCGGTCTGTGCCTGCTATTTCAGATATTTCTATTTGTTACAAGAACATGACCTTTGAGAGTAGCATCTATCTAATGTACGTACATACAATAGAATGCTGACAGATCTCTTAGTATTCAGTACCGTATTCAGTGCGTGTTGTTACTAACAAACAAATGCAGTTTCATTGCGAGAACTGAGATTGTGATAGCGAGGTTGATGACGATGTATGTGTATGTCGCCCGAGACGTTAAGGCGTCTCGACTTGCCTCTTGATTACTCTTAGAGAGATCGAGGTAGAAAGCTTCAACGCAACGTCGGTAAACACTGACCAGTGTACACGGCGTAACATACCGGAACACTTGAGTTGCATACATTTTCTAGGCTTTGTACGTCGTTCTAGAAATACAAACAACGATACGAGATTGTACATGAGCACATTTTCCTGCAATATGGCTGATTGCTGCATATTTGCTCTGACGTGTTTCCTTGTGGATATTCTAGTGTTATGTTCAGCATGCTGTCCCTTGGATTATGTAAGGAGGCTTGTAGATAGATGTGAATATGAGTACTGGAGAAACCATAGTGAAAGGGGAAACAGAATTACTCCGGGAGAAACATACCTCAGAGTCACTTTATCCAGATAGTTCACGTGGAACGCCGTGGGGAAAGAACCTTAAAGGTTTGCATGTAGACCTCCCTGGGACACCAGACGCTGGTAGCGTCTGTTGTTCTATGTAAGAGAGAAGCAACATTTCAGAGTTTTCAATTATTATCACACTGTCCAGTCAAAAAGTGTTTCTAGCAAATGGTAATTTGGGCTACGTTGTCTGTGTAATTGCCCGAACTGCATTAGACTTTCAATTTTGCAATTCGGTAATGCAATCTCATGCAGGTAGGGGAAGGGAGTTTGTTTTTGGAGAAGACAAACGCGGAGGGCCATGCAAACATCTATCTATATTCGGCAGACTGTGAAATGCGGTTCGAGAAGAAGAGCTAGCTCTCTGTATATAAAGCTATTCAATGAGATAGCCCAGCTAAGGATGGGAAGAGATCAAGAGATGTTTGCTATCTAAAGTGTTTTATTTCCATGTCAAAGTCCGTCGCTTTCCTCTATCTACTTTCCCGTTTTCCTACAATTCATGGGCATCAAGGATTTGTGTATAGAAAAGAAATGCGTGGTCTGTTGCAGTGTTATCAATTCGTTTGCGGCAATCTTCATACAGTGCATACAGTAATAAAGTTCTGCCCCCCCCCCCCAGTCTGCCTAACCCTTTTCCTCCAAACCAGTACGCCATTGAAAGAATGACATACAAAACCTTTTCTTTTCGTGGTGGTAACGCCGAAAAGAAAATTATTGGTTTCTGTTTTTCGAAATTCACGAATCTTTCGGGCAAAAGGAATGCTACAGCTGTTCCAGAGGTAAAGTAACAACCCCCTCATTTTAATGTAATGTAATGTAATGTTCACCATAGAACAGGCCACAACAGCCCAAAGGGGGAGTACAAGTATAGCTCTACTATTTCCTTAACCTCGGTGCTAGATGGCAGTCAAACTCTCGGCTCCAGAAAACCAAAACATAGTGTAAATATTTATGTGTATATATGTATACACACCAATTGTGCATACACAGTATATATATATATATATATATATATATATATATATGGTAAAATTCTTCCTGTAACGTGCCACTCTTCACGGAGAAGGAGCGGAGGCAGTGCTCTACTCAGCCCTAACTTCGGCGCTAGATGTTGTTGGGTGGTCAACGCCACGGCCCTGTCACTGTATCCCCGAGAAAAGACCTGATGCCCACTTAAGCTGGCTGTATAGACCCCACGGCCGGTTTGTTCGGGTTTTGAAGAAGAAAAAGTAAATTTCTTCCATAGGGTTTCGAACTCCGGACCGTCCAACCCGTAGCTTTATATATATATTTATATACAGTATATAAATATGAACATATATATGTACTTTATGTATGTATGAATATATGTGAGGTAGTAAAACTGTTAATAGTTCTGTTTCTAAAAATAAAGAAACTGCAAATGTAGGGACTGCTCTTTTGGTTCGTGTATTTCAACACTGGGCTGCTGGCCAGAACTCTGTGTGCATCCGAAAGGTCCTGCGACTGGCTACCTCGATCACGTTGTCACTGCTCTTTCTCGGTACTTGGACAAATGCTGAGTTGGTACCCACAAGCCTCGTTGCAATGCTTTCCCTTTTGTAGCCCTCCCGAAAATTGTCAAAATTTTCGCCAAAACACGTCACGTGGCATTGCGCACAAAACACAAATTCAACACAAATGTTCAACTTCTTTCTTCCGCCGCACACTTCCAATAGTGTGCTTCCTACCTTCGTCACTTGCCTATGATTTACCTTTTGTCCAACCTGCCTTCGCCGTAACAACTAGCTGAAACTTTACAGCAGTAAAATTTCTGATTCCACTCACCCCTCTCCACATTAATAATATGTTTAGTGCCTCTCACGCACCTCCTCCGTTTCTTTCTCTCTTCTTTAGTGTTTTCCGTGTCGTAGGAGCTTATTATTCTGAGGAAATCCAAATTAGACTGTTCCTAGAGCACAGTACGCGAAAGGTCGAGCAGATAAAAATATTTCCTTAGGAAAGCCGTATTTAGAAACATGACTTATTTTACTGCTTAAAACCTCTGTGACACGTTTCCAGTCCCGACTGCAGCCCCGTTGCGGGTGAACGGTAACGAACCACCTTATAGGAATCAACTCGTGAAGACAGCGGACAGAAGAAATAGGGAAAGAAATAAATTTATGTTACCCTGTATGTGTGGTTTTGTTATTGGTTTGTAGAGCGAATGTAGATGGTATAGCAGGTTTCCTGGTAAAATGCTTGTTAACACAAGGTAAAGTAAAATTCTTCCTGTTGGAGTGATGAAGGCGTATTGGGGGTTTGAATTGTAGCTCCACTTGTTCATAACCTCGGGTCTAGATGCAGGCGAGTGGTCAGCTGCACGTCCCGGCCACTTTACTTTAGAGTAAAGAACCCAAAGTACCCTTTGTATACGAGCCGGGGAGGGGGGACACGGGGTCCCCCACAGCCGATCTGTATACCTTGGAGTGCACGTCAATTGACTCAGCTAGAAATCGAAACACGATTCTTCGGTTGTCCAGTCTAGTCTACTCGCAACACTGACAATGGTATTCCGGTTGTTAAGCCTGGTAGCGACTACTGTAAGCCACAGCACATGAACTTAAATGTGAGCGATGAGTGCGAGAAAATGAGATTTCCTAAAGTCAACAGCTCAGTAGAAACATGAGACATGCCTGATAAGTAGGCAAAGTAAGGCTGATCGTAGGGACGAGTAAGTCTAAAAGAAGACAATGGAATTTAAAATACCGTTGGTGCAACGCTGTTTCCTTTTCGGTCCGTCCTCGGATGCTCGACGGTATAGCGATTCTTCGCTGTCTAGTGTAGATGTTAATTTTTTATTTCATGAAAGTGAACATCCTACAGAAACAATTTTGGTAATATGTTCCAAAGGACAAGGTTTCTAATGCATTTCTACAACAACCCTATGCTATTTAATTAGTATAACATCTGATGGACATATAAAAATGTTTCACATTAAAACACTAAAATTTCTCCGACATGTTTCGACCCTAAGATCATCCTCAGGGAGCTATACTTTCCTTGCTAAACTCACAATTAAAAATAATCACTGATTAACTTCGTTGTACTAATAGGGTGCTGTGGCAGCATGTCGTATTATGTGAGGGTATGTTGCTGAGAGTGACCTACTGGACGCACACCCGCAGTAGGGCATGAAAGAAATCCTGGTACTCCTCGTAGGCTTGATGGCCCCCATGGCCCTTTGTGAAAGGTTTATGGCAAAAGAATATCTTTATGCCTCTCTGGGAATCGAACGCCGGACCGTCCAGCCCGTAGCGTAGGAGCGACAGCGACTTTGCTGTTTTGGCTGCCTTTTTACATGAAGGCACACTTCTGCATTCACGACTTTGTCAACAGAGAGTTGGTTGTCAGTAACGAGAAGTGTCAGTCGTCCGCGTCACTCTGGTGAACTAAGAGAGAAAACTGCTGTTGCGCGTTTGTAGGCGCTTTCGCAAATTTGCGAAAAGCGACTATTAGCTTCATCATGTCTGTCAGTCCGTCCGTCCATCCACTTGAAAAAACTCGGTTCCCACTGAAGGAATTTTCGTGGTATTTGATATTTGGATGTTTGAAAAATATGTGGGGGCTAAACTAAGTTTAATTAAAATCTGACAAGGATAACGTTCACCTAACACGGGACTATGTACATTCATGATCATACCGTGCGCAGTTCTTCTTGGGATGAGAAATGATTCAGACAAAAGTTGTAGAGGAAATCCAGACAGGCATTTTATTTTCAATAATCTTTTCCTCAAATCTAGGAAGTGTGTCATCCCCGTTGTGTGTGTGAAACTTGGAAAATGGTATGTAGTCAAACAAAACTGCGTCATATGAGGTGTATTTAATGACTATATAATGAACAACTACATGTTTCGGCCTGCACTGGCCATCTTCAGGTTGTCTTAGGGGAACTTAAGATCTTGCTATAAGCATGCTTATAGCAAGATCTTAAGTTCCCCTAAGACAACCTGAAGATGACCAGTGCAGGCCGAAGCATGTAGTTGTCCATTATATAGTCATTAAACACACCTCATGTGACACAGATGTGTTTGACTACATACCATTTTCCACATTTCCCCAAATTGGTCCCTTTATTGTAGAAAAATATGGTAGAGACAGACAGGCCACAGACAACAAAATAATACGGCGCATTCGCATTGCATGCTGGATGACTAAGGCTACACAGACACACACAGAATATGTAATACTTACTGCTTTTCCACGGCACCAGTGGCTACTTTCCGCAATGTTACATGACACTTGCACTGGCCATCTTGTTATCGTTATGTGCGTGCCCGTTTCCGGAGCAGCAAAAACGGCAGTTATTAAACAATTAAAATATTCGTGGATATGAGCCGTGTTGATTGGTACGGTGTCATAGGAGACATAGGTTTCCACCAACCCGGTGTGAGAGCACTAAGCATTCCACGGAAATCATCTGGTTTGTGAGACGCCTCCTGGAATCTAATTCTACATATTTCACGCATGTGAATAATTGTTAATAAGCAGAGTTTATAAAATTTCGTGGTCCCTTTGGCGCTTTGTACTTGTACCCATGCTTTTCGGTATCGAAATTGAAACTTGTGTGCCTTGGAACTTAGGCAGCGCGTTAATTCGTTCACTGATGACCGTTAATACATTCATCCAGCTTTGTTGTCCTCTGTCAGTAAGTTAACTATTGATACGGTAAAGTTAGTTAGTTACTGTCGAAAGATTATAGCGGGAAGAGAGCATTCATTGGTAACAGCGGCGCTAGACTGGGCGAGGGTCATGTTCACGCCCTAATCAATGTAACTGGACGTACAGAAGGCTGGCTAGACCTTAAGGCCGGTCGAGACGTTGAGGATAATAGTAAAATCCCATAATCCTTACCGGTTATTAAACCCGAGTTCGTTCAGCTGGTACCCTAGTCATTACACCGACTTCGCTATGTCGGCTACTAACTTTACTAGTAGTGTTTAATAAAACTCTTTGTTTATACGTAAGTGTGAATTTGTCCTTGAAGACACCATAAATTTGAAGCATAACTGCATGCGTTTTTGTCCTGAATACGATATTGATGCGAATTCTCAACGTCACTTCCCGACCTCTTTGTCTCTGGGAAAAGAACACCCGGTATTCAGTGAGTAAGAGCCCCACTGGGTCCCCAGAGGCGGTCTGGAGAAGACAGAATTCTCTTCTTTTCGGGAATTGAACAACGATTCTTCGGTCGGCCAACCCGGAACCTGGTCACTATACCGGCTACGTTGTCTTTTTAGCGTTTGTCATTCCTTGACTGAGTGCTGCGAAAAAGTGGAATACAAATTATTACTGAAGAGATTATGGTGTGAGGAAATACTGTGTTATAAAAGGATTCCCGAAGAACCACTGTTCGATGTCGGCATACCAGTTGCTGACATTTCTTCCCCACCACTAGTCTGCAACATGCACAAGAACTCCCACAGTGTCCTGTGCTTAAAAGTACATACAACGTGCACCATATTTCAGTGTTTGTGATGACTGTGAAAGGCCAGCACTTGTATTCCTAACACTATACAAAAGAAAGACGTCCTTCTGCTCCCCAACTGAGTACATCCCCGTCAACCCCAACTCCCATTCTGCACTTACTTCAATCTCCCACCACACATACACACACGTTTCGAACTCCAGATGGAGTGAAAGTTCAAACAGCGGATATTCAAGCTACCCCTTATTGATATACTGTATAAACATACAGACATACCTATATGTTATGTTTCCTTGCTCAATTCACAAGAGAATAAAGAAACAAAACATCCGTATAAGGAGTGGACATTTGATTGTCTTTCATGAACCTTATTGAAAGAATAATTGAAAACCGAGAAATTATTTTTATTACGAAGTAAAATATTTTAAAAACGGAAGTAGTTCTTTTTCCGACAGTTGTATCTCGTCTCCGTACACGACACCGTAGTTTCTTGCATTCTGAAAGAACTCGGCGAGGGATGTTTTTGGGTACTGCCTGGGAGACCGATCTTTAGTGCCAGTAACGGCGAGAGGCGGAGAACAGGATGGCCAAGGGTAATTTCTGTTGACACAAGCCGTAATATATCGCGATTTCGGTTGTACGGAGTAGACAAGACACCTCGCTCAAGCGCGGAGATTAAAAGCGGGTGCAGCGCTATTTACACCCCCCCCCCCCCGATACCGGTGGTTTTGGCTGGGGCATTTTAGCAAAGGATAATTAGTTGTATATAGCATTCTCTTCTTTTTTAAGTAATAGAGGGTGAAGGCAAAAAAAATTTTTTGAGGTGGG
>Ga0131853_10006609_pt1 | contig 20939 bp, 7 predicted proteins | sample TergutLab28metaG_FD_92764 | JGI IMG/M metagenome (GOLD analysis project Ga0131853, IMG submission 92764) | Labiotermes labralis P1 segment gut microbial communities from Petit-Saut dam, French Guiana - Lab288 P1 (version 2) (version 2) | ecosystem: Host-associated > Arthropoda: Insects >...
AAAGGACGAAGGAACATAGGACGACCGAGGAAGAGATGGAGGGACCAACTTCATCTTGAGGATCAAGGAACAGGAAACACGCCTAACCCTTCAGGAACATGATGATGATGATGATGATGAGACGTTTCAGTTGAACGCGTTAGTCTGTTGTGTCAGCGAACCAGTCGGTTGATAGTAATCAAAACGTTCGAGTCCGTGAATGAATGGTTTGATGACTGTCATTAGGGATGCTTCAGCTGGTAAGGGAATGAGTTGTTTTGTAGATGTCATATAGTGCGCAGATTTTAACGAGTCACTGGTCGGGCATGTGAGCCAGGGAATAATGGGGTAATCGAAAGAGTCAGTTTCTTCCAACGTCAGACGATTCTTCTGTGACTATCAATGTTTCATTAAGTCTTGGTCCGAAATGACCGTAAACGATTTTTAAAGTTCATTTTACCATGATATAATAATATCCCTAATAGTGAATATTTGAATGTATTGCTCATTTGATATTCTCCTCAAATACCGCATTTTTTCTACTAATATTTACGTGTTAGTAATTGATCAAATTTCAGGAATCTGATCCAGTACTTTCGGAACGTCGTTAACACATACCAACATCTATGAGGATTTTATCTTCACTACATATAACTTCACCATAAATGATCACTGCACCTTGCATTACATAAAATACCGGTGGCGCGCACCATTCGATTATGAAACGTCACAGTTGACGTGGAAACTGCCATAAGTTTTTATTTTTAAAAAGCGTTTTAAAATAAAAGTAATAAACTATTTTAAAGTAATTAGGCTTTTTAAACTGTTTTAATTATAAATTTCGCGTATATTTCTATGCATTTTTTTATGTAGAAAGCGGACATCTCCGACTTTAAGCTTTTAGTTTTTGTAAGGTTCTTACGTTATGGCCTGAAGATGACCTGAGTTTGGGGTCGGAACTAGTCGCCATATAAATAAAACTATTTACAAGTGAGTTGGTTGTGATGGTGAATATTTATAGATAGTGTTAGGAAGTGGGTTACTAAACATTTGGGGATACCTCAATCTTGTATATAAAAAAATACAGACCTCACTTACAATGGGAACACAACCGTCTGAAAACTGTCCTCTGGATCTGTCTCCTCCATTCTCTGTCAAAACGGAAACTGTGTCGGTATCAACAAATTTGTCAACAGGTTCCGCCAGCTTCGACAAGACACAAATGATACAAAAAAAGGCAATTTCAGACAACTATGACTGATGTTATGTCGTCTTCTCCCCACACTTATTACCGTATAGACTTGTTAATCCAGTACAAATCAGCCAAAATGAAAAATCGAATTCCGGATTGAAAGTATACTGAGGGATGCATACGGATACAAAAAGTGCCAGAATTCCATGAAGAAGAGGTATGGATATTATTAACTGTTTTCACTTCCTTCTGCATTTACTGTGCCATTTGCGTCCATCAGACTGTACTGAAATTCTCTTCACAAGCACGAGCGAACTTCAAAAAATCCTTTATTTGTAACTGACGGCATTTCGCATATAAAAAAATGCATAATACACTTTCGGGATAAAAATACAGGGCGTTTCATAATGTTCTCCGTGATTACAAACATTTACAACAAGAAAACCAAAGGACCTACCTTAATGGAACTGTTCACAGCCACAGGAAAACTGAATTTTTTTTGTGACAACTAGAGATGTTCTATGTGTGAGTCGCCGGTGACACGGCACACATCGATACGATATTCAAGTTCTTGCTACACGCGCGTCAACACGGGTGCATCGATATTCTTCACTGCTGCAATGATCCGTGCCTTTAGGTCAGCGAGGTCATGTGGCAATGTTACTTTGCTTACTTTGCACGAAATACACGTTGCACGGTAACCACAGACTTACTCGTGTGATATTCCAACACACAAAACTTCTCCCCCGGAGCGGCCATTTTCTCACTACACACACTCGCATCGCCTAGCGGCAGAAATGTGAACTACGATGAAAAACAACTTACTGGGGGGGGGGGGAAATTGAGTTGTTCCTTCTATCTGTACAGGCTTCGTAAATACGTGTCCTATGGTTTCCCTATAATAAATTTTTGTAATCCCGCAGTACATTATGAAACGTCCTGCAAAATTCCGATTAATAAACGACAATAGAATGGCGTGTTCCAGCTTCGTATGTAACAGAATCTGCAAATGATATCGTCCTTGTTTTGGATCCTTCGCAATTCTTGACATTCTTCGTTGTAGCAATTAGTATTTTGTTTCCTTCATCGCTCCTCTCATTCGTCCGTGGACGGTGAATGACAATCAGTATCCGAATAATACAGAGTAGCGCGTCATGAATTCTGTTTATAAAAATAACAATTAACATGCAAATATTGCACTAACAGAGTACATATTTATGGCTTGATCTCGATGCCGAATGGCATATCGAAAAATGGTGTGAATGGTGATCACTTTTTATGTCGATTACGTTTTACGCATGACGAATAGTCCGCATTAGAATGCAGAATACCAATTTGTGTACATTACCGAAATTCGTTTACGCTTAGGAATTTTGTATAGGAAAAGCGCGGGCGGACAGGTACACAAACATAGCACACATATTTCAGTTTAATTACTTCTTTCTACAAAAAAATCAGAAGGACGCACTCTTCAGATTATGCTCAGTTAACAAAACGGCAGGCTGGCAGGATTTATTCCACAGACGGTAACACAGACTTCGTGGTTTGTTTTACTTAGTTTAAGCGAGCGACCTAAGTGTATACTCAGTTCCACCACCATGTCCAGAGGGTTCACTTGAGCACATAGCATCTCAGCAGCAGAGTAAGTTCAATTACTTGCCTCTCCCGGAACTTTTTGATACAAACTTGTAACTTAAGGCATTTCTTCAAGCTACAAACTTAAAAAGTTCCTGCTGAACAGGTTCTACGTTAGAGTGACGTCATGCTTGTGATTTACGCTGATGTTCAGTAACTGCTACATCCTTCAAAATGCATTACTTGTTTTCGCTCACATTGCATCTTGACGAAATAAAGATTACGAAACAACGGGTTCCATTTATGGTCCAAACTATACGCACAAATAAACTACTCGGAGCTATCAATAGAAAATAAATTACTGATCTACAAAACTATTCTAAAGCTCATGCGTACATACGGTATACCCGTCTGGGGTACAGCTAGCAACTCAAACATTGAAATCTTACAGAGATATCAAAATAAATTCCTCCGTGCAACAGTAAATGTTCCGTGGTATATATCTAACAAAGTCATAAATGCAGCCTTAAAGGTACCAACAATTAGAGAAGAAATTAACAAAATTCATCGTCAAGTACAGAGATAAGACAACACACCCAAACCATATGGCATCCACACTACTTGAAGACGAAGAGCCTGGAAGACTGAAAAGATTCAAACCAACAGATTTAACAACCAGTTTTCGTAAATATAATTTTACAGATATGTGAATATATGATTGGAACTATTCATTGGGATATTATTCTGCAAGACATGTGCTCGATAGTGTAGGATTTTAGGTTCGACTACATAAGTTGTACTTATAGTCTTGTAATGGACTGGTTGTATAATAAAAGGAGGCAAAAGGAAAAATAAAATACAGCACAATAGCTGTACAGCTGAGTGACCAGCTAGACAGCGAATTAGATGGCAATCACGCTATGTCACCAAACAACCAAAAAAGTACCAACAACTTGCCAGCTAAAACAACTAAGCACACAAATCAAGCACAAATTGATATCTAAGTGAACACCAGATACTGTAGAAATACAGTTCGAAGATACGAACTGTTTAACAGAGCTACTGGAAGGACTCCTGGCTTCTCTAAATTCGGTTCACATATTATCATCATTGCTTCGATATTACACCCCAATAATTCAGTTTCCAGAAGCAAGCAGACAGGACGAAATGGAACGCCAAAGACAAACGAACTAAATAGGAAAACACGCAGATAGAAATAAAGAAAAAAGAGTTCGAGTACAACAAAGGCATACTTACTTACTCCATGGTGCAGAGTCCTTCTTGAGAAGCTAACTGGTTTGCAGCTAGTCAAGAAAATCCCCGCATTTCACGGAACCCGAAGGCTCATTACCGCACTCACAAGCGTCCGCCACCTGTCTCTATCCTGGGTCAGCCCAATCCAGTCCATATACCCACATCCCACCTCCATCCATACGCTAAGAAAATCCAAAGACTAAAAGGAAGGCACGAATTTGCACATACTGAAACGCACTATAAATGTCAGTAGACTTATTCTTAAGTATGGGGTTAAGGTGCATTAGTGCAAATCCATTCATTCACGGACTTTTTTTTTTACTTCATTTGGACCCCCTGATCCTGCCAGTAGCTGTATGGAGGCGCACATTATTTACACAGCAGAACATATCCCGTCTCATTGCTGTCTTAAGGACTCACACTGAAACACAGGGATGGTATTTACATTACCAAATAAGATACGGCTATCATACTATGTGACGTTACTTGGCTTAAGTGCACAACGTTCTGCTGTCCAGCTGGCACCACGAGGCAGGCGAATTCGAACACCTTACTTTTAAGGCTGGAGAGATATTCTCAGGAAGAATAAAAACGAAACGTAGGGTGAAGAGAGAGAAACCAACAAGATGCAACTCTTCTTCTTCTTCTCCTTCCTCAATTGGCGCTACAACCCTTGGTGGGTTTTGGCCTGCTTTACGATTTCGTTCCACAATCCAAACGTTCATGATGCACGGTCACAAAAACCTAAAGAACCAAACGTGTTTGACGAATTTCGATTAAATTTGGTATTGTAAGCGTTACCTTCATTTGTCGCGAAAGTTTAATTTTTAATCATTCCTGCAAAGGTAAAGGTTAGTTTGCTTCTCTGCTTGCTTAATTAAGCACCGCGCCATTAACGGTTACTGGGAGTATAGATAGGCACTATATGGAGGTGAGGGGTTACACACAGGCCCCGGCCGCTTTACACCACGGAATACAGCGCCCATTAACATTAGGTCAGATGCTGGGTGAGCGCCAGTGCAGGCTGGATTCATTAGAAAGGAGAAGAAATTCTCACAATCATAATCTGTCCAAAATCAAAGTTTCTCCAAACCCAAATGGAGGAAAAATTTCTTCATACGTCCCTTACGGCTCAGGTAATTAAAGAGAGTGTCACCCTCCTCTACGGGTCCATTAACTCACTTTTCCACTCACTCGATGTTGCGAGACGCTTCTTGAAAAACTGATAATCCATTAACTGTTCAATAAATTTACGAAGCCCGGAGATTTGTTATCGTGTTCTGAAGATCCCATCCATCCATCCATCTATGGCGCTAAAGCCCCTTCTGGGCCCTGGCCTCCCTCAGAAGACGCCTCCATTCTTCTTTGCCTTCTGCGCGTCACCTCCATCCTTGTAGTCCTAGGATCTGTGATTCTCTCCGGACGACGCCCTATCGTGTTCTTGGTTTTACCACTGGTCTTTTTCCCATTAAGAACTCTTTTTAAAATCCTTTCATGTTCCAGTCTTATAATATGACCTGCTTATCCCAGTCTTCTAATTTTAACATCGGTTCAGAAGATCATGTTGGAATCTATTTTGATCAAGCGGTATTCAGCCCATGCCCTCAAACCCTCTCTCATTAAGATTCAATTTAATGTCGTATTCTTTTCTACATTTATGTTACCCAAATGCACCCTAACGCTCAGAGTTTCTGATTGAAATACTGTACACATTTCTCATTTCTACTACCAAAATACGTCCCGATGTCACCCTGCAACACGCCATGAGGGCAGAGGGGGAGAAGAAGTATAGCTTTACTTATTCTTAAACTCGGCGCTATATGCAGTGATCAGTTAATACCACGTCCCGGCCACTTTGATCCAAGGAACAAACCCACATTGTATAGGATTTTGAGTGGGCCACAGGATCAGTCTGGAAGGACATGGGGAAGAGAAAAATCTCTTGCCCCCGGCCGGTTTCCAACTCCGGACCTTCCACGCCTTAGCGAGTCGGTATACCAACTACGTCAACCCGGTCGCCATATTCCGTCCTGTGGTCACCACCACATTTGGTTGAGGGTAAAATCGATGGAACTCCTCACAGCGCAATTTACTACACCCTCTACATTGAAGTTCCATGTAACTTTGGGTCCTAAATAAATTATGAGCGTATATCGCCAAGAATTTGTCTAAGAAATGAATGTCTTGAAAAAAAAAATGTTGTAGGCACGTAAAGCCACAAGCTATCTGTTACAATGAAACTGCTCTGCTTTCAATAAAGTCAATGTAAATCAAGAAAAGTGGTGTGCGCCATTGCAAGAAGTTGGAGCCCCTGACCGACGCGCACTCCGTTTTCAACACTATTACTGTCATATCTAGGCTATATACCACGCAGATTACATCCATACACGAGGCACATATTTCACATAGGCACAAGCTTCAGGGGTGCACCCCCTCCCCCCTCTTTATTGTGCAGTTGCTTTGAGGTTTCTTTACGAATTTGTCGGTAACAGACTGTACAGCTTTCAACCGTACGACGATTCATGAATAATTAATTAAAAAGAACTTGGAAGAAAGCGATAATGGTATAACCCACGTGCTATCCTTTCAATAACCTTGAGGGTCTGAAGAAAACCACAATGGCAAAATAACCAAAAGTACAGCTGATATTCGAACAAGGCACAGCCCGAATACATGCGCAAGGCGTTACTGCCACGCCAAGCCGTTCTGCGTTTTTTAAAATTCAACATAACACTTCTAAACAAGTAAATTAATTTCACAACTTCAAAGAAAGTCTTGTTCAGAAGGATCTCTCGCCCAATTTATGTACCAATGGAACTGTATCCATTCCTCAGGTGAACAATACAAAATTCAGTAATATAAATAGTCCACTAGATGCAACAATAACCAATTTTATTGATAATTACAATCAGCTCAACGTGTTTCGGGCGATAATTTCTCCCATTCTCAGGAGCACTAGACTGTGTTTACAGCTTGTGTTATAATGCACCGACGATGCTGCCTGCAGGCAGCATCGTCGGTGCATTTATCAATAAAATTGGTTATTGTTGCATCTAGTGGACTGTTTATATTATTGTATCAGTGATGCACGGTCACACAAACATCAAAAATACAGAATTCATTTGACAAGACGATAAGAGTTCTTGTGTTTGTTTACACAGTTTCTGATCCAGGTTTTTATTGGAAATAAACTTTATACGCTTGTAGGAAATGGAACTGAGGCAGTGCCATTCTGAAGATAATATTTACTGCCAACATTTAATTGGCCTTTGTCTACAATAGCAATATTAGTTGCTATAAAATACACATAACAGTTCCTGTAATGAACAGGCGGCTTAACGAAGCCATTCACAATGTGAAGATGAACAAAAGACAGCGGTGTCTTAGCTACCATGACAACGAAATGACCACAGCCGAGACGACAATAAATTTTTTAGTTTATATTAGTCAGAAGCGTAAAGTTTATCGAGAAAATAATTCCACACGCTCAATGGTTGACGGGTGCTTTTCATAGGCGGGAAATGTGAGATATATCAACAGTGGCAGTCTTTATGCGTTCGATTTTGCATTCTTCAGGCATCAGTATCCAATCTTAAGCACAGTACCGGGTACATTAAAGTTCTACATTGTTCTGCTTACGTCATTTCCAACAAATTTTCAGAAACTGATCAATTTTAAACGACTGGTTCATGAGATTATAATTACACCTTAGCATTGGTTCTGACATATTAATATTTGTGTCCTTTCACTTCCAACTTTTGATGTATCTAACCTTCGTATTTTATGTCTCTGAAGATGGGTACAAGGTTGGCCGAAACATGTAGCAGGTCACCGCATTCGTAAAACCAACTTTAATATAATTGTGTGCATTTGTAAGAACAGTTTATATATATATATATATATATATATATATATATATACACACACGCGCGCGCGCGCGCGCGCGCACACACACAATCAATCCACGGATCATAGATCATATGCAACACCCAGTTTGTTGCAATCCACTGAACTCCGTCACACATAATTACCTTAAGACCCGTTTGACAATGAAAGCTTGTAGTTACTCAGTGACTGGAAAATAAAATGAGCAACAGTTGGCCAATTACAGCACTAGGTGAGATTTTGTCCTTGTTTTAATAAACATGCTTCAATGAGTAAATGCAGGCAACATTTACAGAAGCCATATAAGGAGGCAGAGGTTAAGATACGAGAATTAAACTCGACACTAGACGGAGTTTGGTGGCCTCATCCACGTTACGGAACCTTCACACCCCACCGCGTAGAAAACTGGGTGGTGCCCGGGGCCCTTAACTTTACCTGTGAAGCTGGTCGAGCGCTTAGCCACCCCGAATCAAAGATACCGCAGTTACTTTGTTTGTTTGTTCGTTTGTTTTCTTAAAGTTGTATAGTCATACCGACTAAACTACGGGACGGACGGTACTGGGTTCTAACTCCGGTAGGGGAAAGAGATCTTACTGTTCTCCAGAACGTCCAAACCAGCTCTGAAGCCCACCCAGCATCCTATTCATTGGGCACGGTACCGGATTTCTTTCTTTCACGGGGGTAAAGAGGCCATGGCGTGAAGATAACTACGTGATACATCCAACTGGTCCCGAGGGTAAAAATAAGTGTAGCTACACTTCTACTCCTCATATACACCTTAATGGGGTGGACAGGGAAAACATATATATATATATATATATATATATATATATATAATAAGTATTTTCAGTACACAATGGAGTGTACTGAAAATACTGACATTCGAAATCTTGACGCTCATGTAAGAGACCAACGTCCATAAAATTAGTTTCTTTGAAATTAACTGAAGTTATTAAAACACATCCGAGCATTCTCTGACGCTAAATAATCCGACAGCCATGACGTATCACAAAGTGTACGTATTTCTACACCTTCGGCTTGCAAAACTCCCGACAATACAGCTCATACTTCCCGGTCGTGCCTATCGTACGAGTCCGCTACAAAATATGCAAGAGGATCCCTCCTTTGTCTTTCGTAACACAATTTTCCACTTGATACAACAAAATGTCTCCGCATGACGATCATCATGATGGTAGCAATAATGATGATGGATTATGATTGATTAAAACATAATGGAGTGTTCTTACCTCACAACAGCTGGTACGCGAGGGTTGGGAGATGAGTGAACTCACCTGCAACACAAGTTTACATTACTCACGGGACATGAAGGATAGCGGGCGGATATATGCATGTTACGGAGAGACGTGGTAATAATTAATACAGCAGTAGGTCACACGGAATTCTGTTAACCATTCTGGCGGATGTCTGAAAGCACTACTTAATTCTGTAAGCACTACGATAATAAATGACAAGAAACATTAAAACTGCAATATAATCACACAGATGGCAGTAGCCGTGCGTTATAAGGCGTAGGCCGGCAGCTGCCTGATTGCTGCAATCGCGGGTTCGAATTCTGCAGACGGCATTAATGTTCGTCTCTTGGGCTTGTTGTGTATGTAGCGGCCGATGCAACGGGCTGTTCAATGTTCAGAGGAGTCTTACCGTGTGTGTGTGTGTGTGTGTGTGTGTGTGTGTGTCTAATTGTGTGTGATGTAGAAACCTCAACAACGAGTAGAACTAGGATCGAGTTTCGAGTTTCGCCGTTGCGCCACTGAAAAATAATAATTTAACCAAAGTACACGTGCTTCGCAGAAGAAGAAGAAAAAGTGTCTTTTTTTAAAGCGCGCAGATGGGCTCGGGAGTCCGCACAAGTTCCGAATTCAGCTAGTTCCGGGAAATCTTTCTCTTGAGGTAAAATAGCCTGGGCTTCCACTCGCCTGAATATAATGCCTTGTGAAGAACATATGGAGCTATACCTGCCCTCCACCTTACGTTTTCTTGAAGTCGAGGGCTACTGAACTACGTGGACAGCTTTTATCTTCACATTTGCTTTGTTATTTGTTGCATATACCGTAAATTCTCGAATCTGATCCGCACCCGAATCTAATCCGCACTAGTTTTTGCTGATTTCTTAAACGAAAAAAAAAGTTAGTTCGCGGTTCTAATCCGCACTTTTCCTTCAACCGCCCTTGCCTACAAGGCAGACTGAATAATATTGGATGTTACCAATGCTTTAACCGTTATCCGACTAACGCGCCGTGTGTGAAGTGGCCATTTAACTGCCAGCGGTACAAACACACCACAGCTGATGGTAGTGACTGGGTGACGGATAACGATTCAGTTATGAGTAATGACAGCGAGTCTGATGAATAATAAATAATAAATATTATATATTACATATTATAAAAAATAAAGAAAATAATAAATTATTGTATTGTATTGTTCTTACGGCACGTACAGCGGCTCTATCATTTTTCCAAAATCCAGCTCACGACCGCGAATCTAATCCGCACGCAATTCTAATCCGCATCTGATTTTTTAGCCCTCTGAAACTGTAAAAAGGGTGCGGATTAGATTCGAGAATATACGATATATATACGATATATATATATATATATATATATATATATATATTATTGCATGTGCAAACGTAATTACAATACAGATAAAAGGCAAAATACTTCGATAACTGGAATCAAACATCGCGAAATGAAGATCTATATATATATATATACATACGTGTGTGTGTAATAAAATTTTACGTATCATCTCTGGTAATGACAGCGCTTATAAAATCAATCAATTAAGTCTACTGTATGTAAAATCATAGCAGGTGATCACTGCAGTGTACATAACAAACTTTAATTTTAATTACCATTATTCATCAATTAATAACCCGAAAACGCGTTGGTGTGTTTCTAATTACTGAGGATGACTCGATTTATTCAAATGGATACGCAAATACAAAGACAGGAATCGCTCACCGGGTGTTGCTACGTAAAGGAACTTACAATATCTCTTAAACTCTACCAGCACTTCCGTCAGTATACAAACTCATGCTAAGACATCCATCTAAGCTAATTCACACCAATCATCTGATTCAAAGGGGCTTATTGCACAGAATGTTTCTAAATAAGTCTGCTTAAACGTGTTTCCATGAAGCTTGTAATCACTGTGGAAAAGCCAGACGAAGAGATAATTGTCCCTGTGCAAGGCACGAAGGCCTACGGGTAAATGAACGAATGACACTGCTCATTCTTAATTTTGGCATAAGATGGAAGTGAGTGGTAAGTATCAAGCCTCTCTTCGCGTCACATCCGTGGGGAAAAAACACCCCCGCAAGCACAGTATAGCAGGAACAGCATAATCTGACGTTTCGGCCTGTCGGCAATCGAAGTAAATAACGCAGTTTAGTTACAAATATCTAACACCCACTGCATGATAATTCCTACATAATGCGGTCTGCTGTGACTGTATATGATGATAACACAATGAATAAACGAGTTACATAACTATGATAAACCTAATTCGTATTTTTGAATCGTAGTGTTACGTCAGAACATCAAATAAGCGACACGTGTGGATGCTTACTGAGCCGTGGTTCGTCGTTTGCATGAATTCTTCCCATTGCAACACCACGTTCTTCCCGAAAACACCTTCCCGCAAAATACACACACACACACATTTGGGGCGCAACAGTCCAACTGGGGCATAGGCTGCCCCATTAGAGAGTTTCCTATATCACACACAGACACACAAACACACACATCCGGTAGCCTCTAAATGAGTGATCAGCCTGTCACAGAGGCCGCTACGTACACAACACACAACATTCACCAACAGACGAACATACCTGCCCTCATCGGGATTCGAAACTTCGCCTTAGATCGTACGGCCACAGGCATCGGAACTGTCAATATCCATAGGTCTTCGTAGCTACAATGGTCTACGCTCTCAATTTAATGCTGACATTAGTATACCAATGCTACACGCATAAATCTGTCATTACAATCTGTCTTGTCCTCTCCCAGGACTTTCTCGGGTATTAACTCCATTCATCAGCATCCTCCGAGTCGAACAGATTATATTTTGCTATTTGCAACCAACTGTACGTACGTGCGGCATACGTAGGCCTACATTCGTGAAATAAGAAATTAATGCGAAGTTTCGGTTAGCTACGTTTGTGCTCAGAGACAAACGGAAACGGAAAGACTGAGGCACAATATCAGGAATAACATTACTTTGTTTTGGGGATGTTAAATGAATGGTACATTCGCTGCGAGCTATCAGAACTAAAAGGTACAAAGAAAGTAGTTTCTAACAAACAATGCGCAAAGAACGAAAAAAAGTTATGGCATTAAATAAAAACGCTTACACACAAGCGTGGGTCCTACAATGTAAAAGTGAGGGAGAAGAGTTCACTGTTTGAGCGTTTAATGATGGCTGGGCTGTCGGCTGAAAATTAGGAATGCGTGCACCCTACAAATGGGGGCGCCATTTACAGCGGAATGTCGAGTCCGTACAATTGAATCGTTATTGGGATGTGTTCAGCCGTATTCAGTACTGCAAGATGGGACAAAGGCACTGAATAAACAGGAAACAAGACCGAGCGTCTAGTAATTTTACCATTATGCACTAACTCGTATGTTTATATGCAGTACATGCGTTAATTATTTGTGTTACAATTTTGTTATGTTCCTCTCTCGGCCTTTACTCCGCTCAGACTCTGAAAGTAAAGCGCGATTCACACCACATTTGAAGACATTCCCTAATATGAGATAAGTTTATCAAAAAGTCTCTATCTATAAAGGTAAAATGCAAAGTTGACCCCGTCCAGGCTATGAAGACGTAAAGGAGGAGAAGTACAGCTCCACTTATTCTTAACCTCGACAGCAGATGGAAGAGGGAGGTCAATATCAAGCCCCGGGCGTTTAATTCCCGGGAATAAGCTTCGGTATCAACTGAACAGAAGGCTCGGTGGGCCCCAGAGCCGGTCCGAATTCTTTCGGCATGAAGAAAATCTGTCGCTCCAGCCGGGGTTCCCCGGACAGTCCAACCCGCAGCTAATCACTGAAATGACTACGCTATAGAGGCTGCTGACCTTGTCAATACACAGCGATCGCACAAAATTTAAAATTGCCCCAAATGGAAGTTTAACACGAGACGAAAGGTGCGAGCGACCCACGATTGTACTATCCAACTTTCTACCTCAGTAAGTTTAGTCTATCGCTAAATAATCCTCCCGACCAAGGCAGACAGCCTACACCAAAAAATGTTTTCCCAATATATTTCCCATTTCTGTAAAACTCTGCATATAAGCACCACACCCACACACCGTTCTCATTAAAATACTTACGAAAACCTGCAGGAATCTACTTCCAAAACAAGCCGACATTTACATTCCAATATGCATAATGTCACATTCCAGAAGACAACAATATTCACAAACATAACTGTGAAACCTAAAAAACCACGCAATAATTTTCCACGTTCCTACATTACTTAGAGCCTTGTTGCATTACAACAGGTACCAGAGCACCGACATCCTCTAATATCATCCGCAATCCACAATTAAACCCCCAACCGACTACAGTATAAGGGCTTCCGAGGCATATAAGGGCTCGGGGGAAAGGGGGAGGGGTACGGAGAGTTTGCACATAACCGAACGTAATCACAAATATCACCAGTCTGTTTACAGTAGCCATAGAGATGCGATGGTGAGAGGGTGAGGTCCTTTTCAGTAGGAAAAGAAAGAGAAGCTTGAAAAATGTGTAGGAACTTCTTATAACTGAAAGCAAGTCTCACAAAATACACAAAACGTCAATGCCTTCATACTCATACAGAGCAGCGACGCAAAAGTCTGCTAATTAAAAAGTTTTCTGATCAAGAACTTTTTGCTACAGTATTACGTTTCAACCCTTTCCTCCATCTACTTACCACTTGAAATATCCCCTTTCTTCATTCCCGAGTCTTTCGATGAATCCATAAAGCACACCGCAAAATAACAGAAGTAAAACCGGGCGTGCAAAGCCTCGCATAACATCGAAAAGATCGCAGACAGGCAGGCATCTTAACGAATTACTGAAACTGAAACCGCCGGCCTTTTAAAGTGATGGAGCAATGAATGAACAACAGTTACTGACCTAACATCATCAAGACGCCCTCGGTTAAGGTTCCGAGAAAATTTGATAAAAGAATGTGGAAATAAGAAAGAAATAAAATAGGAAAACGCACGAAGACTAAAGAAAGAACGACAAAAAATACTGCACAAATAAACTTTGATGGTGAAAATTACACAAGCAAAAGTCATCTTCCTACGTTACAGGACGCAAAACTACACGAAATTTCAATTATAGAAATGGCCGGAACGTGATGCTCAACTTAATGCATATTGGTGTCTGACAATTAGCACTTCCGCTCTAATATTGACGAATATTTCACGATACATGTTTCCTCTTCATACGGGGAACAAGAAACAGGACTTTCTAAGTGGCCAAAATCACGCTACGGCTATATTTAACCTTAACAACCTACAGTGATAAATGTTTTAGGTTGCTGATTTATACCACATGCATACATTCTCCGCCTACGAGCGGACTCAACATTCCGCCGTATGTAAAGCAGTAATGCAATTAACAACGTTCGCAGACAGAAGCCGAAGTACACACTAAACTGTTACACATCCCACTCCACAGACCTGAATGAATCTGAGCAGGGTCTGAAGGTAAGCTACAAGAAACAGCAATCATGTGTCTACCGACGAATTACGTGAACCTGAAATTCAGAAAAAATTTCCAAGTAATAACCTAACCGCCTACTGCCTTCGAGTTTCCCATAGCAATTTACACAAACTATCATTACATATGATAACGCCCGTAAATTGGTACATGTGTGTTGAACAGCGGCCTGTGATACAGCACAACTACACAAGGTACAAGCCCACGAAACTTGTGCATAAACTGACTATGAACCACAAAAGTAACCAGCCAGTATATGTGGTGCCACGTTATATTTTGTCAAGTTACTTTTAATGCCCGCGTTCTTCTGGGACTTTGCGCAACGTAGATCGGTAGTTCGTTACAGACGTTTCGGGGCAAACTATCGGTCCCATCTTTAATAGGCAAGCAGTACAACACTGCTTACTCAAGAGTGATTGACCCTTGAAGAGGGAACCGTTAAGGTGTGCCGAAACGTCGATAACAAACTACCAATCTACGCTGCGTAAAATCCCAGAAGAACGCATATCTCATTTAAGCTGCGGCGGATGCCTGAAACCAAGCGAAATTATTTTTAACCTACTAGCTTATTCGTGATGGCTTACACATTTTCTCTGGCTAAACTGACAAATTCACGTTATGAAAAATCTACTGACAAAAAATAGTTCACGGTTTAACCAACCAGTATGATATGCTTAAACAAAAGTCTTTTAATACCTATGGCATGTTCATCTTCGAGTACTTTAACTTCGAGTACACAAAGCCATAGTCGTCTGAGAACGCGTTGAATAAAAACCATGCTGCACGGCCTTCCTTGAACTCTTCATCGGTACTCGGCTTGTCAGGAAATTTCCGACTTTACTGAACTCAAAAGTTCATCATCTTCCTATTCTGAGACATTTTATATCCAGTTCGGATTTTTTACTCCCTTTCTTTGATGACATCCTCCTATCTGGGTCTGAGGAACAGGACTCCAAATTCCATATTGACAAAGCCTTACTGGTTTCCCCAGTGCTTGGCAACTTAGACTGCTCATATGTCCCCATATTCCTTTACGAATACAGAATATGTAGCTCTTCATTAAGCAGTCTTCTAAATTATCTTGCGTGCTACACAAGCCTTTACTTTGGAACTAACATCCTCCTCTCACATACGCTAAACCTACAGTCTCAGTTTTCAAAAACAATTTTCACAGAATATAAACAGTAGATGAAATCTGTAGCCCGTAGCTCAGGAAACATAAGAGTCCAGCGACAGGAGCATTATAAATAATGAAATGTAAAGGAGGATATAGCTGGAGCAGCAGTCGTATAACACGGAATATTATCCTCGCCTTTGCCAGGCGAAGCTGAAGGAAACCAAGGGAAATCTCAGTCAGGATAGCAGGTCTCCGGACCGGCAAATAAAACCCGGGAGCTCTTGAATTTGAATCAGAGATAAGGCTTCCATTGAAGCATAATTATACTAGCCTCAGGACCATGTGATACTGCCTGCTGAAGGAGAATGTGAGACAGCAAGCAACATGGTCGCAAGACTATGGGCTAAGTGATAGGATTTGTTCATCACACCGTGCGACTACCAACACAAACAATTTTTCTAATACCAGGGACCAAATGACAGAGTCTGTTCATCAATCAGTGTAACAAGGAGACTGTCAAACAGAAAACAATATGGTTCGCAGACCGCGAAACAAGTGACGGCGTCTGTTCATCAACCAGTGTAACAGAACGACAATCCGATTGCAAACAACACGGTTCTAAGACCAGGGACTAGTGATGGAGACTTCACCAACCAGAGTAACAGGGCGACAGTCAGATAGCAAACAACACGGTTCTAAGACAAGGGACTAGTGATGGAGACTTCACCAACCAGAGTAACAGGGCGACAGTCAGATAGCAAACAACACGGTTCTAAGACCAGGAAAAATGTCACATAGTCTGTTCATCAATCAATGTAACAAGGGGACTGCCAGACCCCCCCCCCCCCAAAAAAAAGTGTTTCTAAGTCCAGAGAACATAGAGGGTTTTTTAAAAAAACAACGTAACGGGGGGAGGGGGTGCTGTTAAACAACAAACAACATGGTTCTAAGACTAGGGTGTAAGTGACATTGTGTGTTCATTTTCCGTGATTTGCACAAGATACAGCAAATGTCACAGAGAGACGTGAATATTTTTGATCAGGAAATTTAAGTTGCAACATCTCGTTCTCTTGTAGGTAAATAGGGAAGTTTCGGAGGAACATGTTGTCACCATCCCCGGACAAAATGTCCTTCCGGCAAGTTGATTACCAGGTAGAAGACAACACGGTGTCATAAATCTGAAGATCATAATTTGAAAATTCACTGCCAGGAAAACCTCCACATTCATATAGGCGTGACCCATGTTTGTAAAATACCTAAACGCGGTGTGTTAATATCTGGACCCAATTGGAGCAATGGCATACACCGCTAAAACATTAGTATGGACGGTATGAATTTAAGTAATGGCCCGGGCTGTAACTTCTTTGTAAATCGTGACGTTACGTAAAGGTATTCGAAAATACCTACGATACAGAACAAACCTCGAACGCTACTGCTCTTTACGAATTCAGTAGTTGCCAATCATTATCCACCTACATTTCAACTATTCGATTTTTCATTTTTCCTTCCTTTTTTTTTCTTCTTTCTTTCTCCCTCAGCTTTGTATCTTTTTTATTATTAAACGATTACACTGGTGCCTGGTCTTTCTGTCGTGTTTAAGTTCGTCAACAAATTCTGACTTACTACACTCTGCAGGTTCATTTGTGCTCATTAAAGACAACTACCAGATCCGACCCTCGGAGAGTTTAAAATACCAGCATCTCCCCAACCTTTCTTTAACACCAATTTTCATATTAACCTTCCGTTTATGACACTTCTCATACTACACACACATCCGTAGGTTTTTAAAATAAATTCTTCACACAGTCCTCATCTTTCTCCTTTTCTAAATATTTATTTGATCAAAATTCATTTTTGCCCTTACAGCGACAAAACCACAAGTTGCCATGAAATTATAACATTAACCACTGTCAGATGATAGCAGATCTAAATTTCGGGCCACTTCAGAACATAAACCTTTGTAACAATTCGATACCAAGCAAAATGCATGGCTCCATTCTGCGCTAAGCTGCTAGCTATCTTGATTCCACATCAACAAGACTCCCGTAATATTTACTTGCAAGACAGCGCGGTGAGCAACTTAATTCTCAGAATAAATGTAATCATAGGTGCGGCTGTATATTAAATCAAAGTCTGCCGTCAGACCCTGAACACAGCTGTTTATACTACAAACAGTTTGCTCACGAAACAAATTACGAACAACCACGCTGGAATTCGGTTCAGGTGGCGTGCTTCGTGCACGTAGCGTGATAACGCTGATCCTGCTCGGGATTTCTGAAATAAAACTTTTCATCTGTGTAACTACTTGTGGGATGGGTTTCGGTAAGGCTGCATTCTGCACACGAGACGCGTCCTTTGGGGCGTCTCAGAATATTTGAGCATTTCTACTGGTGGATATAATCAACATGAACTTCTGTACGAGTAGTGCTCTCTGCACGTATCTGGTAGGCCCCAGGAACCTTTCCTATCTCAATACGACTATGGTAAGAGATTCCTCGCGATTTTCTTTCTAACAGAAGAGAATAAAGTGGCGAATAGAAAGCAGTTCTTGAACAGTTGATACTGTTGAGACTGCTGGAGCCAGATGAAGAGGAACAAGTATCACCAAACAGTTGCCACCTTCCTACCAAACAATACGGGGTCACGTCCAAGATCACCGTTACCCTAATACTCATAATTCAACGACCGTTACCCTAATGCTGATAGTCGCACGAATTACGAAGATATTCCTCAACCTTTAAATTGCTCGAAACTTCACTCCCCTACTTAAAGCAGCCCATCTGAGCCAGCTGAATTTAGCACACATCTGAGCAGAATAATTCGTTATAATCCATTTTAATATTGTATTCCCACTTAAGTCTGTAATTCAAACTGGAAAAAAAAACACTTACCGCAAAAGAGTCTGCTTTCTACTGCCTTATAACTATGAATAGTTTACCTGTGCTTTTAAACATGCCAAAATAGTCATCAAAAATCCACCCGTATCTGAAACTCATAATTACCTTGTACTTTCATTGGGTCGGAAAAAACAGTAAAAATTATTAAAAAGTCTTTATTACTCCACGAAACAAAGAGCTTGCAGGCTCTATCTCAGATCTCTGGATACAGTTCAGAGCCACTTTTGGATTCGTTAGATCACATATGTGCTCTGAGAATACATTGGTCATGGTTAGACCGGTAGATCATCGAGTTTATAGGTAAGACTTCATTGTCTCTCCATGGCATTTGACCCTGTCTAGTCGTTATATGCAAAAAAATAAATAAGGTACAGCAACCACTCAATAATGTTATGTAAGCATACAAATGCATCCCTCACCTTATTCAACTTACAATGTGGGATGCCACACGAAACTGCCGCCATTTGTCTTCCTTTATGTTTGTAGTGCCTTCAAGTTCCAATTAGACTCCTGCCGACAACAACAAAATGAAGTACATACCATTCTGCTTTATACCTGAGCATAATTTCTATTCAACCAAAAGCGGTCAATACAGAACGTTGAAAATTAGTGACGAGCACTTATATTCGGGAGGTCTCAGTTTAGCATCTGCTACGAAGCAACTGATGTATAGGTAACGTTCGAAATTGGAATTAGGTAGACAGTCGGCTTCAGTCTTGGCTGAGCTACCGGTTCTCTAGACTAAACTTCTTTATGGTCTTCCTTCACTGTCATTAGGTGAATCTGGAAAGACCACAAACCCTTCCATTGACACAGCTGTAATTTTATGAGTACAAAAATGTGGTCACCGAAACTGTTTTTAACGGTGTAGCAGCCAATGCTTTTTTTTACCTTATTTAAAGGATAATATACAAAACAGATCGTACTAGTCTTAGTAATTAACCAACTTAATGTACAAATTGTTTTATAACAATCACACCTACAGGTGCCCGTCCCGTTTACGGGACGGGCACCTGTAGGTGTGATGATACCAAATGCTGTATAATACAATTTTGACCTCCTGATGATGAGCACATAGTGCTCGAAACATGTAGAGGCATATAATAAACTTGTTATAAAACAAGAATTTGTTCATTAAGTTGACTAATTACTAAGATTATACTGAGATGCACGGTCAGCAAAACATAAAAAAAAAGTCGTACTCTTAGAAGATTTAACGCGCTGAAAGCAGGTATTTAAACTGATCGCAATTAAACAAGGTTTAACGAGGAGTAATGGATTATGCTGTTTCGGGGTGGGATAATAGGTAGTAATGAGCCTTCGACTCCGTAAGATAAGGGGAGTGAGATATCTGAACCAGTATAAGATTCTGATAAGAGAAGGAGTTCATACAAAATTAGTATTTTGTGCATATACATGCATAAACACGTTGTATTAATAACTGTTTGGTGTGTAGTGAAAAATTAAAATATATTATAGTTCAGCGTCACGTGAAGAAGGTTAAATAACAATAGTGTATGGTTAAATGAGGTCCAGTTCCTTTACGTAAGTGCATATTCTTATCACACTCCCATGCCAAAAAGAAACAGACACGAAACAAAAAGATAGGACAAAATACAGTTACTTCTACATGATAGAGGAAAAATGAAACTGTACTAATTATCAGCAGTCTTCGGAACTAGCTAGGTCCATATGAAGAAGAGACACAACAGTCCCCAATTAATCTATTCACACTGTACTCAATAAAAATTATTCTTAGAACCGATAAATTTACAACCAGAAATTCTTAGTGATTCATGACATTTTCTAGAACAAAGTTCCACAGTTATTTATTGCAGCAAAAATCCCGCCACTTACAGCAGCCATGCTGAGAAACTGATAGTTTCTTGGGCGACTATTCGGGTTCTGTTACGTAACTTATTTCATTTCTTCTTCTCTTCACGGCGGGAGGTTCCTAACACCAGGAGACCTGGGTAATGATGCTGACCTTTGTAAGGGACTTAATCCCCTCTGCACAAAGTACCATGCGTTTTTATTCCGCTAGCTGATGGCTTTTCTTTTTATAATAAGAGAGCTCTCTCTCTCTCTCTCACTTGATGAGGCACTATCGATCACCCCAAGGCTGCCTGCTGCGAATTTACATGGAATGCAACATGAAAACCTTCGCCTGACAACACTAATATGCCCAGCCAAAATAACACTCTCACAGGTGAATCGAGGAAACCAAACAGTCACAAGATATATATATATATATATATATATATATATATATATATACAAGACTCCCATTTTCACAGTCAGGT
>Ga0131853_10006610_pt1 | contig 20938 bp, 14 predicted proteins | sample TergutLab28metaG_FD_92764 | JGI IMG/M metagenome (GOLD analysis project Ga0131853, IMG submission 92764) | Labiotermes labralis P1 segment gut microbial communities from Petit-Saut dam, French Guiana - Lab288 P1 (version 2) (version 2) | ecosystem: Host-associated > Arthropoda: Insects >...
TAGCGACTGAGCTACGGGCTGGACGGTCCGGGATCGAATCCTGGTGGGGACGAGATTTTCCGCCCGTCCAGACCGGCCCTGGGGCCCACCCAGCCTCCTGTAAAATGGGTACCGGGTCTTTCCCGGGGGTAAAGTGCGGCCAGGGCGTACAGCTGACCACTCATCCCCTTCTAGTGCCGCGGTCATGGAAGAGTAGAGCTATACCTCTACCCACCCTCTGGGCCACACCGGGCCTGTAACGGGGTCACTTTACCTTTTTAATACCCCTGCATCACGAAACTATTCAAATTTCTCTACAGAATTTGATGTTTGTGTGACCGTGCATCATTGATACAATAATATAAACAGCCAACAAGATACAACAATAACAAATTTCATTGATAATTACAATCAGCGCAACATGCTCCTGAGGATGGACGAAATTATGGCCCGAAACATGTTGCGCTGATTGTAATTATCAATGAAATTTGTTATTGTTGTATCTAGTTGGCTGTTTATATTATTGTTCTCTACAGAAATATAAATAGTAGAAAAACTTAAAAACTAAATTCTGACGCGTTTCATACACTTGCAATAAACTAGGTTCTTTTCACAGGGTCTCTAAAATTATATACTGACATTTCGAAACGGATAACCGATACAAAAATTACCTGTCTGTATGTCAGTTCTAATTTAATAGGTTTCCTAACGAAATATAGTGAAGGTTACCTATCACGTATATGTTAACAATTTTTAAACTGTTTTCGTTATCGCTGAGTCAAATCCAATACAGGCCTACAAGCAGTCCATAAATTCTTACCAGAGGAGTGAGTGTCAACCCTTCCATGTCAACTATAAATTAAAAAGCAGGGGTTTCTTAACTGAAATTTTCTAAGCAAACAAACACCCCTAAAATACCGCAATGTATGAATGTATGATATCACGGGAGCACCTTCTTTCCATACCCTCTGTAAGAATAAGTCGAGTCCTTTCCCGTATTAAAGATTAGAAACTTTAAGTTGTACCTTGAACGTCATAAAACATAAGGCGAATGTAGATATAACACTACTCGTTCTTAAACTCTGCACTACGGGAGATCAGTAGCAAGTTTCACGCTCAGACCGTTTCACCCCCAGAAAAGGGTCCCCGTTAACCACTAAAAAGGAGTGCATAAAATGAATAAAAAATTAATAGACTGCCTTTTTTATTTATACACGGTATGTTTTATTTTTGAAAAATGTAAAAAAAATTTTTGAGATTCGGTTTAGGGGTAAGGTAAAGTAAGCTGTTCTTTTGCTTAATTAAGCATCAAGGAATATAAGATGGTGGAAGCACGTTCATGATTGGTGGCTTTACTCCCCCTAAAACAACCCCCGTTATCCGCTGAATAATAAATCGCGTAAACCCAAAGCCAGTATGGCTGCTTTGGAGGAGATAATCGGGAATAAAACCCTGATTCCCTGATCGTCAAATCCCTAGCCCAGCGAATTTCGCATAACTCTGCAGATGAAATGCATCACACAAAAAGTGTGCTATTGACATAAATTACAGAGCTAAGTTAATTTCATCATATATTCACGCTTTGACTTTTGAAAATGTTACAGAAATTCGAATAGATTTTGAGCCCCCAAAGAGAACAGATTTGCTGTACAACTTTATAACTGTCTTATGTAAAATACTTACGCAGACGATCTTCTTTGTTCGAAAGAATTAGAGTTCATATTGACGGCATGGACCGGAAACACCACCCACCTGCGTACATTTGACCAGAATTTTCGCCTCGCTTGACAGTTATGGCATTCGACCCTTAACAGAAAAACAATTTTAATTAAATTAATAATTAACTGAATTTTATTGGGGCAGTCAATTACTGAATTATTAAAAACCATCGAAAATGTGTGTTACAGAACCTAATATGACATACACCCACACACGACTCATTGAACAGAAATATTCAGCAGAACGTGGTTAGGGTTGTTTGAAATGCTGATGGGAAGTAACTTCTTAAACACAGAAGGAAGACGTGGACAATTTTCGTCTTGTTTTCCAATTCATTATTGACATAACATCTACAAATAAAGGTAAAGGTACAGCAGTCCCGTTACAGGCCTGGAGTCACCCAGAGAGTTCCAGGAAGTTAAGGTTCCCAGATTTCATGACAACGGGTACAGGATGGTGGTAAGGTTGTCAGCCTTACGCACCGCCCGACTTTACCCCCAGGAAATGCTCCTGGTACTCATTTCTGTTAGAGGCTGAGTCGACCCGAGGGTCATATGTATTCCAATGACACCAGCTGGGATCGAACCAGCGACCTTCCGATTTGTAGCACAGCACAACATCTACAAATAACTTCTTTCAAAGCGTGGCATCAATCGTGCTGCTTTAGACAGCACCAAACCCGAGACTTCAAGCTTCAGCCACGAAGTGGATGAGAACTGCACTCTCCAAGGCTATTACGCGTCGTGTAGTGGTAATTTCTTACCGACGCTTCGGGACAACCTATCGGTCCCGTCTTCAAAGCTCAAATCTTGACTCTAGAAGGGCGCAGTTCTCATCCTCCAACCCGATGACCGCAGAACAGATCAGGAACTGCAAGTTTAAAAAATAAAAAGTCCTTGCAGTTTTCTACAACACACGTAATACGATACCATAAACCTAACTATATTAACTTAGACATAACATATAATGGTAGAAACCCCATGTACCCACACCTCCCAACCTCCATGACACGTACGAGATCTCGTGCCCACCTCACCTCCTGTACTGTACCACTGCATACAGCCCATAATAGCCCCGTATAACTGCTTACTAAGTATTTCATGTACAACCGGAAGTTGGCCATTGTCAAGTGACGAAACATGTAGTTGTACCTTATGTAGTAAATACTATATATATCTCTACCATCATATAAAGTTGTGTTAGACAAGTACATACACTACACTCTAGTTAGTCCTTGCAGTTGTTTGTCATTTCCTTCCTCGTGACTTCGAACCTGAAATACAGGAGAGTACAAAAACAGGTACTGAAGGATCGCTGCGGTGGCCTGTCCATAAGAGTAATGACGCACTACAAGCGTGTTGCTTTGAGGTTACCTGGGCAGCAGGTGCATGGAGGGAATGTGATTTTAACCAAAAACAAACAACTTATCCAGGCGGCCGCATCGAGCCCCCCCCCCCCTACGCTAGAGGATAGGTTAGAGCAGAGGCTCCCAACCGTTTTAGGAGGTCGGACTCCTTTGATTCGCAAAATATGTTCTCGCACTCCATTCGAAATATATTTAAGTAAACAAAACATTGAACCCTCCTCCCTCTAACTGTTAAAACGAGGAGGGGTCAACGCGGCCGCCTGGTATGTTTCTTTTTGTTGTTTAAAATCGCATTCCCGTCATGCACCTGCTACCCCGCTAACCTCCAAGATACACGCTAGTAGTGCGTCCGTAACCTTACACAGCGCCATTAAACACATATGGCCAATAACCTAACTAGCCTATTTTTATGGACCAGTTAACAAACAATAACAAAACCTTAACAAAAATGTAACTACTCCACATATGGCCACGATGATCATTGTGTTCTTTCAAAATACGTAAATAATAAACCGACTTTCTTAGTACTGAGGGTGGGTGGTGGCGAATCTTCAGGATTGTGAAATTTCATACCGCTACCAGCAGGTAAATTGGGGTAAGCTTCAATCCGTCTTCATTATTCCGTCAGAGAGTAGTTTGATTACCACCATTACAAGTCGCTTTCATTACAAAAGTCTACTTAATCATAGGACACTTAGCGAAATGTTTCAAGGTCTGAGGGCCTTCCTCGCAGTTTCCTTGCTTCTTTGACTGTATGAGTACTTTGTATCCTAAAGCAATCTACAGCAACACCATTCGTTACGAAGTCAACATGTGAATTACAATGACACATACCCACAACCTGCTACCCAGGTACCATACTTCAACGTAGTAAATACCTTTCTGTCTTCATCTTGTTTTTCCTTTGCCTCTAATTTCCGTCTGTTCTGAACCCAGTTGTCCAGGGGCCCACATACAACGTGCTCGTAAAATGTTGCAGCAACGCGTGCCGGTCGACAGTTGGCAAGTGCAGACACGTACCGTAATCTAGATGTCATGTATCTTGACAAGACAACGGACATGTCCTGACTTAGGATCCAAGGAAAGGATCCTGCGATTCGCTCTTCGCTAATATATATCCAATTTCTGTCTCAGGGGAACTGGCCTCATACGCAACTAATTCCTTAAAGCGCATTATACCCTGAGAAGCGAATGGATGCTAAGCTACTTACAAAATTCCCATTACTTCTACGGAAACCAAAGATTCATCGTCGCATAAACAAGTGCCTGCCCCTGGACCCTGAGTTGCACCAAATCAATCCAGGTCACATTCTCAAGTCGTAGAGTAAAGATCAATTTTAACTTTCTTATAATGAAAGTCAACGTGATGCACTATTTCTCAGATTTATTTAATCAAGTACTCTACATGTTTCGGACATGTCCGAAACATGTAGAGTACTTGATCAAATAAATATGAGAAATAGTGCATCTCGTTGGCTTTCATTATAAAAATATATCACGATGCACGTTCCTCTGAATGTAGAATCAATTTTAACATATTTTCCGACCGAGGCCAAGGTCTGCCAACTGGTCCCACCCCTTCAATATCACCGAAAAAAAGTTTTGTACGTATTTTTCACTTCTCTCTACCCTTCCATCTCATCCTCTTGACTTCACCACCACAATACATACATACATACACTTACACAATGTTATATTTTTTTCGCACCTTAGAATTTACTTTCTCATAAAATTACTTCTAATTGCTTCTTCATTTCTAAACATATCTCTGTGTTGTATGTTTGTACGTGTGGGTGCTCTATTTGCACAGTCCAGTAAGTCATATGAATGGTTAATTAGTTCCATCCCGGTGCAGACAGACGTTTTCCACGAGACACCATCGTCTGATCTGCCAGTCCTGATTTAATCACAGGAAATGGTCCCCCGGGAGAATAACAACTGGTGAAGCTAGCCATTCACTTTCAGGTAGTACTGCGGCCTAGAATCCATGGAGTTATGCCTCCACAGTCCCACCATGTTGAGGTGCTAAGGTTTTTATTTAGCGTTGGAAAACTTGACATATTTTAGAAGCGCAGTAAATGACCCGGCCTCTTTTTTTCAGTGTCTTTTAACAAAACAGACAACAGGCTTGCTTCTATGTACAGAGTTAATGCAAATGAAGACAGGCCTATCTGTTGACTTCTCCGGCTTTGGCCTCGGTGTAATTGAGGACTTCGTTCTTCGGGGATGGACCTCAAGATAACAGTCATTCGAGGTGTGTCGTCATGTAGATCCCTTCGAACTGGTGGACCAATTCACCGAAATCGCGTGGTGCTACATCCGAAATGACAGATACTGTCGCAATTGTTGTCAGGAAACATCAATTGCTTACCATAATTTAAATCTTCGATCAAAAATAACTATAACAGGATTATCCCGGGAAATAAGACCTACAGTTTAAAATGTCGCACAATTCATTTAACCGCGATACATATTGACAAATAAATCAGTATGAACCAACCAAGTACATAAAAATTGAAAGTAACAGCTGAACTGTTTTACGTACTCACCTCCGACACGTTTCAGCTAAAATTCCATAGGAGGCACCCGAAGTTTATGAAGTTAACAAACGTATATATGAGTGTAATACAACTGAAATAAAAAGTCCATTTGCATGAAATGCAGAATAAAAGTTCTTTTTACCAGGGAGTCCGTGGCGAAGTCTAAATGTGTAGTAAATAAGAGTAATATGATATTAGCTTAATATGATTTCTGCTCTCATATTTTAGCATGGTCTTAAATATTATATATCGAGGATTCGGAAATGTGTCTTATGCCCAGTTTTTAACTTGTGTGCCTAGTAGTTTAATATCCCGTTTCAGATCTTTCATCAATCTATGTCACTGTAGGCAAGCGGTCCTGGAACTTCAGCGTACATATTCATATACACCAACTGTCAGTCGGTCTTTCGTTCCACATGGTTACACTCCCCTGTCAACTGCATCAGGTAGACACATTTACACATATTTTTCTTCATTGGCCACATCTAAATGCTGCCTGCTCATCTCATAAGCTGCACCATGTGTACCCTGGAAACTTGTACTCATGGATGACCATAAAATATGAGGATCCAAATTAGAGACATGAATTCATGGTCAGCACATACACATGAGTGGGTCGGGTAGCTCAGTCGGTATAGCGAATGACTACGGGCTGGACGGTCCGGGATCGAATTCCGGTGGGGACGAAATTTTCCGCCCGTCCAGACCGGCCCTGGGGCCCACCCAGCCTCCTGTAAAATGGGTACCGGGTCTTTCCCGAAGGTGCGGCCGGGGCGTGCTGCTGACCACTCACCCTCTTCTAGTGTCGCGGTCATGGAAGAGTAAAGCTATACCTCTACCCACCCTCTGGGCTACATCGGGCCTGTAACGGGATCATTTTACCTTACCTTACATACACATGAACGTCTTGTGCGCATTTGGCATCTAAAAACATATTAACATATTGTATCACTTTCCAGTAATATTACTAATATTATAAAAACCACATACTGATTACAATTCCATTTTTTACAGGCTAGGTAAAAGTTCCTCTATACTCCTCCAAAAAAAAAAAGGGGGTGATTCAAAAAGATGGACTCAATTGAACAGTAAAAGGCGCCTCAACACACGCCAGACAGTTTGTTGCGGTATTCCAAGTTTTCTGCTCGCTTTATGGGTTGACTTGCGTGGACTACGCTCAAAACTCTCCTGAATTCTTCTCAAGTTCTCCTCTGATACACACAAAAAATCTTGTGCTGCATAGTAGCCATTTTGCTCTCAACTGACGCTGCTGCACGGCTGTGCGCTAGGCCAGCGCTCTAGTGATGGTATTTGAAACTTTAAGGACTTTCTCTTTCAAATGTTATGTAGTTCATTCACGTATCGTGTGTAGTTCAGAAAATATAGACGTACGAAATTGAGACCATATTTTTTAATCATCCTGTATATACCTGGATGGGGTATAAATACACTAACACAGCATCTTCACTTAAAACCTGTGGGGAAGCATTCCGTAATGTATTACCATCGGTTCTATATATTTTTACATGACCCGATCGCAGATAAGGAACTTTAACCCTTTAAAGACGAAGCGCAGACTGCTTTATTTAAAGACCCAGTTCGTACCTAGCAGCAAACACTTTTCACTTCGTTTATAGAAACCAATCAGTTTACGCTATATGGGGCAGAAATCGCTGTTTGTTCTGACACAAATACAAAACAAATAAATAAAATGTGGGCAGAATGTCAATTCCAAAATTTTAAACCTGTTGGTCCACCTAACCAATAGGCTTGAAAAGGTTAAAGGCCTGAAATCAGGACATAAACGTAAATTTAATAATACCGTAATTTACTTCACATTTCGAATCTAATATGATGTAAAAATTTGTAGGATATGTTACGTTTTATAACAACGAAAATTTTGTTTTAATTGTATTGTACTCATATAGACTAATTTTTCGTAAACCTCGCAAACTTTTGTTACCTTGATTTATTTCATGTAGATCTCTTTGAAAATGAAATTTTAGCCGAAAAATGTCGAAGGCGAAGAAAATAACTCTATTTGCGATTTTAAACTTTAGTGTAATTTTTAAGTTTATATTGATTCACAAGACGTGCATGTTTAATTGACTGTGGCCACCGCTCATTTGTGTAATAAACGTCGCCCATGGCTTAATCTGTTGCAATCGATATCCTAATATAAAATTTAATACGTTCACTCTTATGCTAATTATGTAATGAACGTATTACTATGCGCTAAAGCAGTACCGCCATTCGAGAGCACAGACACAACGCATTATGGCAATGTTTACTGCGATTACCTGTTTATGAAAAAAAACTAATTTATCCTAAGAGTAAAACGACAGGCTTAAATGGCGGATTAATTCACATTTATCTCAACTTTCTGCATTATTTTTATTTCCATAAATGAAAAATGTTAGTATTTTCCCTTGGAAAACAAGCAAACTACATTATTTTTTTATTCTTGACACTTAAAGATAGGACCGATGGGTTTTCCCGAAACGTCGGTAAGAAATTACCACTATTCTTTGCGTAATAACCCAGAAGAGCGCAGTGCTTATCTACTTCGCGGCGGAAGCATTAAATCATGCTAAATACGTTTTAAGTCACATGCAGGTGCTCAAAATCTTGTCCGACAGCCTTCTGCTTGGGAAACCGGAACAGGTGGCATTGTTGAGACCATGCTAGTTCAACAATTAGTTTATTTTTGCCAGCATTGCAATAATTGGAACTGAGAGCATTCACTGACAAAACGTGTATATCCACACGTCATAATGCCATACAAATGCAGTAAAACTCAATATGCCAACTTCTGTCACACATGTAATGGGATTACCCATTATTAGCTGTCGAGTGACAAACTGCGAGTATAAATGAGTCATACAGCGTTGCGTTCTGGAGTACCATACAACAAATGACTATCTCAGTATTTGAAATTTAATGCAAGTCAGCTTAAGGAACGACCTTAGCAGTACGAGCAGCAGAAATCTGCTTTAAAATTTAATTACCGATCTAAATTAACAAAAGAATGCGGAAGGGCACGTAATATTTTAAATTCGTTATCAGTTAAATCAACACCTGCAACACAGCCATTTTAAACGGAATACATACGTAAAGTCATAAATGAATGCTGCAATTTAACTTTCCAGTGATTGGCATTTCAGTTTTGTATGAAACAAGGGACGATACGCCGACGGTAACCTTCGACTGTGATTTAAGAGAGAAACAAAAATTATACTTTGTAATGTCACACAGTTTCGATGCATGCCTGTTGAGCTCTGTTGTAGAGCACACATTTGTATTTGGACTGTTTTATGGACCCTAGACTTTACTGGTAAGCGAACAGCAAAAGACAAATAGTTAATGTTCACTCACTATATTTGCTGTTTCACAGACCCGTAAATATAGTATCTACAATTGAGAAACTGTTCTTTTCTATGAATTACATTTTTATAATTTCTGGAACTTTCATACAAAAATGAAACAAATATATATTAGCAGGGAGGTTTACGCAAGTTTACCGAATGTCTAGGATCCGCCTCAAAATTCCAGGCGCCAGAAGTGAGACTAAAGTAAGTTATGTAACGACGAACCACAACTATTAAGCACCACTGTACGGAATTCAATTGAAGCGGCGACCTGACGCCCGGGATTTGCGAGCCCCTTCAAATTAGTCATTTTTAATATTTTCGACTTGAAAATTATTTTAAAATGTCCCCCACATACGGGGGGTTTTTTTTTTGTGGAAGATTTTTCCGTCATGTTATCTCTGTGTAAACCGGAAGAAAAGAAAATTGTGGAAAATTACGGACTCATGTCCATGTTTCAAGTGGGTTTTAAAACAGCGGATCTAGTGCGAGAGATTTCCAGGATTGGCACCTTGCGCTACGCAAATATCGAATCGGCAGCCACGATATCGAATGCTACCATAAACTGGTTAATTTTCTGTATGATGATACCTGATACATCACAACTGAACACAATGAACACGTGTATTACGTGACATGATATGATCAGTATTGTCACTGTGACATACTGTCCGGTCACATATCTATCAACGCCTACAGTGGAGCCTGATGGCAGTTGGTGTGTTTCGTGTGAAGCTTGTCGGATAATCATAGTCCGTTTGCATATGTCGTACAGCTCCAGCCACATCACGTAACATTCCATCCCAATAATTATATCCAAAATATACACTTTTAGAAGTGCTAAAATATTTCTCGGCTTCTTTCTTAGCTTTTACTCCTCATTTCTCAGAGAAGGCTACACATGACGTCACAAGGTCTGTAGTTCTTTCCCGCCAGTAATTTTTAATCATAAAATTTTGCCCAACCCGTCTGTATGCACTGCAACTTTCTATCAACATTAACATAAGGTGTGCGACGTGACGCATATATGAGGTCGAAGTAACACTACAGACATGTAATTCAGAGTGTTTCCATTGTTGTGGTAACAGAAATTGGATCAGTATGAAAAACTTTCAGGCAGCAATTGCGTAATGAATAAAGCATGGCTGATGGTGCCAAATACCACACCATCGGATCTAGAATGTAAAATTTTTCAGACGGGTAATTGTAGACACTAACTCGCAATTGTGCTTAACTTCTTCTCACGAGCTCACATAAATGCACAGATATATATCAGAACATAGATAAATCAATAAATCCTTACAACTGTCTGTTTACAGCTCCTTCTAACCTCACCATATATTACAGATAGAAACTTTTGAAGGCACTATATATCTTCTGCGCCATGCGCTTCTTGCTTGTATGGTGCAGCAAATATAAAAAAAAAACTGAGAAAAAAATTTCACCATAGTCGAAGGAGAGAAACTTTTAACTGTTAGGCTTGATACATGGAAAGAATCTCTAACAGAGCAGCCAGGCACAAATAATAGGCAGATACTGAGTGAGACAGGGAGAACAAGACAGGAATTTTTTTAAAATTATATGTTTCCATACCATGCATATTCTTACAATTAATACATAAAACAAAGAATTAACTTAATAAAATACAATTCATAACCAATATTAAACTCCTACAAGACATGACAATGCCGAAACACGTAAAAGTTCAATACTTGTTTTGAATAAACTGTAATTTACTATTTTCATTTTTACACCGTGCATGTTGTTGCCCTGCAGGACACTCTTCGCAATATAACACTACACAACACGGCATGCTGCCATAATACCAAACTGTTACAGCGAAATTATTGTGACTTTTTATAGTGACTTTAGCAAGGACGATATGGCTCCCTGATGATGGTCCTAGGACCGAAACATGTCGGAGCATTTTTAATGTTTTAATGTGTAAATTTGATAAATTCTATATATGTGCAGTAGTTGGTATAATAATTGTGTAATTTACTAATTGTATTTCCTGGTTGGTGTATTAATTAAAAGACAGCCAATATACAAGTACATATAAACGTAACATTGAGATGCGTTCGTTTAACTATTGTTGCCGTGGAAAAGCAATAATTATTACATGATCTGAGTGTGTGTTTGTAGCCTCAACCATCCAGCATGCAAAGTTCATGCGCCATATTACACGTACGAAATTGTCATCTGTGGCCTGTATGGTCCTACCAAACGGCACAACTTTCCGAAAAAGATTATTGAACACAAAATGTGTGTTTTGAGTTTCTTTACATCTTCTGTCAGACAAATTACTCATTCTAAGAAGAAAATCGCGATATCATAAATGTACCATAGCATTGACGTAAAGTGCACATCATTCTTGTGAGAGTTAAATGAAACTTGCATATTCTCTACAAAGTTTCGAAAAATGTTCAAACATCACTTTTCACGAAAACCCGTCCAGTGGGAGCCGAGTTGTTCCATGTGGACGGACAGACGGACAGATGGACAGACAGAGAAGACGAAGTCAATAGTCGGTTTGCGCAATTTTCGTAACGCGTCTAAAAATGTTATATTTATAAGCCTTCTTAGAGTCTGCTTCATAACAATGCAGAATTGTCTTATGTGGTTTCCCCTTTCTTTTGCCTATGTCTTTTGAAGTAGTGGTTAAAGGTCCAGATAATTACATGTGTATGTTGATGGCGGTTTAAAACCCACTGTGACTGCAGTTAAGTTCAACGTAAAATATGCGAGTGAAATCAGGTGTATAGGAATTTTTAGATGATCATTCCGGGTACAAATTTCTCCTGAAGTTCAAAAACAGAGCAGATAACATAGCACTGATTCTGTACTTTAAATAAAGGATAGCAGATAACCCCTCTCATGACAAATTGGAAACATGAGTTTCAGGTGAATTTTTTGAACTGAAATCAGAAAAGCCGATAAATACGTACGCCCCACGTCACGCAAACGTTTAGCGTAAAATTAAACTTTTGACGCCTAATGTCAACTATAATGGTCGTACCGCACCGCTAACCTCTGAAGTTGCTTTTTATATATTTATTCAACAAATATAGGTACTGAATATTTTAAACATGGTATATAGTCTCCGTTTTTTTTTCTTCAAAATGCAGTTTGTTTCATAATTCTAACTATTTAGTTCCCGTATTATTCACATTTTATATACAGGGTGTACTAAAATTTAAAAAATGATTCCGGCGCCAAAAGGTTAATAAGCTAGAAATTATAAACACTTTACTTCTCCATAAAGCCTATAAACAACACTACATTCGCTGTGCGGTTCCTATTAGGCTCGAATTTTGTAATGTTGTTGTCGTAGGGGAAAACACAAACTATACAGAATACTTCAAAATATTCTGCTACTCGAAATTCAAATGTCAAATTACATCATTCTTTCATAATCTTGGCGTGAATTCGGAACATAACAGGGAGCATTCAGAGCATCGACATGAATGACTACAAGTTCAAATAAAAGGTGCCCCTTAGAACTGCCCTACCCAAATAAAAACTGTCATTGCTTAAAAAATATTCCTACAATTTTCCAAAGGCAAATTTTATGAAGATCCGTTCACAAATTTGCTAGTTGTTATACGCAAACAAACAGACGTACGAATAAAGCGACTTTAGGCAGAGTTCCGAGAAGACGTGGACTCGCCAAAAATGTGTTGCTGCAGCACTAAAATACAAAAATTCTTCGTTCAGTACACTCTGGACCGCAAGGACGCTACCAGTTATTCAATATATACATTAATATAAAAGAAGCTGACAAATATGCAGTTGGGTTGGGTAAGGCTGATGAGAAAAATAAACTTTAATTAAATAAAGATGGACAAATTAACAGCCAAGGAAATATCAGCCATTTCGCATCCAATTAAGGAGAATATACTAAATGAAAGGGAATAAATATGCCAAAAACTATTAAAGAAGTGAGCAGGTTGATGTTTCATTTTACACAACTTTTTGTACTATTTTAGGAGACGCAGCATTATAAAATTAGCTGTATGTTGTGTCTATAGAACAATCGTGTGTAGATAATATAGAGGCAGTCAACGAAAACCGAACCCAGACGCATGGCAAGCGTAAGTTTTACATTTCGTCATATACGTAGGTTAAAGTATGCGCTGGCAACAACCTTCATCGCTCAGATATGCTTGGCACCTGGTGAACAGATTATTAAATTCTGTTTAAAATTCTTTCGCGCAAATTGCAGACTACCACGCCTGATGATGCGGCCGCTACATGACACACGCACACCGCAAGTCTTTTCGTCCGACTCACGGTTACAGCGAATCACTTTATAGTCACACAGCTCAGTTTGATCTGCTGTGTGACATATGCGTGAAGTGAAACGTAAGGTAAACTTGTTTTGTTCGTGCGTATGCACTGGAGTTCAATACAGACAATATTCATTGTGGAAACCTACGTAAGGAAGATATCCCGCTTAAAATTTCGTAGAAATTTTGGAATAGGGATTCCCGGTTTTTTAGTCCCTGCAAAATCAAGAATGACTAACAGCTGAAGGAGGTTATATCCAACTAACGTTATACAGTATACGTCAACACAATCTTTTTTATACCCAAGCAATATAAACAAGGCTACATGTTTCGACTAAAAGCTAGTCATCTTCAGGTCCATACAATATTTTCGTTACCAGATGCTTTGCCCATTTTGGGATCCCACAGTGTTTACAATTGTGGGATACATCTAATTAAAACTTTCGAAAAAGGTTTTTGGTTTTGTTTGTAAAGTGTGTTATTTACAGAATTGTGTCTAAACATTAAAATATTTAAAATTATTCCTTAACGGTGCGTTGATGATCACCGGATATTCAACTGTGAGTACCGTTTTCGTATTATAGCTGATGCTGGGGTACGTCTATTTTATTTGGTAAGGATAGTTGTGTTTTTCAACCGGTATCGCTCACTGGATTGTTGCACGTTATTGCTGGGTAAAGTTTTCTTTTAGTTTTTGTTGTTGTGACGTATTTCGGTGTTTTTTCATTGTGTTTTCATTCCTTGTGGTCGGACATGTTCTACAGCGTGGATGTGTGTACCTTCTCCTGGATGTTTACCCTGTGCGATATGTTGTTGTATACTGCTTTGTCCACCTATATGCAACACCTAATTAACATGCGGTAAGTCATATTGTTACATTGTGCTACGTTTTATTACATGCCTAAATGGAAGACCGTTTTTGACATGTCTCTGCATTCTGTTTTCAGCTCAATTCTCTGTATATAAACATACGGGCTTCTGTAAAGTTCTGGAAATGTAGTCATTACAGTACCTTACACAAAATACGTCGTACCTATTTCTTACAAAATATTTATGGCTGCATCTTTAAAGTGTGGGAATTTATTGTTCAGATTAAGACTAGGACCCAATTAAGCTTTCTGAGTTGTATTCGCCACGGTACCAGGTTTAACTCTGAATTCCTTTAGGCAGATTCAGGAACAGTACCTCGACTGGGTGTGACCCAATATTTTTTAATTAATCGGTCACGTTTCATCCCATCACCGATGTGGCATACTCGATGCCGTAAGTCATAAAAGAGTCTAAATCAGAAGAAAAGGTTATGATCAATGAGATGTCACATGAGTGGCCCCTGTTATGGTAATAAGCTCAATGTTGATTGCAGATATATTTGAGAAGTTACAAAAATGTAACACCAGGGCCTAATCTGCTTTATTTCAAAACAAAACCAAGTTATAATTACTCTCCGTCTCCCTGTACGGATTTTCTTCCGCGAAAGGGATTAAATTCAACAGGATATCGCACACAATTCCGGACTTGCATATTATTAAACTGTCTCACTATTTTAGTCGAGGAAGTTCAAAGACGCTGATATTCCTAATAATTATGTATGTGTCGATAAGAAATAAATATATTTTTTTATTTTTTATTGTATATTGCAAATTACAATCCACTCAATTCGACAGAGTAATTAGTAAGGTTGAGGTAAGATAAGGTCGTGAGGCAGGCACCATCCACCGGTGGTTCACTGGAGTTGTGCTATTGAGCTAAGTCTTCCGGCCATAATCGTTTGAGTCGTCAGTCGACTGAGGGGCTGAAGAGAGCTCTGATCGGTTGATTAATGTGCTCAGGGCTGCGGCTTTTGTTTTTGTTGGCGTTGATTCGAACTACTTCCTTAACGTACGGGATATCGAAGTCACTGTGCAAGGTTTGGTTGGAGACGTACCAGAGGGCACTGCTGATCATTCTGAGCATTTTTGACTGGAATGTTTGGAGGATCTTGGTGTTGGATGGCTTGCTGCATCACCATAGCTCTATCCCGTATAAATATAAAATATGATGATGCTGTTCATTATATGACCTTTTGAAAGCATTACCTTATAACCAAGGAAATCAGAGTCAGAAAATTACTATGCCTTCCTACTTAATTGTTCCATAACTTGAAGACCACAACTGAAATTTTGGAAGAAAACACATACACAGGCGATTACACCGCCATTTCCTGCTTACGCTCTAAATACGTCACATACCTGCAGAATACAGACGCACAGGACTGAAAATGGCGTTCACACTCGCATTATTTTTACTATATTTGAGGTGATAAAATAAAATAGCATGAGATTTGGCTCATATAATACATCTAACAGAGATGAGAAGTAAATTTAATTCCTTGCAGACAAGACGAAATAGAAAACCTAGGGCTGTATATGGCAGAATCTGGGACAAAAGCAGAGTCTTGAAACAACGGCCGCGAAATTTTGATTTGCTATTTAAAATTAAGCTCACAGTTTGAAACACAATTTAGTGCTCTTTAAGAAAAAAATTTTCATTTCGATTAGTGTAACCCCTTCGAGGTGCATAAGTATCATGACTTCATACGTTATCGTTGCGGTGTGAAATCGGTTTTTATATGTAATTAGGTCCATTCTTAAAGTCGCAAATGACACTAAATTGTACATTTAAATACTGGGTTCGAACAGCACAGTTAATGCGCGTCTCCCTTACAAAAAGCAATAAATTATTACTTTACAGGGAAATGATCATTGTCTTTCAGAGAACCATACACAACGCACAAATAACCTCTGTGGGAAATACGTTGAATTTTGCAATGTTAAACTTAGTGGTAATTAAAGTTATCACTGTGTACTATGTTTCACGCAGGGTCTACAAAAAATGGGGTGGATTGATATGGCCCAAATTTATACACATTTGCTTCAAGAGTGGGCTCAGTTGGCTGCCTAATGTTTACACATTAATAAATCTATGGGTTCCATAAAATACGTAACATTTCTTAACCCTGTCTGGTCCAGAACCTTACATCCTGTTTCGGTAACACTTATTTTACAATTATACTTTCATCTACACATTGACCTCCCAACTGTTCCTTTACCTTCGCATTTTCAATCTCAGTTCTGGATTCAGTTCTCAACACCCCAGTGCGTGCTACATGCCTCACACATCTGTTCCTTCTTTAGTTGGTTGCGCTTATAATATAAGGAAAGTTTACGAGTCATGAAGTTTATCCTTATTAATTTCGTCCATCCACTACTTGCTGAAGGAAACAGTAATTCTTCTAGGAAAACAAGAGAAAAAGTGTTTGTGTGTGTGTGTGTGTGTGTGTGTGTGTGTGTGTGTGGTGTGGTGTGTGTGTGTGTGTGTGTGTGTGTGTGTGTGTAAAACTGTCAGTGTAAACGTAAACCGGAACTCATTTATCGATGTATGTGATACAATACTCTGTATCCATTACAAAAATATCTGTCACTTGCTGGTATTTACCCCTTCAGATAATACGACAGATATTAGTTATCATTTGCGTCGTCCTATTTTTCCTGTAATCCCATAAACTGTCCGCAGTCCAAGTGCCTTCAGCTTTCAGCTCTCTTGCTTCCCAAACCAACCCTCGGAAGTGTGGGATGGACAGAACGAAGATGTATCATTAAGGACAGCAACCCTCCATTTCAAATGACAACACAAGGAAAACTCAACGAAGAATTATAGCTGTTTGTTTGGTAGGAGAGAGGATGAGGATATATATTTTTCATTTCAGGTTTTCTTATTTTTTTGTCCAATCGGATTCTTGCACTTTATTTCTACAGTACTAAGACTCGTGTCCATTAGATAAATCTCGAAGGAAAAATGATATTACGTTGCAGCTATTTAATCTTCTTAAGACCAGAATACAGTTTACCGAAAACTAGGGCTGTAATAAATAGAACTATTCCACTTTACATTTAAAACTAAGGTTGAAATTTCGAGACAATACTGGTGGGTATTTATGTCTTAAACCTTAAACTAGTGCGCACGGCAAAGTTCATATTTGGGGGGACATAAATCACTACTGGTTTCAAAAGGTCAGTAGTAGAATGCGTTTTAAATTTGATGGCACACGCGCAGAAATCAGAATTCGTCTTTCGGCGAAACGGACGAGTCCATTTAAATCGGCGGGGACGTCAGTTCAGTCGATTACTGGCAGCCGAGTTGTGCGCATTAGCGGTAGTAATGCTGGATACACCACGTTTCGAGGTAGTGTGAAAAGTACTGGCTACACGCTCCATTCGCCAGTTTCCCCTTCACTTCCCATCCCGCGCGTCACCGTGTGCCATCACATTTCTCAACTGGACTCTACTAACGACAGCCATTCTGACAAAATCCACATCGTTTAGCTTCCAAACTGGTGCGAAGATTATTTTTTGTGCTATTTTGATGTAAGAGTTTAAACTTGTATGCTTCAAAGGCACAGTTTTCCAGTACACTTCATTGCCTATACGTATTTCATAGGACCTTTCCAATAAAGAGTCATTATTTTTGTATACAAGTAGTGGTGACCAAGTGCTTGCCGTGAGATAGAAGTCATCTTCCTTTAAAAATACATGTTGCATTACAATGTATTTGTCGACCGGTAAACTCAATAGCCAGTACATAACGTCCCACAGGGGGCGAATTAGGGAAAAACAGCACCATCAGGTACGCAGGGTAGTACAAATGATCTGAGTGGTTTCAAAAATGTTCAGTTTGCAAACACTAAATGACGTACAAAATAGAAAGGTAGGCCGTTAGGGAGAGAACTATAGGTAGTGTGTTGGTACAGAAAGGTTCAATAATATGCCCTTCCTTTGTGGCTCTGCACACACATCAAAGCAAAACTTTTTTTGTTACCAGACACTTTCTAGCATTTCACGACAAACGTCTAACAGCTTTAAATTTCCCAACGGTATTGACAGTGTCGTAGAATAAACTTGATCCTTGACACATCTCCACAATAGGAAATCGAGGAGAGACTGATCTGGAGAACAAGTCTGTATGGACATGGGCCTCCCTCGTTCAACATAACGATGAGCCACCTACGTGTTTGGGAATACGAGGATATATGGAGGCGCAATGTCGTGTAGAAGAACAATACTCCATTTGTCTTCTAGTAGCTGGGTCATTAGCCAAGTCCGGGAAAAGGTCGAGGTTTTTCATGCAGTTAGTTTTTCTTAAACTAAGGAGAAAGGGTCATATACGTTGCTAGACGTAACAGCGCGAAACGCGTTGATTTTAGAGTTAGACTTAATTTGATTAATCACGTCGTGAGAATTTTCACTTCCCAATATTCAAGCATTATGTCTATTCACCCTACCGTTGAGCACTCGAGAACACAATTTCTTTCTCGGGTTCAGTGGTCCTTAGACCGGTATACAGAAGGTTGAAACCCTAGTGGCCCTTCTTGGAGTTACGTGATTCTTTGCACATTCTGCGTAATAGGTTTTAGGCTTTCTTTACGAAGTAAAAAAAGATCATATTATAAGGAGAATATCGTCTATCACTCTGTGACTCTGCAACCTAGTATCACCGGCTGAGTCTTTTATCGCATTATCATTAAATGTGACAAGGAAGGACAGTACAAAATGTAGTGGAGCAAGGCTGAAGGTCTGAATTTCGTACAAATCTGCTCAGTGGCAATCACACTTTACTTAGACCTGTGAATTAATTTCTACTGGTACCCTCCACATTCCGTGACCGATTTGGGTGAAACTTTGGACAGAATATCACGTAAGTTCGAAGAATAATTGAGAGTTTTTTTTATGAGTTGTGCAGTGACAGCCATACATTATTTTTCCCTATTTTCTACATTTTCTCTCCGTTTTAGATAACATGCTGCATAGGAAATATCTGCAAAAGTTATTCTGTGACAGAGAGTTTCGTCAAACATCGGCCTAATGAAAGTCAAACAATACGTAAATTAAATACACTTTTACTTCTACTGTCAACATATATCGTCCAATTTGGCAAACATTTAAAGCCGTTGAGCAACAGAGGCTTTCGTGAAAACGGTCCTATGAAAATACGTACTTACCTTAAGAGCAGAGATGACATTCCATTTACGTCTGCATCGTAAAGAAGTATGGTACTTTGGAAGCAAATAACGTCTTAGTTAAGGTATGTCTGATACATCACGGAGAGCATCATTTGCATTCTTGTTAAGTTTTATGACCTGAATGCGTTTAATATAAGCAGAAGGACGGACAAAGGGCAGACTCAAGGTGAAGCTGCTCTCACTGCGGGATTCAATTATGAAGATGACTTCGTTCGTCAACCTTGCGTAGGTAGAATCCACGCTGAATAAAAACTCCTGGTTAGAGTGGGGGCGGGCTTACGTGGTCCAAAATTCTTGGGTATTCTCTATGTACTAAACCTTAGAGAAATATGAATCCAGAATTGTCCGGAAGGGTTAATAGGGCAGAATGTGTAAACAAAATAGAACAAAAACTCATGAATCGACAGAGAATCCTGTTCTTAGTGATAGAAAATGCTGCCAGCTGTCCAACCTACAGAAATATTAAGACACGTTTGTCACGAAGCCTTGGGAAGGAAGAACACATGGACCAATAAGAAGCACATATTTGGGAGATCCGAAAGGACACCGTCTCTACAGAAAATAATAATGCAGAATTTAGTCAAAGATACGGGATAAATCCAGTCAAAACACAACAGTAAATTTAGTTCACAGATTAGCTACATGTTTCTACCAAATTTCATTATCATTAAGCCGGTCAAAGGAAAGAAAAGACACATGTATACACAGTTGTACTGAGATTGACATATCTTATTATACGTTGTATAAAATATATACAGCTACTTTTTTTATATAGAGAACTCAATCCCATACAGATGTTTACATATTTGTGTTTCGTTGCCTGTGGCCAGCCTGATGATGACCACAAACAAGTAGCTGATCTTTGAACTAAATATAGTGTTGTGTTTTGGCTAGACTTATTCTGTCTCCTTGATTATCTAAGAACACAACAGGAATTAATTATCTAAAAATTAGAAAAGAGAGAATCTTGTCAAGGAAAACTTTGGAAGGGTCCCTACACCAAGCCTTCCACGGTCGGGCTGTTAAAGCGACACAGGAATAATAAAAGTATTTCAGCTTATTATTATTATTTGTAGTGGTTAGAAAAATAGCACTGAATTAAAATATATCAAGCTATATCCTGTCACTATTGATCTTAAAGTAAAAAATGGGAGTAATCTGCAAATGTAACGAAAAATATTAAGCTTGTGAAATGATGGCTAATATATCACACCAAAGCCAAAAATGTCATTCTTTCCATCTCAAGAGCTTCCACTAATCTTAGAGTAAATATAATAAACATCCCCTAGTAAAACGACACCTAATCGTCTAAAGACGGGAGAAGAATCAAATGCCAAAACGCCATTGATCATAAGTATGGATCCTATAAAATAGATACCAACAAATACATTATTATATCATCAATTCCAGATGGTCAGAAACCATATGAAACTAGATTAACTCTCTCAACACCGACAAGTCCTGCTTCACAGAGAACACACTCCACCCCCACTATAAAAGCCAGTCGGTCAATACTGTTTTTAGGGGGGGGGGGGAAGGGGGCTTATTTTAAAATTCTTACAAACAAAAAAAAAAGATTTTCCTTAAGCGGGGGGCAAAATTTGGGGTTCCTTAATGTCACA
>Ga0131853_10006611_pt1 | contig 20938 bp, 12 predicted proteins | sample TergutLab28metaG_FD_92764 | JGI IMG/M metagenome (GOLD analysis project Ga0131853, IMG submission 92764) | Labiotermes labralis P1 segment gut microbial communities from Petit-Saut dam, French Guiana - Lab288 P1 (version 2) (version 2) | ecosystem: Host-associated > Arthropoda: Insects >...
CGTAATTCAGATCCCACTGGACGAATTTTCAAAATTTTGATATTTGGGTGTTTTTTCACATCTTTAGAGAAAATTCAAGTTTCATTTAAAACTGACAAGGAAAACGAACACTTTACATGAAGACATGCACATTAATGATCATACCTCGCTCAACTCTTCCTAGAACGAGAAATATTTCGGGCAAAACCCTACAGAAAAAATCAAAACACATTTTACGTTCATTAATTTTTTTTTCCAGACGTCGTGCCGTTTATAATTTGAAAAAAAAAAGTTTACATTCGGACAGGCCACAGATGACATGGCGCATGCGCTTTGCATGCTGGTGACTACGGCTACACACACACTCAGATTATGTAATACTTACTGATTTTCCACGGCAACAATGGTTATGCGAACGCGCATCCATGTTACGTTTATACGTACATTGCCTGCCCTACATTGACTATCATCAGTTTAAGCCAGGTACCTTTTTAGTTTTGAGCAACAAAACACCGTTCGTAGCATTCGAAAGGGTACCATCCTGAAGTCTTTTTCGGACCAAATTTTGAAGTAAGTCAGACATGGCGTGCCAGCCCGGCTTCAAATGGCATTATTATTATTATTTACGTCACTATACACCAAATTTAGATATTAATTTGTTCTCATTATGGGACAATGCTTCTCACACACCCGGTAGGACCACCAGACAACTCTTGACTACTTTTTTGACAGAGGCCATCCCGTTGTGTAGTAAAAAATTTGTATAATGTATTATATACCGTCAATACACAACAATGTATCAGTAGTGATATATATAAATTTGTGTAATGTATTATATAGCGTCAATACACAACAGTATATCAGTAGAGCGATATAATATATATATATATACATACAGTCAGGTTACATTACGGCAACATTTTTCGACCGTAAACGGTCATCTTCAGGCCAATAGAGAACATTTTTAAGGTACAATAAAGTGAGCACTCAATAATTTCATCATACGTTATTTTAACTTTTACTGTAAACGAAATGGGATCGCATTGAGTGCTCACTCAATACGATCCCATTTCGTTTACGGTCGAAACACATTGCCGTAATGTAACCTGACTGTACTGATATATTGTTGTGTACTGCATTATACAAACTCTTGACTACGCTTGTACATGTTTCTCACGCGAGTGTTTTAACCCCGCCACAAAATTCAAATGATTCATGAATAACAGCTGCAATGCACGCACTTAATGGTTACGGTCTACATCAGATATTCGAAATATTGACACTTAAAGTGCCTTGACTCAGTCACACTACGTTACAACGCGTCCCCATCTGCGAAATGACCGACATACACAAATGTCAACTTACCCTGTAAGCGACTTCTTACGTTCGTCAAATACAAAGGTTAAAGTGCGCCACAGATATATCAAAACATCCCTCCCAACTACAGACGATATGGATAATAACTCAAAGCTTTGTATGAAAGAAAAATTACAGAAAGCAGTCCGGCGCAATAAAATTTTATTGGAAAAGCTCTGTATATTTTGTTTTTACAACAGCAGCCACATGTTTCTAGCCTTCGTGGGTAATCATGACGCTATTCATACATAAATAAAAAGGACCCATTAAAATTCGAAAAAACGTAGCTTCTAGTCTATCTAATAACAAAGGACATTCAGTATGGATAAGAAAACAACTAGATGTCACTTTGTGTCATCCTTTATTTCTCCCTTACAAGTTGCTCAACATGTTTCGGGCAACCATGTGCCCATCTTCGTAGCACGAACTCCTCAGTGGATACACCACCTGCTAACCGGTTCTGACAGCCTTCCTGCAGCCACGGCACAATACCAACACGTGGCGATAACACTACGCAGTCGTCAGCTCCTGAAGATGGGCACATGGTTGCCCGAAACATGTTGGGCAACTTGTAAAGGAGAAATAAAGGATAACACAAAGTGACATCTAGTTGGTTTCTTATCCATACTGAATTACGATGCACGGTCAACCACACATCAGATTAACAAAAGACATCTTTGTCTCCGATAATATTAGTTGTATAGGATGCGGCCACAGAAAGTGGCGATTTTCCCATCATCGGTTTGACGAATCGGGTTGAATATAATAAACAAAAATATCACACAGTACCAGCAGTAAAATGCTATTTAATATATACTTTACATTTTCTAAAACTTGGGTATCCTAAGTGGTCTACTTGGCGTGCAGTACATTCATGTAGTTTGACTGACAGTGAAACATTAACTTGGCAACCAACGTTTATCAATAGCTCTAATTTCGACCCTGACGTTCCCTTTCGTCCCTTAACTCGATGATATTTAGAAAAGAACTGTAACTAATGTCCCGCAACGTCGGGGGGGGGGGCAACTTTCGTGTCTTTGTGCAATTAAGGTTAATTTCCTATCAAGGTTACAGGAATGTATGGCATGCCAGGAAGACCAATTAACAGACGCAAATTTTCAAGATGTAAAAGGCGAACAATAAACAACAATTAACCGCTGAACTCTGTAATTTTTTGTGCTTCTTATATTTTATCCATTTCATCAAAAATCGTCATGTTCTACTGCCTCACTCTACACTACCGCCTCTAACTGATAATGAATTATACACAAAAGAATATAATGTGGCAAGTTTTTACGAAAGAACTAAGCAAGTACACTGAAGAGCAGCTGGAGCCCACTTCATTTAAATCACATACAAATTTGGTCTATTAAAGGAGAGAATTCTAACGCCAGAGAAGCCGACGTGTCTAGCACGTAACAAGGGGGTTGGGGATGGGGGGCTTGCCGGAGGTGCAATACCAGAGAACGCCGGACTGAGTATCTTCTTCCGTCCCGCACTAAGGCGACTGCCGCTTACCATTTAATAAGATCACGCAGCACACTTCTGCAGCGCCAAAGCTGTCACCTCCGCCGGACTAAACCTTTCTCATTTTCCACGTTTTCACACACTCGCCTCCAGCAGTAGCTACAAAGACCACCGTTTCTGCTGACTAGATGAGCTGTGTATGTAGTACGAATGACTTGTGATGAAGACAGTGATCCTACAGGCACAGTTTTGTACCTTACAAGGTTTAAGCGATCCCAACAAGAGGCAGGGAACAGGAGGTGCAGAACAACTTGCAAGACAGTCGACTTCACAGAGGCTCAACTGCAGGCACAGGTCCCGTGGGGAGATTTTTATTGAACTGCGTTTCAAACAGTCCCACTCTTTATAAAAGCGACGAATACATTATTGTGCTTATAACAGCCCGCCCCTGCATCCTACCACGAGCCAGCTGAATCCACACCCTCGCACTCTTCTGCATATTCATCCAATATTACTTCCAAACGCAGGCCTATCCCTAAGCACTGCAAACCACTTCTTTCCCTCACGGGATTCAGGCTGAAATATCGCATGTATGTTTTGTGTTGCCTTACGTGCCGCATGTCCAGCCCACCTCATCCTACACGACTTGATTGCCTTAACAACATACAATAAGAATACGAATTACAAAAAAACATCCAATTGCGTTCTATCTTAAGCGTGTTATTTAATGACGCGGAGAATTGGTAAGATTCTACAGCGTCCGCGAAAGACGAATAAATCAGTGTCGATGGAAGGATAATAGTGAGAAGAGAAAGTGTAAGCACTTGAAAGAAAAAAAACATGTCCTACTGCAAATTGGTCCACCACAAATCCCAGCCATGGGAACTAGATCGCAACGACCACGCATGCACATGGCAGGTGCACCTGCGTACGAGTGCGTGCCAGATAAACGACTCCAGTAAACGCGAGACGAAGAAGGCAGCCGTGGGAACCCGAATTTGGTAATAAAAGCTGAAGAGTCAAGTTTCACTGACCGAGGTCAACGCACGGATGTTGGACTAACGGAAAAATCGCTTTTACAAATATTACTGACACAAAATGTCAGGAGTGTTCGACATTAAAAAATAAAAGTTGCAACAAACATGGCGAACACGTTAAGTGCAGGGCGCTTTATTCTATCCGGTCACCATCCTCTCCTACTCTTTTCTTTTTCTGTTACTAATCTGTATCCTTCGCTCTGTAATTCCTTGAGTTACTTAATTTTTCTTCCCGCATTCTCTCTCTGTCTCCCTACCGTTGTTAGGTTTAGTGCAAGTAACAAATTATTCATGTAAAACAAACAAAAGAGGCAATCTACTATGAGGTAACATCAGGAGCGTTCGCGCAACTACTGTTGTGGTGGAAACGCAATAAGTATTATACAGGGGTGCTGATAAGTCCTTAGCCCGACCAGGAAGGAAACAAGCTGCATTCCCCGCATTTTATGGAAATTGGAGGTCCATGACCACATTCACAAGAGTCCAACACGTGTCCCTACCCTAGCCAAATCAATCCATTCCTCTGCCCATCACACTTTTGACAGGCGCAGCTTGTTTCCTTCCTGGTCGGGGTACGGACTTATCAGCACCCCGGTATATATTGGGAGTGTGTGCAGCCTTAGTTATACAGCATGCAATGCGCATGTGCTATATTTGTCATATGCTCGGCTCTTTAATGTTTTTCCACATTACCTCATAAACGGCACGATTTTCGGGGGGGGGGGGAACTTACTGAACTTAAAATGCGTGTTTTGATTTTCTCTACAAATTTTGTCTGAAACATTTCTCATTCTAAGAAGAACCGAGCGAGATATGATCAAGATATGATCAAGATATGATCAAGATGTATATCGATCTTCATGTATAGTACTCGGTTGTTGTCAGCTTTTAATAATGCTTGAATTTTCTCGACAGACGTTCGAAAAACACCCAAATGCGAAATTTCACGAAAATATGTCCAGTGGGAGCAGAGATGTTCCATGCGTATACCCGGAAGGACATGACGAAGCTAATAGTCACTTTCAGCAATTCTGTGAATGCGCCTAATATAGGAAAACATACGACAATTTTTTTTTAAACTTGCAATAAACATGAACACAGGCGGAAAACCTGGAACAAATCTACTAAAATGCTTCCATGTGTAAAACTGAATTCAGACGGGATATTTATACGACAAAAGATAGACGCCTTCTTACATAATTTACGAGATAGCAAAAATCACGTAAGAAATCACGTGGGACCGGTCGAAAAGCTCTGTTGTCGACATAGAAGTCTAAGCACTTTGCACAATTGCCTCCCGGGGAATTCCCGGTATGCCAGCAGCATTATCACAGCGCACATTACTTTCCATGGGTGCGTGAGACGGGTGACCGGCGCTACATCACTTCGCGGGTCGCCTAGTGTACGGCCCTCCCTCTGCCGGCAATTTATTAAAGTACTGAAACTGCGCGCGCGTACTGCATGACGTCATGGACAGATAAGCTGATATCCTTTTTTTGATATCGCAGCAGCTCTATCTACAGCTCTGTGCCTCGATGCACAGACGGCAGGCGTTAGTTCTTGGTAGGCCTGTCTGATTTTTCAGCAAGACTGCCTTTTCATATAGTTGTTGGCTTACGGATGGAGAAATCCATTCAGTTACCGTAATTGTTACAAATTTGTTAGAGACATCTTTAATATGCCTGTATAAATCCCAGGGAAGTGACAGGGGGTTACGGAGTTACAAAAACTTTTACAAAGCATATTTTAGCAGTAATTAACGTCAGTAAACCTTATTAACATATCTCAATTTGATAAAAAATATACATTCCGTACGATTAACGCACTGTTCACTAAAGGTAAAGGCAAAGGTAAAGCAATCCAATTACAGGCCAGGACAGGCCCTGTGTGTTCAGGGAGGTTGAGGTTCCCAGATTTCAAGACAGTAGGCACATGAAGGTGGTAAGGTTGTCAGCCCTACGCACCGGCCGCCTTTACCCCCAGGAAATATTCCTGGTACTCATTTCTGTTGTGGGCCGGGTAGCTCAGTCGGTATAGCGATTGACTGCGGGCTGGATGGTCCGGGATCGAATCCCGGTGAGGACGAGATTTCCCGCCCGTCCAGACCGGCCCTGGGGCCCACCCAGCCTCCTGTAAAATGGGTACCGGGTCTTTCCCGGGGGTAAAGTGCGGCCGGGGCGTGTTGCTGACCACTCACCCACTTTCAGTGCCGCGGTCATGGAAGACTAGAGCTATACCTCTACCCACCCTCTGGGCCACAGCGGGCCTGTAACGGGATCACTTTACCTTTCTCATTTCTGTTAAGAGGCTGAGTCAAGCCCCAAGACCATAGTGCGGCCGCAAGGATTATGCCAATGAGAAACTGCAATCGAACCCGCGACGTTGCGACTTGAAGCGCAGTGCCTCAACCAACTGCGACACCGTGTAGCCCCAACCGTTAATTAGCAACAGAAGTGACATACTGCAAGGATTGTACTGTACAAGTAAACGAGTATTATAATGCAATATCTACGGGTGGTCGAGATGGCCCGAATATGTAGGAAGAGCAGAATGATAAATATACATTATTTCTCACGTAGAATAATAAATATATTTGTTGTCCACGATTTTGTATATCTTGCTGGTTGCATTATCGGATCGAAACAAAATGAGTCAGTTGAAGTCCTGCAACACGGCCAACGACAGGTATTTCTCTGCTGCTCGCCTTGCAGTACCTTCTGCTTTCGTCTGAATATGCGGCGGCGAATCAAACACGTCCGCATGCCAAGAAAATTCGTCTCGCTTGCCACTTTGGGCTCGCGTTCCAAACGTTTCCCAACCTTATTTTGGGCAGCCCCCTGGAATTTGACCTATTATAAACAACACCAACCCATGCCCCTATGTTGGAGAACAGTCATCACTACACACACGTAACACCGCGCACCCCAGTAATTATATCTAACACAATTCAGCCCTTTAATTAAATCTGAAACGTAATTTCATGGTATATATAATTCTGGCTTTCAAATACGGGCTGCTAAGTTTTGGGAATAACTGGTAAATGTGCCTATCCTAAGGAAAACTTGGAATTAATAACAAACTAGACCAGCGGGTGTCCGAAGATGGTGATATATATTTACAAGATTTGTCACGAGCCACAGAGAGCAAACATCTTCAAAAATTCAACTGTCGGATACCACGTAAGTCCGTATATAAGGTGCCTCGGAATAAAATGCGACTACAGCTCTCCCACTAGGTTATTCAGGGGAGGGGGGGGGAGTCAAAGTCATAAATGTAATCAAGACACTGAAAACGTTTCAGACAGGCAGATATAAAAACTGAAAACAGTAAGTAACTGACCCCACGTAACTCTGTACATAATTCAATATAGCCAAATGCAGCTCTGTGAGTCTCTGTTATTGGGAAATGACAGGTCACTGACGTGTTACTGAGAAATGCATTACGGCCTCGCTTACAAGGCGGACCCTCATTTTCAGTGCGGCTATTTCCGAAAGAAATTTCGCATTACATTCGAGTTTACAGGTTAAGTGCGCAGTTACCTATACGCATACCTAATTGATACCCTACCTTTACTCTGGCCAGTGACCTTATCCCTCAGCACGTTGATCTGGTGTACTCGTCCGAACTCCTCGAACATCTTACGGAGATCATTTTCGTCCATGGAGCGCGGAATCTGACCTACAAACATTTTGATGAAGTCTGGATCCGGCTGCTCTGAACTGTTGACACCAGTACTGCCACTGCTGCTGTTCGTCATGTTGTTCACGGGGTTGTTCATCGCGTTACTGCAACAAAACCAATACAAACAACTGTCACTTTATGGTATACCACGTGCGGGTAACTTTCACTGAATCAAAATGAAATTAACCCTTTAAACGCCAAGTTAAATCCCATCTACAAACTGCTGGCATTATTAGGAGCTCACCATATTCTCCACGTTAGCAGGGTAAGGGTTAAATTAAACGACGGTCTACTACAACTACATTTACTGTAAGGATAAGACATGCAAAGTACTGCACGCATAACGTAACACTGAGAAGCATTCGCGTAACCACTGCTGTCGTGTAAAAGCAATAATACATATTCCGAGTGTGTGTTAGTAGCATTACGTATCAGCACGCAAAGCGCATGCGCCTTATTATATTGTCTTCAGAGGTCTATGAGGCTCTCCCATATTTTTCCACATTATCTAACAAGCGGCACGATTTTCAGATAAAATTAATTAAACATAAAATAGCGCATGCGCCTTATTATATTGTCTTCAGAGGTCTATCAGGTTCTAGCACATTTTTCAACATTATCTAATAAACGGCGCGATTTTCAGATAAAATTAATTAAACATAAAATGCGTGTTTTGATTCTTTCTACGACTTCCGTCTGAAACATTTTTCACTCTACGAAGAACCGAGCGAGATGTGATAATAAATGTATATTTGCATTCATGTAAACACCCGTTATTCTTGTCGGATATTAATGAAACACGAATCTTCTCGACCGATTTTCGAAAAATACACATACAACACAAATTCCACATAAAGCGGCCTGGGATCGAACTAAGGTACCCGCGTTGAGAGGCTTGCAACTAACCGCCTTATCCCTGGCACGGCCCAGGGCCACAAACAATGACGGAAATTTGGTATTAGCGGTGCTGAACTTTCCGGTCTTCTACTACCGTCAATTACGTGTTAAAAGACAAATGGACGAATAGATTTGCGTAGACAGAGCAGTTTTCCAGTTTCTACAGGGGGTAAGTCCTCTCAGCATGTGTAACAAACGCGGCAGCAGTTGGAGTACAGTGATAAGAATGCTGCACATGCTACGTTAGAAATATGGTAATTATAGCGTCCACTAGCGTGAAGCGAGTGACGATGTGTTGTCAACGCACACAGCCTCAAAACACCTGACACCGAAGAGTGCGGTTTCCTTTCAACAACGACCATACGAGGTAGGGCAGTGTGATAACCATGACAACCACAAGACGCGAGGGTTCAAACGCTTATGAACTTACACTGCATGTCATTCTAGGAGGGAAAAAAACGTGCAATGGTATCATCACACTTGTCACCAAGCATATGAACTGCTGATCCCACCGGCCGCGCGATGTAAGGGGTGGGATTGGGGCCGTTCGTTTGCTGGGACTGCGGGTTCGAATCCCGCCCGGGGCATGGATGTCTGTCTGTTGTGACTGTTGTATGTTGTCGGGTAGAAGCAGACTCCAGTTGAAATGTGATGGCACACGGTGACGTACGGGAGGGGGAGTGAAGGGGAAACTGGCGAAAGGAGTGGGTAGCCAGTACCCTTCACATTACCTCGGAACATCGTGTGTCCAGCATTACTACCGCTGATGCGCACACCTCGGCTGCCAGTATTCGACTGAACTAACGCCCCCGCCGATTTAAATGGACTCGTCCGTTTCGCCGAAAGACGAAATCTGGTTTCTGCGAGTGTGCCTTCCCATTTCAATTGGCCTGTATCTGTGACGAGCCGATCACTCGTCCAGAGCAGTCCTACCGATTATGGGGCGTCTGAGTGTGATCTCGAAACCTCAACAATGAGCAGGCCCTGGCCCACTAGGGACTGTCCAGCTATGAAGAAAATGTATATACACTACGCTGGTGGGATCAACATGTTCAGTAGGCGGAAGAAGACTTATTAAGCAGCAACTGATAATACTGATGATGATGATGATGATGATGGCGACTACTACATGTGAGACTTCAGGGACTCACAGCGGTGTTGGTGAAGATTCGATTCTTCTTGAATGTGACGCTATGAAGAATGGTAAGTATTTACCAAGTTTTACAACGATGCTGAAGCCTTCCAACTCCAGGACCAGTGTTCTTGGACTACCTGATCCTGAGCTTACGGAATTTACTACCCTTCGGGACGGCGGTTACTATTCACTGATCGGCAGGGCGTAGTATCACACAAGCCTGTATCTCCATGAGTAGAGCTTGTTATTCTTGGCAGTGTTGTCATTGATCTTGGACTTTTCATTGTTGTACACTGTTGGACATTGTTGTGTTATAAACAACTATTTCATTACAAGCAATTTCCGTCTTCAGTACCCACTTCACTGTCTTCCATCACATTTTCTTCATCCCCACTAACGTGCACTAATGGTTTAAAATTATTTTTCTTCTTCACATTGTTTCTGTTTTAATGAATGGCCCTCTCATTAGGTCGAACTAAACATGCGTGTGTGTGTGTACGTACGTATGTGTGTATGTATGTATTATGTATGTATATATGTATGTGTGTGTATGTTGTATGTATGTATGTATGTATGTGTGTATGTACGTACGTATGTGTGTGTATGTATGTATATATGTATGTACGTATGAATGTATGTGTGTATGTATGTATGTACGTATGTATGTGTGTGTATGTTGTATGTATGTGTATGTATGTGTGTATGTATGCTTGTATGTATGTGTGTATGTATGTATGTATGTATGTACGTATGTATGTATATATGTATGTGTGTGTATGTTGTATGTATGTGTATGTATGTGTGTATGTATGCTTGTATGTATGTGTGTATGTATGTATGTGTGTGTGTTTTTAGGTATGTATATATGTACGTATGAATGAATGAATTCTTTTTCCTGTGGCGCTGCGGCCCAACGCGCGCCACATGGCCTCACCATTCTTCAGGTTTCTAGATCACACACAACGACGCACCACACTCCTCTGGACGACTGATCAGCTCGTCGCAGAAACCTCCACCAACCAACACACAACACTCAAAAGACAGAAACATCCATGACGCCGGTGGGATTAGAACCCACAATCCCAGCAGGCGAGCGGCCACAGACTAACTCCTTAGACCGCTCGGCAACCGGGACCGGAGAATGAATTAATTATACTAAGTAATGTATTAAGTGTCGTTAAGGTGCTATACTACAAACTGGAAGGTCGCTGGTTCGATTCCAGATGGTGTCATTGGAATTTTTCATCGACATAATCCTTCCGATCGTACTATGGCCCTGGGGTCGACTCAACCTCTTACAGAAATGTACACCAGGAGTATTTCCTGGGGGTAAAAGCGGCCGGTGCGTAAGGCTGACAACCTTACAACCATCCTGCGCCATTGTCATGTAACCTGGGAACCATAACTTCCTGGAACCCTCTGGGCACCTCGGGTCTATAACGGGACTGATTTTTTTAATGTACTAAGTAATACCGGTGACTATTGGAGAAAAGTTTCGTAACATTAACCCAAATCTTGAAAATACATGGTCCATAGCACCCTCTATTTATTTTAAATGTTACTTTGTGTGTGTGTTTTTTTTTTAATTGTCAATATTCCCTTGTGAAATTTCCTTTACACTTGTAAACGATTTCTCCAATACTTCCAATTTAAATATTAATTACTGAAATTAGTACTTAGTACTGGAATACCAATTTCAAAATTAAACACGATAATACTGCACATTCCACCTCTAGATACTCCCAACACACACAAAACCCGTCACCAATCCATTCTTACACATCCTTCATAAAATAATCCAGCGGTTATGTAGCAATACAAAGTTCAAATATCTTCCAATCAGCACCGCACATTCAACATTATCCAAACACTTTTCGGCCCAGTACCGTAGATGGTATTAAACTGATCAATCTGCCGAAGCTACAACGGGTGGAACTTTCCCTTCACGTCTCACACCCGCCTTCTTATGTTGTGTCGATTACGAACATGAGCAACTTCATAAATTTACATTTACCCAGAGAGGTAAGTTTGCCGAGAAACGGTGCGGTAAGCTCTCAGTTTCACGGTAAATATGAACATCATCTTACAGACACATAGAGCGGTGTAATGGAACCCTCCCACCCCGACTTGCTCACAGATACTGGAACGAATCTTCCCTAAAGCTAAATTTTGGTTAATGCCTTTATTATGTAAATCTTACCCTATAGACGACCGTGAAGATGCAGGTAACAAAAGACGACTCAATTAGTCAGGTTATGATACGGTGGAGAGCCAAAGGGCACGAGACATCTCGACATAATATCTCAAACGTTTCCGCCATCTCTGAGTGGATGATTCCTTCCTTAACCAACCCGAAACCAGAGAAATGGAAAAGTTTCAGACCGTTCAAATTGCGGGCTATGTGGTTTACAGGGTTAAGATTACGATATTCTGAGTTCTGATACCGTGTAGTCTGCAACAGCGGTAACGGTGTTTCGGAGTAATCTCTGACTCCATCTTCACATAAGAACGAAACCTTCTTTTACTGTATAGGTATACTATATACAGTAAAAGCAGCTACACACTTCCTAACCACACCAAACGAAACCTTCGTAGAAATCGCCTATAAAATAGACTACACGGCGTCACGCACCAAAAGACAATGATGTAAATATTCATCGCTGGGAGATGATCACACATAATGTATGAAACTTTCAAAACCCACTGGACGAAAAGAATCCCAGTGATCAAACAAGTTAAAAAACCCATTAAAATTAATTGGTCAATTAACCCCAAACCCAAACCAACTAACAAAAAACGAACCTACGAACAACCTAGACACAAACGACAGTAGCCAAGGAGCACATTTAAACTGCTAATACACTTAACCAAAACTACGTCACTTAATGTGTCCCAAGCCAACCTACAAAATCTATGGCTATCTTCTGTACATGACACTCAGTTGATCAACCAACTTCATGTTCACACTCAGTCCGAAAGGTCACAACCGTATTCACAAAATTTCGAAAATAAATCCTATTCTAAGCCAATTCATACTAGTTCATAGTCTTCAAACATATTTTCCTAAAAACTCATTTCAACATAACGTTGATTAATACAAGAAGATTATTTGTTTGCTTTTCAATCACAATTTAGACGCGTTCCTTTCGCCCATCACATCACAGCACCTATTTTATATAGCAGAAGAGAGCGAGAGAGAGAGAGAGAGAGTGGGGTTAAAAGTAATTAAGGGTGAAGGCCTGGCACATTAGCCCACATGGGCACTTGATAACTTCAATCTTTTCTTCCACACTAGTTCGAGTTGAGAGGCCTGTATCACGACCCGGCCACTTGCTTTCCACAGAACGGCGTATGCCATTTACTGGATAGGTGACCGAATGGGTACCGGTGACCGAACGGGTCCCAAGGAAGACGTTGCCGCGACGGGGAGAAAAACAGATTCGACGGCGCCAGCAACCAAACCTAGACTCTACAATCGTCCACGTCGCAGCCTAGCCAACATAATGAATGACGACCAGACGTAATAAAACAAACTGCAGACTGTAATGAGCAATTATATATATATATATATGATTGGACAAGGATACCAACCACCAGGCAAAAGAAAATATAAAACATAAAACCCAGACCAGTACATGAGAAAAGAAAGGCAAAACAATAAGATTTTACCGCCAATTTCGCGTCTATAAGAAGGGTGAGAAAAATCATCAATGAAAATTCTGGCATGCTTACGTAAGTTCGAAAAGACGTGCGACAGATCACACTGGATGGCCAGCTGTGATCTGTACAAAATATTTTAAAAGATTTACAATATTCAAATACTGTTATTTTCAACTAAAACACGCACATATGCTTTTTCATGAATTCGGTGTTTTGGTACATTATGAATTAGCCAACAAGGGAAAAGTTGTTGGATTTGATGTAAACACGTCAAATAGGAGGATACTTAGAGCAGCGGCGAATACAGATTGATGTTGCTAGAGCCTGCAAGCATACATACATAAATACATACATACATACGTAGTACGTAGATACATATATACATACATACACGCACCCATACACACACACACACACACACACACATATATATATATATATATACACGCACCCATATATACATACATACATACGTAGTACGTACGTACATACATACATATACACATACATACGTACGTAGTATGTACATACATATATACATTCACGCACCCATACAAACATAAACACATACATACATACACACACACACATACGTAGTACGTAGTACATACATACATAAATACATACATACACGCACCCATACATATATATATATACGTACATACATACACACACACATATGTAGTACGTGCGTACGTACATACATACAAACATACACGCACCCATACATACACATACACACACACACAACTCCTGATACAGCGCCACCGTCTATTCACGCCCATGGAAGTCTGTGAACATAAATTCCTTGTTAACACAGTATTTCGATATAGCGCCACCCTCGACATACCGTCATAAAATGCGGTGAACAAACAGTGGCGGGTATATCGGGTTTGACTGTGTGTACGTGTGTGCATGAACGCATACATACAGTACATACATACGAGTACACACGATACGCAACATACACACAAACAAAAACAGCGGGAATAAAAATCGGTGAACAAAGTTTGCGAAGCATGTGGTCAAAAAGAATAATGGCGCTATGTATTTGCATTTGTAATAGTGTATTATTCCCTCCTTAAATTTTTCGGTAATATACAACGTGACTGTAAAACCGAAATCAGCAATAACCCAGACGAAGAACGGGTACTACTTGAAAAATAAAAGACCAACTTGATGTCACTTGCTATTTTTATTTCACTTTTACGTACTCAACATGTTTCGGACATCAATATATCCATCATCAGGAGCTTGCGACAGTGCTGTTAAATTACCACATCGGTCGTTTTGTTCTCGGTTCGTTGTATGTTGGAGTATTGGTGCGGCTGGGTTTGAGTAGTGTCCGTGTTGCAGGCTGAAGCAAGCTTCAGCCTGCAACACGTACACTACTCAAACCCAGTAGCATCAAATCTCCAACATACAACGAACCACGACCAATGTGGTAATTTAACAGCACAGTCGCAAGCTCCTGATGATGGATATATTGATGTCCGAAACATGTTGAGTACGTAAGAAGTGAAATAAAAATAGCAAGTGACATCAAGTTGGTCTTTTATTCTTCAACTATCACAATGATGCACGGTCCAATAAACATAAGATTCAACGGGAACTACGACCAGAACACAAAATTTTACAGACGGAATAAATTTAAAAAACTGCAGGGCTCCGCTTTGCATTCCAGACGGCGCTCACTCACCTTCATTAACAGAGAAGTTCCTAGAATACACTTCTGAATTTGACCGCTTCAAGTGGACAATAACGCCAACCATTTTCCAATTTTGAAACAGCCCTCTGTTACCGCTGCCAACACAACACAACATACATGACACATGGCAACACTGCAGCTATGAACCGCCCGGCTGTAGTATCAATAATGAAGACAAGCACCAATCGTTGTATAGCGACTCATCATCAAGTAAATAAAAGCGCTGATACTGCCGGAACAAGCCGTTCTATTATCGTTCGTGTCCACCATGGACTCGCATGGAAATGAAATACTGTCACTTGAAAACAAGTGGCGATGGAACAGCAGCGCGCCCAGATTTCACGCGACGCTTTACTGCACTGACCCACACTCCTGGCGTGATTAACTCGAGTAAAAAAAAATAATTAAAAATTAACCTGGCCTTTGTTTAAAAATTCAGTTCGTACCGCGCAGTAAACTCTTCTTTAAATTTACAACAAGGCTGAAACGACTTTCTTTCGTTACGAAAAAAGAAGCTGTGGGTAACTTATTAGGGAGTAACTCTTATACAGGGTGTCTCAGAAGGAATAGTAAATATTTTACGAGGTGGTAGTATGGACATTTCCGAGTAAACAAGTTCGTATAAACATGTGTCCAGTGGAGATACAGCTGTTTGAATGTTACGCATAAAAAGCCTTACAAAAGGTATGAAGGAAAGACATATGACATATTGATTGCATTTATTGGTTATGTAAATTGTCTCAATAAATTGCAACAGTTCACAGTAAGTGTTCAAAAATCCCACCATAGACTTCAATGCACTTTTCAACCCTCTTGGCAACAGTACGTGTAGCTCTCTTGAGGTCGTCTTGGCGTTCTTGCTTCATGAGGGCAGCACTATTCATAATGCGAGCGGCCAATTCGTCTCTTGTGTTTACTTTTTCTTTGTAGACTTCGCTTATCATCCATCCCCACAGACAAGAATCTGATCTGTACGCGCCAACTTCAAACAGCTGTATCTTCACACCCATTGAAAATTGGACACATGTTTATATGAACTTATTTACTCGGAACAGTCCATACTGCCACCTCCTAAAATGTTTACTATTTCCTCCTGAAACACCCTGTACAAATATAACTGTCTTCTCTTGGGCTGACATTCACGATCTACTTTGAACATATGTGCTCTTCTGCGGTGGGCCCTTTATACTGATTGGGAAACGTTCGCACGTACAGTAACGGAATTGTTTTGGAATTACTGCATTAATAGAAATTACCGTTGGTAACTTCCCAACTATTCCACTTACTATAACCTAACCCAACAAATGCACACAACTGTATTTCAGTTACAAAAACATCACGGCAATGTACGTATAACGTAACAATGTGGCGCGTTCGTGCAACCATTGTTGCTTTGGAAAAGAAATAAATTAATATATTATGACAGTGTGTTTGTTTCCTTCGGTATCCAGCATGGAATGCTCATACGCCATATTGTCCTCAACGGCCCGCCCGGCTCTACAATATTTTCCCATTTTACCCCACAAACGGCACGAATTTCAAAACAAGTTACTCAACATAAAACGTGTTTTTTATTTTCTCTACAACTTTTATCTGAAACATTTCTCATTCTAAGAAGTATTCAGCAAGCTATGATGAAAAAGGTGTATCGGTTTTCATGTAAAGTACCGGCTATTCTTGTCGGATCTTATTAACACTGGAATTTTCTCAACAGACACAAATATCACATTTCCTGAAAATCCGTCCAGCGAAAACAGAGTTGTTCTACGTGGACGGACGGACAGGCCGACGGGTCGAAGCTAATATTCGCTCTTGACAATTGTACGGACGTCTCCCCCCCACCCCCCTCTCCAAAACAGTTAATGTTCTACATTACAGCAATGACTGTTTGTTCTCATATCCAGACATAGCAATACACTTTAAGATGACTATTCTTGCTCTTCAAGCATACCAATTAAAAAGATCGCTATTCAAATGCGAACTACGGGGTACTTATACGTAAAGAAAACCAGCGAAAATTCAAGGTTGCTGAAGTCAGTTAATAATCTTATACATCAAAGCAGCAGGTGCCTAATAAATTTCTCGAATGCATCCCTATTTTTTTCCTTTTTAACTAGCGCGAAGTGTTACTGAAAGGCCTTCGTTAACCTAAACGAAAGGCACGTTATATTTACACTCACTAAGCACGGCAGGAGCGAAATCAAACAGTGCAGAGTCCTCTATATGATGATGATGATAGGAAGCGGAGTGTTTACTGAGGACAGGTGCAAAGTATTCGACGTCTGTTACAAGCGCTCATCACTAGATACCATCGTGAATAAGTTCAATAAGTCCATACAGAAGCATCGTATATTCAGTCCAATCCCCACATCACACCCGATGTTCCATCCAGCCCACACACTACCACCCTACGTTCTGTCTAGTCCACACAGAAGCACCGTATATTCAGTCCAATCCACAAATAACACCCGATGTCCCATCCAGTCCACACACCATCACCAACCTAGGTTCAGCCCAGTCCACACATAAGCACCACATATTCAGCCCAGTCCACACATCACACCCGATGTTCCATCCAGTCCACACACCACCACCCTACGTTCAGTCCAGTCCACACATTAGCACCGCATGTTCAGTCCAGTCCACACACCACACCCGATGTTCCATCCAGTCCACACACTACCACCCTACGTTCAGCCCAGTCCACACATAAGCACCGTATATTCAGTCCAGTCCACACATCACACCCGACGTTCCATCCAGTCCACACACCACCACCCTACGTTCAGTCCAGTCCACACACCACACCCGATGTTCCATCCAGTCCACACACCACCACCCTACGTTCAGTCCAGCCCACACATAAGCACCGCATATTCAGTCCAGTCCACACATCACACCCGATGTTCCATCCAGTCCACACACCACCACCCTACGTTCAGTCCAGTCCACACATTAACACCGCATTTTCAGTCCAGTCCACATATCACACCCAATGTCCCATCCAGTCCACACACCACCACCCTACGTTCAGTCCAGTCCACACATAAGCACCGCATATTCAGTCCAGTCCACACATCACACCCGATGTCCCATCCAGTCCACACACCACCACCCTACGTTTAGTCCAGTCCACACATTAACACCCTATATTCCGTCCAGTCCATACAATAACATTAAATGTAATTAACACCCTTTACAATATTCGCCTACACGCCCATACAGGCTTATGCCAGGACATCGAAGGTAATCACCTTCCTTTTAGACTTCTGATCAAACTTACGAATGATTTTCTGTTTTTCACCCTGCCGGCCATACTTCCTGCCCAACATGTGCCGTTTCACCCAATCACAGTACCTGCAACACAGCAAACGGCAGTCATGTCCTCAAAATCATCCGCTTCTTCCTACTTCCGATCTCCCAGAGTCAATTTTCCTCGCCCATCTGTTGCACATGTTGACAAACGTAAAAGGGAACAGACGAACGCCATATTGAAGAAACAGTGTAAGACGTGTCCTTGTGTTTAAGTATGCACCACGGTGCAAGGAAGTGTGGAGGAATAGAGTTACACCTCCACGCATTCTTAACTTCGGCACTAGACGCCGTGAGCGGCAAGTTCCATTCCACGGGAGTTTGATCTAAGTTTCAGAATTGCGCACCAGGTTTAATTATTACATTTCCCCGACAAACCTTTCACCGACCAATATTTTTGGGCCACCGTTTGACGTCCAAATGGTAAAGACGTTTTACAACTCTGCTAAAAGCCTTCTTTAGTTCGTCTGTCATGAAAGTGACGGCAGGCTTACCAGTGCTCTTTGTTTCGGAACGTACAGTGAGGCCTGCCACACTCAACTGCACTTGTAGGTTGTCTGTCTGACGTAGAATTTTGCTGGGTCTCGTCAGCAGGCCCATCTCAAAGCAAATAACCTAACATACTATTTAATTAGTATACCAACTGATGCACATACATAAAAATTCCACATTAAAACATTAAAATTGCTCCGACATGTTTCGATCCTAAGATCATAATCAGGGAGCTGCAATTTCCTCGCTAAAGTCACTATTACAACTAGTCACTGATTAATTTCGTTGTATAAACAGGGTGTTGTGGCAGCATGTCTTATTGTGTGAGGTTATGTTGTTGAGAGTGCCCGACTACGGGTGTGCGTTCTGTGCTCAGCTGCGTGATACTAACATAACTCACCACCGCTGCCTTACACATTCCTTTGCGATTACTTAAGTCTCCCATCCATCCAGCCCCACGACATACTTACTTACTTACTCCATGGTGCAGAGTCCTTCTTGAGAAGCCAACTGGTTTGCAGCTAGTCAAGAAATTCCACACATTTCACGGAACCCGAAGGTTCATTACCGCACTCACAAGCGTCCGCCATCTGTCTCTATCCTGGGCCAGCACAATCCAGTCCATATACCCACATCCCACATCCTGGAGATCCATCCTAATATTATCCACCTATCTACGCCTGGGTCTCCCCAGTAGTCTCTCTCTTTCCCTCCGTTTTCCCAACCAAGACCCTACACACACCCCTCTCCTCACCCATACACGCCACATGCCCAGCCCATCTCAGTCTTCTCGATTTTATCACCCGCACAATATTGGGTGAGGAGTACAAATCATTTAGCTCCTCGTTATGCAATCTCCTCCACTCCCTCGTTACCTCGTCCCTCCTAGGTCCAAATATTCTCCCAGTACACTCGAATGCCATCTCCTATCTATCAACACGTGGTCAATCTGGTTGTTTGTCCCCCACGACATACGCACTGCGGAAAAGAATTGGCATTACATAATTTTATATATATATTCACACATACAACTAAACAGCAAGACAAAGAATAATGTCTCAAATATGTAAAAAAAATAAAAAAAATCAGTCCCATTACAGGTCTGGAGGTGCCCAGAGGGTTCCAGAAAGTTAAGGCTCCCAGATTTCGTGACAACGGCACAGAATGTTGGTAGGTTGTCAGCCTTACGCACCGGCCGCCTTCACCCTCAGGAAATTCTCCTGGTACTCATTTCTGAGTCGACCCCAGGGCCATTCTGAAATGTGCCATCTCCGTTGTGTGTATAAATAAATAGGTACAGGTATTTAGTCAATGAAAAATCCACGGACACCAGCTGTGATCGAACCAGCGACCTTCCGATTTGTAGCACAGCACCTTAACCACTGTGCTACCGCGGTCCTCCTCTCAAATATGTACCAACACTATAATCAAACTGCGTGTTCTGTACACAGGCTTAAGTACAAAAGTTGGTCAGAAAGTAAACTGACAATTTACTTATGTTCTTTACGTCCATCTCTAGTGCGAATAAATTACGTATATACTGTACTGTTATCCGACCACTACACCAAGACCCGCCGCAATAGTAAGCTTTTTTTCCACTTCTTGCTAATATCAGTCAGTGTCCAGTGTTATCAGCCATCGCGTCACCACTGTTTCCACCCACTTCGTCTTGAAATTTTTGGCCCGTAGGATTTATTTCTTCGGCGCTGGAAACATGAAAACAGCTCGACGAAAAACATCCTTGATACAATAAAATACGTGTGTTATGCACTTAACAGAATTATACACCATGTAAACTTACTTTCTGACCGACCAGCTGAAGTCACTTGGACTGGCGCTGTCCTAACTCTTCGGTGCCATCAAAACAGATCCACTCCACAGTGCAGATGTTAAGCCCAAAGGTACAAATAGAGTCATACGCCGCATAACGACGTTTCGGTCGACGGATCGCATATACGACGGTGGTCCCATAACATTCTAACAAATATTATAATACTTACCATCGTGTTACAATTGCCTACAGTATTCAGTACAGTAACACGCTGTACAGGCTTGTAGCCCAGGAGCAATAGGCTATACCATATAGCCTAGGTGTGTAACAGGCTATACTATCTAGGTTTGTGTAAGTACACACTATGACGTTCGCATAACGACGAAATCGCCTGACGACGCATTTCTCAGAACATATCCCCGTCGTTAAGCGACCCATGACTA
>Ga0131853_10006612_pt1 | contig 20937 bp, 12 predicted proteins | sample TergutLab28metaG_FD_92764 | JGI IMG/M metagenome (GOLD analysis project Ga0131853, IMG submission 92764) | Labiotermes labralis P1 segment gut microbial communities from Petit-Saut dam, French Guiana - Lab288 P1 (version 2) (version 2) | ecosystem: Host-associated > Arthropoda: Insects >...
AAAAAAAAAAAAAAAAAAAAAAAAAAAAAAAAAAAAAAGAAAAAAAAGAAAAAAATATTGTGTGTTACTCGGGGTGCGGGGGGGGGGGGGGGGGGGGGGGGGGGGGGGGGGGGGGGGGGGGGGGGGGGGGGGTGGCTGTTTTCTATAGGAGCAGCTGGAGGACTGTTGTTGGGAGTGACAGACACTGCTGCTGCAGCACACAGACTGAAAACATCAAGCATTTCAAGTAGCATGCAGTGATTGTGCACTGTGTACTGTTGTAATGAGCGCTTTAAGGATGGATACATGCCATTTGTCATTTGCCACAAAATCTTATACATGCACATCTGTCACATTTCTGTGAGGGATCATCTTGGTGGTGGACTGTAGGTCTCTGTCAAGTTTTTATGTGATCATTCGCAGTCAGATTTGATGCCATTATTTGAAGAGTCTCATATTGAAAATCCTGTAATCTTCTGAAAACACGCGCGCACACACACACCTAACAGACACACAGAGTAATTTTATCCAGATAATGTAACAGAATTTAGAAAGAAATTTTTGTCAGCTATTGCCATATTTGTGCAGGATAACAGTCTTTAGTTTGGCCTATAATGACATTAGTATTTCAGGCATAAAATCAGTGCCTCCCTTTTAGAATCAAGAGTACCTGGAGTGCAGATTTTGTTTTTGCTTGTTTTGAATGATTAGCTCTGAATCACCTTCAAATACGAGAACCCCCCCACACCTTTATGGGTTTGAAGTTCCTGCAGCAGCGGTCTGAAGATTTATGCCTTGGAATATGTTGGAGTATGACTGTAGAATTTGGTAGGTAGGTGTCAACATTGCGGAGGAGTTCACTGCCCTGGACTACACTGGAGATGAAGATACCAAGCCTTTTTGAAATGTTGGTACCTTCCTACTGATCTCTGTGGTATCATATCCCAGAGGGTAGATATATTTGCGAGTGTTATTAATAACTGTGGAATGTGTTTTATTCCATGTTGTGCATAGGGTAATATGCTGGTTCTTCCATCCGGTAATATACTGTGTCATTTTAACTTATTTGCTTCGTGATGTGTCATTTTGTAAGACACACAATTTTCCATCCACCAACCTACACAAGATAGTATAGTTGTTTGGCAGGTGTTGCTTGAATGGAAACTGAATACCATTGCAACCAAGTGATTAGTAAGCTAACATAGCTTTCTTGCAATGGTCTCCATTTTTACATTAACTTGTCAAGGGGAAAAAAATGTGCACACTTTAAGTTACTTATAGTCATAGTTAGCTCTGCTGACAAAATTTCATGTTGTAGTTGGTTGATGGTAATGATATGCCATATTCCAGGCTACACTCATGGCAGGGAAAGAATGAACAAAAGTGGTGACAGCTGGTTGGAGGGGGAGAAGTTGTGATGATGGGCGGTAGCTTCTGAGTAGATGAGTGGTGGAGAATTTGTGTTCATTCTTTCCCTGGCCTAGGTGTAGTTTGTAGTTTAGTAGTGCTTATCAAATGTAGTTTGGACTATGGCAGTAAATATGTGTGCCCGTGTTGGTTCTCGGTTTGCTCATTATAGTATGTTGAAGGCTGCCCACCACTAACATGCAGTTGATCACGTCTGTTACCACAGCAAGCATATGCTCTTTATAGTGTTGATGTGTGATGATGAACACAGATTGTGTGTCTTGTGGCAAAGCTATCGGCATGTACCGTTCATTATTGAGGGCCTAGTGCATCGTACACATCATCGGCCTCTGCAGGTAAAGCAGACACTTTATATTATAGGGTTGTCAATCGATGAATCTTCTTATACTTTTAGGTGGACATGGACGTGACAGACATGCCAAAGCTATGTACTGATTGAAATGCCTTATTCTGTAACTTGCTCTGTTTTCTGTGAGAAGGTTTAATTTATTACCATTTCATGCCCTGATTGGGAATACCTTATCCATCGATCGACAACTCTGTTCTTTAGTAAACTGCAGTCATCATATAGCATCGTCCTATTCTGGCATACAACTCCAGGTTAGTGTGGCAGGCCTTACTATAGTACAGCTATACACTAGGAATAACAGTAAGGCTTGCCTTAAAGCATAATAAGTGTTGGGACAGAATCCAATCTTAATAGTGTGGCATAATGAACAAGGTTTACAGTATGAGTATATACACATTATTTCACACAGGAATGTTTGATGTAAATTTTCATTTGAATTTGGGCTTTTTCTGTCATAAAGTTAAATTTTGGATGCTCATTGAATTTTTTTTTTTGTTAGAGGCATTTTAATTTCTTCCATTAAGGATAGACAGAGCAGAACATAAAACTGTGACCGATTATTCTTTTAAATTAAAAATTTCACCCATTAACCATGTTTGGCTTCACAGTAGTATCCTCCTAATTGAGTGACATTATTTCATTGGTTTTGCCAGTTGTTAAAGCAGTTCTGGTACTTTTGTTTTGGCACATTGTTTGCACTTCAGATGTACTGAAATTTCATTCCATTCAAAGCATTTCACTATTTCAGGAATGGAGCAGCTGAGTGAATAAGTGAGTGTGGAACCTGTGAAACATTGTGCTTGGCCTGGAGTTTGCTTTTTCAAAGTGCCAAGCAAGCCAGTATATTGTCATAAATCAAATTCCAATTTTCAGGCTATCTGTCTTAAATTTCCATCTCTTGCACATTTCCAAACTTCCAAATATGATACATGACTGCATGTCTGTCGCTGTGAATTACATTGCGAACACTAGGTGCTTCATCGTTGTGCTGTGCTGGGTGGTGAGGGCGTGGATTGTCTTGGATGAAAGTTGTGTCTTTCAGTTGAGCACCTGCTCACATGTCTAGTCCAATTAGAGTTTTCTTCTTCAGTTGGAGATTTCAGCATGTCCTGGTCATTTTTCCACCTTTCACACTGAACTTTAGTCACCTACAGTATTCTGTGATGTCACCCATTTCCCAGGGTGGTGACAGTTGTGAACACGATCACAGCACTGTTTTACTTACAGATTTTGCTACTTACTTCTTAATTACTTCCATACGAGTAACTTCTGTGCAGTGGGGGTGAAATAAGGAACAGTTGCTAACATCTTGTGTCATTTATTGTCATCCTTGGATTATTATGATCAGCCCACATACATATTCAACCTATTCTCTTTTAAACGAGTCCTCTACATTGACTTGTTCACAGTGTTTACTGGAGAACTTTTGTGTATGTTTTTAACTGCCCTCCATTTTTATGCGAGAAATCTGTACTTCTTGTTTTAGTTGTCAGACTTACTCTTCAGGATCTTCATAAGTCCAGGTTTGAATTAGACATTTTATCTATCATAAAACAGTTACAAGTCGTGCAGTATGTTTGCAGTATTGTTCATTTTTGTTGGTCCCCAGAATAACAGCATGTCATGGATTCCATATAAACGGGTAAAAAGACATTCTTCATAATCCCAACATGGGCAACTGATGTAGAATGATTGTTTTGTTTTAATTCTGCCATTACAAGACCAGACATATGTTACGTTTGAACAACATTTGGAACTCTTGAAACATGCGTTCACATTAATGGCCGCTCTTGTTTTACTTTTTTATTCTTGTGGTTTATTTTTGCTGAAAATTACATGGTCTGATTCTTGAATGTACTAATATATGAATTTGCAGGATGCCTTTTTGTCATTTCTGTGTGCTTTATAATACAAAGCAGTTGATTTAATAGTATGCTGGTTTCTTCAGCTGCTGGAGCCAACTTACAATAGCAGTCCACCTAATGTTAAGCTTACTGTAACATCTTACAAAAAACATTTTACTGTGAAGTTAGGTATGTTGTATGTGGGTAATAAATTTTGCTTGTTAGAGTTTTGTTTTATGTTTAAAAATTACAAAACTCTGTCTATGTTCTTGGAACAGTGGAAGTCAAAATTGTGGTCACAAGGCTTTACTATAGTGAAGATTAACAATGTGGTGTCTGGTAACAGAATTATTTGTGTAGTATTTAGTAATTCAGTAAGGTAAGTTTCATAAGTCCCATGAAAGGCCAGAAATTTTATTACTTTCAAGGAGTGTGTTCAACAGATCAGTGCCCAGAATGCCAGCTTACTTTTGTGATGTAATGTGCTGTGCTATATTGTGGTGCCAGGACTTCATAGAGCTGTTGAACAGATATTAGGATATAAGCTTCCAGGTTTTCATGGTGGAGTTTATTCAGATTATGGGTTCAGGGTTTTGACACTGTGTAGTCATGTAGTTACATTTTGACATTTCAGAGGAATATACTGCCTGCATTGTTAATGTTGAAGGTTTGGCATATAAATGATTAGGGTGAGGATGTGGTTTGGTTACATATATGACTTGCAAGGAAGGTGGCTAGTCAGAACTGCAGGAGGGGTGACGGGGTGTAGAGCCCAGTTCTTCTTAAGCTCTTTGAAGGTCCAAGGATGAGGAACTTTTTCTGTGAATGTTTGATAGTTTTTCCCCTTGAAGTAACATCTTTTTATCTGTGCCCATAGAAGTGGGGTGTCCATGTGATAACTTGCCATCTTCAAGAGTGCTGTAAAGGACTGTATATATGCAGTTGTTTTTCTCTGCTACTTTTCATGTCTTTCATACTTGTGGTTCTGTATCATGTTTTCTCACATGTCTCATTGTGCACTTCCTGTTGGCCTAGACTAGGGCATTCCCTGTAACCCTTCCTATAGTTCTGATTTGCCATCTTGGTTGTGATGTGCCTGTATAGTTCAGTCACATCCACACTCTCATAATTTCAGCATGACTTGGATGTAATTCTTCATCCATGAAGACAGAGGCTGCATGTCTCTCCAAAATACTGTCATCCAGTTATGGGACTTAATGGCATAATTTGCAGTTTTGTGAATGGTTGGCTAAATCAGTGATGCCAGTGAACATAGTACATTCCTGGGGTTGAAAGATTTTCAAGAAATCTAGGTGCCACGTTAACCTTCAGGGATGAATATGGACATTTAAATTTTAAAAAAAATGTGAATGTTTTATGAACCAGAAAGGTAACATTATGAAACAGATAGTGTAGCGTGTCCCAAAAAATTCAGTATGGATATTTGTTGACTAAATGTATGAAATGCTGTTGCTGAGGGGTTAGCAATATGCCCATCATACGTATATGTAGGACACACAATTTCCAAAGGTTAAAATTCTAGATACCAGGATAGTGACATGAAACAAGTTCCCTACAGAGGACCAACAAATACTAGGTGCCTCCACAAAAAATTTAGTTGCCTATGTGACCTGTCACCCCTGATTGTGACATAGTCTAATGTCATGTTGCACGTAACATTGAACTTTTGCCGTAGAAAGAAACATAAAGTAATTTTGTTGGTATGGTGTGCTTTACCGTAGGATGCCATTTTGTTCTGCCAGCCAAAAATTTTTACCATCGTCAGAAAGAGTTGATTTTCTCAGTAAGTCTTTAAGAATGAATTATTGGGGTTGTGTACCCTTGATGAACATATGAGATGCTGTGTTAAATGTAGTCATAGTTATTGAAATGATGTTTTAAGGCTTTGTCGCTTTTTGTGCATCTACCACATACTTAATAATAGGACCCATTAAGACTAAGTGTGTTGTACAACTAAACATGTAGGAAAGCTGATGGATATAAGGATCATGTAGACTTGTGTACCAGATTTGAAGTCTTAATAAATTATTTTTCTGCAGTTTTGTTTGTGACATGACAAATGTTCTTTTGTGATTGAAGTGTTAGTCCTGGCGGTACAGAAAGTTGACTGGCAATTACAGGGTTAACTTTGTTACTGATTCCAGCTGATTAATGGTACAATTGAGACTGGTGAAGTAAGGCATAACAATTTTAAATAGTTTATAGGTAGGCGCCATCTTTTTGGTTAAATGTCAAGAAAAGTATGAGGGAAGTGATGGGATGGTCCCAATGTGTTAAATGTATATGAGCTTTCATTTTCTGAGGCCATACTTAGTAATGTAATATGCAACATTCGCAGTGGTGTTCCTTATGGTTATTGCTTGTGGCATGTTTGTTCATTTATTCAAAATTTTTGAAAAATTTTCAGTGGGAGTTTGCATTGTCAGAGTTAGAAAAATGTGCCCAGTTTGTGAAGGGACAGATACTGTGCATAAGGCATTCTTTTTACTATATAGATATAGTAAAACATGCTGGGTTTGGCTGGCACATGACCATAATCTTAAACCCACTTAATTCTGAAATTAACAGCAGGAGGAATTTAATTACTCTCTTATACCTTAGCCGTTGATTGTAGAGCCAATAACTTCAGCTGCTGTGCAATGCTTGTGCAGGCCTCTAATGATATGCTACCACCACTGGAAGCCAAGGGAAGGTGATGTACTTCATGTACTTTCCATGGCTTGTGATAGAGGTAGCATTACCAATTTTTAGGCATGTTTGCAAAATTCTGAAAAGTGACTACTAGCTTTTCCATGCCCATCCATCTATCCACGTGGAATGACTCAGCTGCCACTGGACGGATGTTCATTAAATTTGGTATTTGGATATATTTCGAAAGTCGAGTTTCAATAAAATCTGACAAGAATAGAATAACAGCTAATTCATTTGAATACATAAGTACATTTATGATATCTCACTGGATTCTTAGGATGAGAAGTGTTAGACAAACGTAGATAAAATAAAAATTCAGTAACTTTTTTCCAAAATCATACTGTTTGTGAGATAATGTAAAAATGTGGTAGAGCTTGACAGCCCACAGATGACAGGATGGCGTATGTGCTTTGCATGCTGGATAACTAAGGCTACAGACACACACTCAGAATATGTAATACTTACTGTTTTTTTATGGCAACATACCTCAGTGTTTCATTATATGTACATTGCCTGTATTGTTAACATTATCTTTTTTTGTTAAAAACAATTTTTGAGAAGGAATTAATGAAGGCAAAAGAGATTGCCATATGATCTGTTTGTTCAGAAGAGCATGATGTTTCAAACAAACCTTACAATATTTATATGTATGATACAACTTATTCCATGTGTTCACAAAGAAAACTTGGAGTTTTGTGTAGAAAATAATCATCTCAAATGATAGCCTCATGGAATATTACACCATATAGTGTCATAGGTATTTTCTGATATTCTGAAGGGATCTTGGAACAGACTTTCAGACTATTCTGCGTGGCATAATAACCCAGTAGATCATTTTTAGCAGAACCCACCATGAAAGCCTGAAAACTTACAGGAAATAGCTATGTTTGTGGGACCCGCAGTTCAATATTTGTTCCCTCTGTTTCTTATAAACACACTCTGTACTTGTATTACAGGTTAATTGAAATTTTCTACAAAAGGCAATGCCACAGGGATTAATTTTAAAGTATTTGGCATGTCACTTGTGTATGATTATGTGTTTGGATCTTACAAGTAATTCAGAAGGGGATAGGACACTTACAGAAATTAGTTTTGCATAATTCATTCTGTTGTAAGTATGTACCCAAAGATGGATATTTGAAACTGTTTTACCCTTTTCATAGATTACTCTAGGAATACAGCTTATAATTCTGCAAGATGAAATTGGATTGTAATGAAATTATTATTATCTTCACTCCTGATTGCTAGGTAGGTGAAATGAAGTAGAAATATTGTAAGCCTCTATGATGTCTTTTGAAAGAGATTGATGTCCTATTCCCTCTTAAGGCCCTTGATTTGGTCAGCTGTCTGCAATACATTCATAATTTGGTAGCAGATTCTTATGTAACATTTGGTATAAGGTTGTGTTATTTCTGACATGAGAAAACTCATAGCATAATTACTGAGCTGACTAAATCAGGTTGTGTGGGGTAGCATGACTGTCAGGTGGTGGCAATGACCAACCAACCAGCAACAATCTGGAGCAAGTCCCAAGGTAGTACCAACAATCACAGCTAGAGGCAGCTGTTGGACACCTGTCCCCTGTCTTCTTGACAGGCGATTGTATTTTTTATCTCTCACTCGCTCACTTATCTCAATCAATCACAGCACATTGCTGTTGGACTGTTGTCAGTCCCCTGTCTTCAGACAGGCGATTGTATTTCTTGCAACAACCAATCACAGCACAAGCTGTTGGACTCTCTTTAGTCCCCTGCCTCAAAGGCAGGCGATTGTATTTATCCACAAGTGATCAATCACAGCACCGGCTGCTGTTGGACTGCCACACCAGTCCCCTGTCATCATTGACAGGCGATTGTTTTAATTATGTACCAATCACAGCTTGGTGCTGTTGGACTTCTCAGTCCCCTGTCTCTGTTTACAGGTGATTGTTTTTTTTTTTTTTTTATTGTGTCTGCTGCTTTTCCACTCTGTCAGAAGTTAATATACATATGGAATTTCACTCCTGTTGCAAATAGCATTGAAGAAGTCAAGTAAGTTGAAATGTTTGTATTTTGTTACTGCAGATTGTTTGGTTCTTTGCATTTGCACAGTTGATTTCACTGTTGTGTATCCTTTACTGTAGAAACTTCAGGAAAAAATAAATTTATTTGGAAAATATGTTCTTGCTTTTTTTTAAGTATTGTGACGCAGTTCATGGAAGTGCCTCATGCATTATTTGTGATTGATGGGCTAATGGAATATCCTATGTTTCACTTGTATTGGAAAGTCATGTCCAGTGTAAAGTAGTCACTAAAACCAAAATTGTATTTTCAGTGCTGAAAGTATTTTCATGTTTGGCTCTTTCAAATGAGCTGCATGCTGATGTTCCATAATCCTTTCTAGCAAAAGAGTGTGTTTTTGTAACCACTGCATGCTGAAACTTTACTGTTACTATAGTGGCCACCGCAGGGGCTTTCCATTTCTGGAGATTTTCCCTAAAAGGCTTTTACATATGAACGTAATTTTATGCACACTTCAGGTAAAAGCATGGTGAAATTTCATTGCTGTGAAGTTCTGCATACAGACAGTATTGATCATTAAAACTTAATTGAAAAACCTAGCATGTCACAATTCAGATTTGTAGTGGACAAATCCATCTGCACCTTCTGGGGCATATATATGTATATGTTCTAAATAACATTTATAATTACTCATTTTCCTGTAGAATTTTAAAACATTGGCATGTAGAACTAACTACCAGCCCAGTTATTGCAGGTGCCAAAATTTTAAATTTTATTTTAGTAAGGAGGTTTGTGGCCCTTTTAATTTTACAGTGTCATGAGGAACGAAATTTCCACTTCAGTGTCAGTGTTAGTGCATATGTGGTCTCAGAAATGTGAGATACATAGGAATCTAAAAATTCTCTTTAGCTGACCAGAGTATGGAGAGAGAACTCCATTTCTGGAATCTCCAGTCCTAAAGCACAATAGTGGCAACCCTTCTGCCATCATGGGCGCTAATATTTGACTCTGCTGAACTTTGCCCTTCCATTTCCACTGTACTGTGCGTGTAGTTTCAGTACTCTAGTATGAAGAGGAAGTATGCATGGTATTTCAGAAGAAACTATGGAATGGAATGAAACACTACTACTATTGTAAACAAGGGAAAGTGCACCCTATAACAGGCTGTGAAGAGCCAGAGGCAGAGTAGAGATATAGCTCTACTCCTTCTTTAACCTCAGTACTAGATGGCGGTGGGTGGTCACCGCCACACCCAGGCCACTTTATCCCACAGAATGAGACCTGTTACCTATTGTACAGGAGGCTGGGTGGGCCTCAGGGCTGGTAGGGACAGGTGTGGAAAATCTCACCTCCTCATTGTTATTGTAAAAACTTAAAATAATCTCAAACCTGATTTAAAATTGTGCCCTGTACGAAACATTTCTCAGTGTGCTGTGTCATATTATCAAAAGTTTTTGTATCTGTTCTTATGCAGGATATTGTTGCAGAATTATTGCATGCACAAATGGTGTAACTGGTTGTACCAAGGTACTGTATGAAATGTTCCCTTCATTTTGAGATATATTCATCAGAGTTATGTGTTGTCTGAAAACAGTAAAGGTCTTGGAATGAGCAACACAAAATCTCCTGTTGAGATAGCAATATTATGTGCCTAGCTGTCAGAAGTAGTGGACAAAGTGTACGAATGTTGCATTATGACAACATAGGACTTTTCGCATTTAGATTATTGGACGCAGCAAAGTTAAGTACTCTGTCGTCATTATTACATTTTTCATGTACATTATCACCCCAAACTGTAAGTTGGACAAAAGTTTCAATACTTATACATTGAATGCTACCAAGGATTTTGTATTGTTAACTGATCAGATACCTGCTCTAGTTCCTCATTTGTAACTTGTATCTCCTGTTGGGGCATGCACATTCAGAACATCATCATCATGGCAGTAACATCATAGTGTACCCTGTCTGTAACAAATTCTACCCTCCTGACTGCAGAATTGATTTTCTTGTGTATGGAAAGACCTTTATGTAAGAGGTAATTATTATTCCAGTTTTCACAGAGAATTTATAATCATTATTTTGGGGCCGCCACTGTACCATCTGACCCAACCATACCTAACTTTTGCTTTGCTAATTCTTTTGTGACTGTTCACACTGAACCTGGCCCATAGAGATTTGACGCATTACAAATCCCACATCTATTTTATTTTACTTAGGTCATTCCAAAGAGTATATTCAATTTTCGGGCCTAATTTTGTTACATGTCCTTTTGTTTTTATGGTGAGGGTTAATCCATTAACTAACTCCCAAGCTGGAAGCCCGTTGCTTGTCAGCTGTCCAAACTGCTTGTCCAGTATACTCTGTTGCAGCTGCTTCCACATTTGGAGGGCATCTTTTCCATCTGCACTGTGTGGAAACATCATGGTGTGTTGTGATAATACCTGCTTAACATGGCTGCTACTCCTTATCATCTTTCCACCTGCTGTTTCTTCTCCTCAGGCTCTCAGCCCTAACATTTATATGTGTCAGTTTTTATCTGTCCCATGTGAAGTTCATGCTGTGCCAATCTCTTCATTCGCTATTGGACACTAGTAATATTTGGTTAAGAGTACAATTATGAAGTTGCTCATATAATTTCCACCAGCTTTCTGTTAATTTTAGGTCTAAATCTCCTCAGCACTCTATCCTCATACACCTTAAATCCATGTTATATTAATGTGGTGGAGCAAATCTCATGTCCATACCAGATACAATTTTGTGTGTTTAAGTCTGTACATTTGTATGTAAAAGCAACAAGATAGGTGACCAAAATGAATGGCAGAAAGTATTACTCCAATAGAGTCTGCTCGTAACCTTTATTGTCATAAGGTACCGTATGCCGATCTCCGTGTGTTTACTTGGTAGCAATTCAAATGTCCATGCTAAGCCAGAAAAACTCAGGTTATCAAGAGATACAGTTGGAATTTAAATTCATTTGCTAATGGTGGTTAATTTTTTCTTAAATGTAGCCTCATTTTGATTTTTTCCTGCCATTTCCAAATATATAACCATGCGTCACTCTCAAAGGATTTATTGGCTGTTTTTACAGTATGATGGGTAAATATGTTGTAATATGAAATATGATTCTGGTGTCATTTATGAACTATCTACAAATCTCCTATCTTTGAAGCAGCTGCTGATTTCCCATGCCATAAACCTACATGAAACTGTTATCTCATTCACAGAAGAGCAGTGACAAAATGCCATGTACTGAAAAAATATTTACTGCAGTGGAGCACGTGTATTTGTGAAATGAGTACTTTGTGATTGTCTGTACATGATTCACCTCTGTAGTAATTTATTTTGGGATGAAGATTTGTTGTGAAGCTAATCACATTACAGTACCATGCACAGCATAACCAAAGTATATTTGCTTTCTATTTTAAGTACACTTACTCATTGAAAAATATTTTATATAAAAGTTGTGGATCATAATGGGATATATACTGTTCAGTATGAGCTATGTATGAGGTATGAGTCATTTCAGGCTGATGCACAATGAAATTAAAACAGTCTGGACAGTTTTTTATGTAGACCAGAAATACCAGTCTACTGAAATCCATTCATTATTTCAGGAGAGAATGGTTTTATATTAAGATTCCACTTCCCATACTCTGTTTCATGCAAAAAATTAAAAAAGTGATGATATATATGGTGGCTATCAGATGTTGGTGCAGTTTACCATTATATGAAAATACTGCTTGCCTGACACTTCACAGAAGAAATGATGTATACCCACATCATTGAAATTGCTCCATGCTGGACTCCTTAGCATCACAGAACATACAAAAGCATGCACTTCTCTTATGTATACAAGATATTTGCTGTTCACCATCTGTGGATAAATAGAGTGGGTGTGCATATTAATGCTGGTTGATATATTCAAGGATTTGTGTTCTCATCAACTTTGATTTTCCTCTTGCCATGAATGAACTGGCAGTTGGTTGGGCACTGATTATGGGAAGTTCAGTATGAGTCCTCTTGTATTTCCTGATTCATTGTATTTTATGAAATGTCTTAAATGTTGGGCATTTTGATGAGTTTGGGTGCCCAAAAAGATATGGTGAAAGAGGGCATGTTTTGAAATTTTATTCCATGATGAAAGTAGTTCATCTTCTCTGAAGAGTAAACTACTCTGCCACCAATGATCATGGTACTGGCCAGTGTAGCTAATGCTGGTTCCCTGGAGCTGTCGTAACACTGTAAATTAGTGTCCAAAACAGAAAGAGCCAATCTTGATGCATGGTCACTTTGTCAGTGTTATAAGAAGTATCATTGATATGCATTAATAATTAGGTAGAGGTAGAAGATCCCTCCAGCTGTCTTTACCATGGGAATGAGCCACATCCCAACCCACTTGAAAGCTGTGCTGTAAATTGTGTGGAACAATTCTTAATTTGGGTTGACACCATAAAGACTGGTAGATATGCACCAGCATGTCAGAGGACTATACTGCTTCTACATTCATTGTACAGTCACACTGAAATAGGAGGTAGTGTGTTTCTGCAAAGTTTTTGTAGGCAACATGCAGACTGTATGGAGTTTTAACCCAAAAGACAGTATGAATCCTGAGTGCCATGCAGACTGAAATTTTTTTTGTGAAAATTCATACCTGCATTTCTCCTGGTTAGCTGTTACACTTTTGTAAGGGCACTTGTGTAGCTGAATGTCTCAAAATTATAGTCAGTAGAATAATGTTCACATGTACTGTCAGTTCCCCCCCCCCCCATTGTGCCATTGTCATGGGGTGGGAAAGTTTTATATCTTAAAAATAAAGTAACACCTATAATGACTCTCTTTTTAATATCTGTTACAGTCGGTTAACTATAATTGACATTAAGTTGATAAATACATTGGGATGACGTTGCTCAAGTGACTGTCTGTATGTATTTTATGCACAGGTTTTTAGATGGTTGAGAGACAAGATTCTGAACATTCACTGTGTGTGTTTGTGTGCATGAACAAGCGATGGATTAGTGCACATTGTGAATGAGTTTACCTACTCAAGCCAGTGTACAGAAGCCTTATGTCAACAAACTTTCCCTGGGGCAGATCAGACCAGAGGGAACACTTCTCCATACAGTTTACTGTATAGATGAAGAATACTAAAATAAAAGAACCATGGTAAAGAACACCATCACTGAGAAACGGTAATTATGGTATAGTTCGTAAGCTTATGGATTGGAAATGAAGATATAGTACTTCTCTAGTGAGGTCACTGGGAGTGCATTTGCTGAAGTTATAAAGTGTGGTCTACTACTATTTCAAATTAAATAGTAGTATCTGTTGCTTGCACAGGTTGTGGCAGGCATGTGCCGTCAGATGATGAAATATGTAATTAAATGGTAATATTTTTGCAACTGTCAGGTCCCAGCTACATTTTGTCACTTCCAGAACCAGCTAGTCACTTGACCTGGGCACTACATTGTGACTGAAGTCAGTCCCACTACAGCAGTAGTAAGTTGAATCAGAGATTGGGTTTAATTCCACCTGCAACATCATTAGTCTATACATGTTTTTTGTTGGTTTCCAAAGTCACGTCTGTCAGATCCTGGGATAGTACCTTAAATTCGGCCATTACTGCATCCTTTCCGATCTATCATTCACTGTCACCCAGCCATTCAACACTAGGTTATAGTCTGAAATTCTGGCAGCAGTGGGTCCATGTTACACGGTAACTACTGAGGAACTGGATTGGGTAATAGAAATGTTTTGATGAATTCCACATACTGGTAAGTAATCCTGGATGAACTCTTCTATGACAGTGGCAGCTGTCTTCTACCACTTGCTTGCACACACACATGCAAAAGACTACAGTTTGCTGAAAAAGTGTATTTTTGAAACACAGTTAACCCCCTAAGCCCTTCTTTCTGTACGATAGGTACTAAATTTGCATATACCATTGGTGATTAAAATTCAATGGAGAATCAAAATCTTAAATATACAGGTCAGTTTTGGGTGCCTTTCTAAATTTTTTACTCTGATGGGCAGAGGTGTTTATTTCATAGTAATCAGTATTATGTAATGCATCAATTAATAAGTCATTCACTGTACACAACAACCACTACATTTTAATATACTGACTGGATTGTGTTTCCAATCATAGGATATTGCTAGGTGCGTATGTTCTATTCTGCTTCCCAGCTCAAGAAAAACTTTAGCAATATTGTCATAACAGAAGAAATAATGTTGGCTAGAAACTTTTATGTAACTAAGTATAGTGACTGGATGTACAAAATGATCAGTGTAAAATGCTTGTGATGACCAGACATCTTTCCGTGTTTGTAGGCTCGTCCGCAAAATTGCTAAAAGCGGCTATTAGCTTCGTCATGTCTGCCCGTCCGCATGGAGCAATTCGGATTCCACTTGATGGATTTTCATGAAGTACGATATTTGAGTATTTTTAAAAAAATCTGGCGAAAAATTAAAGTTCAATTAAAATCTGGATCAAATACAGTCCACACAACGGGATGATTTTGCTCAAATTTATTAAAATCTGAGAAGAATAACGGTTAGGTACATGAAGACCAATGTGATGTTTTGATCATATCTGGCTAAGTTCTTCTTAAAATGAGAATGTTTCAGGTGTAGTAGATAAAATCAAAACACATTCCATATGCAATACTTTTTTTTTTGTCAAAAATCGTGCCGTATGTGAGATAATGTTGAAAAATATTGTAGAACCGGGCGGGACACGGATGAGAAATATGACGCATGCGCATTGCATGCTGCACATTCAAGGCTACAAACACACACTCAGGATATGGAATCCTTACTGTTTTCCCCCTGCAGCAATGGTTGCACGAACGCGGCTTTTAATGTTCTGTTATACGTACTTTGTCTGTCTGGTTTATTTTCCACTTTCACTTTTTGTGTGATTAATTTTCTTAGGAAAGCATGATACTCAGCTTGCTGTGGTTGGAAACAGGTTCAGGGAAATATAGCAGACTTTTTCTAAAAGTTTGCCCACGTGTTTTATGGCACTTTCAAATATCACTCGTCCTTGGGCTCTGGCGTCTCTTTATTACGTGTGACGCTGGATACCACTTCCCTTAAATCTCCAAATAAGACTTTGCCAGGTACATATATGACTGTTGTGAATAGGTTAGTCATAGCTCTTTTTTTTGGAGGCTTCATCTCGTGTATGAAGCCCAGCATTAATAATTCGGCGTGCACATTGCTTGCTGTTATTTTTTACATGGAATTAGGATGGCCATGAAACAGAACTTTCAAATGGAATGTTTTCTGTCTTGGCAAAAGATTGTTAGTTGTGCATGCCCATTATTGTCGTATTTTTCAGTGAAAATCTAGCCAGTTTTTCAAGCACCTTGAATGAAGATTTTTTAAATGTTGCGATCGAGTTTGCTATCCAAAAATAAAAATATTAAAATATACAGAAGTATAATTTTGCCTGTTTTGTATGGGTGTGAAACTTGGGTCTCTCACATTGCGGGGGAACATAGACTGTGGGTGTTCGGGAATAGGGTGCGGAGGGAGCTTTTGAGTTTTATGAGGGAGAATGTAGCGGGAGAGTGCGGAAGAATTTTTTGATCTGTACTTCATACCCAATATTTTGGGTGACCAAATCAACAAATTGAGGTGGCCGGGGCATGCAGTGCTATGGGAGAGAGGAGAAGTTTATACAGGGGTTTGTTGGTGAAACATCGGGGAAAGAGACCACTTCGAAGACAGACATAGTCGGGGCAATAATATTAAAATGGCTCTTCAAAAAGTGGGATGGGGGTAAGGACTGGATTGATGTGGCTCAGGATAGGGAATGGTGGCGAGTGCCCCTGAATGCGGGGACTTTCTTCACTAGCATAGGACCTGTCAGTTTCTCAAGGGCACTGCTCCATGAAGTTAGTTTGACCCGACATAGTTGAAAACATTTTAGCTATGTTATTCTATCCTCGTTGGCGTCTTCCCACGTCAGATTCAATGGCATCGCATAAACAGGGCACGTTTTCTGTCGTCAGCTGCTATGCACGTCTCGTCGTTGGAAACACCTTGCAAGCTGTGGAAATAACTCGTTAAAAAGAAGCTGTGAAACCGAACAGCATATTCAGGTGTCTACCGCTATTTTGAACCATTGATGGGCTCCCGTAAGAGGAACTGGTAGATTTTCCGTAGCGCTTCATTTTAACGGAAACAAATAGCTTTGCACTTATTCGCTCTCCAGACAGGGACGCCTCCCAGCGCGTACCTCAGAAAGGTATGTGAATATTTATCTTTATTCCGTACGATCTAAATATACGTAACTGCGGGAAAGTGTACTTGTAATACCATATGGCATGACGGCTCAAAGGAGTGTTTCGACAACGCTGTAGCTCCCACTTTTAGCCCGTCCTATAAAAGTAATAAGTTGTCACTAGAAATCTCAAACGTCTTCTGATACTCATATTTATTTCGGGCTACTTTATGCTGAACCATATTAAAATTTTATGATCTCCATAAGAAGAGGAAAGAAAAGAATAGGCATTTGTCTGAACATCTGAGGTGTTCTCAAGGCTCAGGAAGTTCGAGCGTAAAGAGAATGTTTCGAGTTCTCCTCGATGATTTGTTTATTGTGGGAGGCACTGAAGGTGTTAAGCAGCTGACGGCCATAAACCAACTAAATGATAAGGCTGTTTCTGGGTAGCGGTACATGAAATGAGACACTAACGGAAGGAGTGTGAACAATCACGTGTAGCGTAGAATAGTGAATCTGTATCAGTCTTCCTGCCAGCATGCTTAGGTTCGCCACGGCTGTCAACTGTGCCTTCCTCACGGGTCTTTGGCAAAAATATGGAAGTCGTGTTAGGAAGTTCGTCCGGTTTGCCGTGCTTCTGGCATGCACCGTGGTCGTGATTATACAGGTTTGATGAGGCCATGAAATCCTGTTGTAGTGTAGATGTATGAGATGCATTAATGTTAATGGATGGTAATGAACGTACGTTAATTCCGGAATGTGATGAAGGGAATGCATACAACTAGACATCAGTTATAAAAAATAATGTTTGTTGGCTGATTGGTTTCTACTGGCCTGAGTCACAACTTGAGTGAAAATGAATTCAAAAAATTTTTCACTCCCCCCCCCCCCAAAAAAAGCTGATTGCAGTAAAGTTAGTAACATAAAATACAGACCTCAGTAAGCTGAACAAATTTATATAATTTTTTGGTGTGGTGATTGTTTAACGAAAGGGTTAAGTAAAGTTGCTCCTGTGCTTCATTACACACAATACCACAGAAACATACCAGTGAGTGTACATACTGAATGTCCTGAATGTTGCCTGACCAATATTGTATTTACTTTCCAGTGAAACACTAATTTATTTACAGCCAGCCATCAGCAGAAAGTGAAAGTGAGCAGCTACAGATATTATTCAAATTTTTGGCAACCATGTTCAGCACATTTTATATTTACTAACAATAATGAACAGTCACCATTAAATCCTTCACTGTCTTGGTACAGCATCTTTAAAGACACCAGTTATATCTCTATGTATTCTTAATCTTGGTACTAGATGGAGATGAATGATTAGCTTCACATCCCAACCACATTACCCAGAGGGAATGATTGTTCATTTTCCATTTGAGAGGCTGTTTAGGCTGTACAGCCAGTCAGGACACTGCAGACGAGAAACAATACCTTGCCCTTACTGGGAATTGAATCCAGTTCCATCAGACACAAGGATAACTGCTTTGTGACAGGGCAGTGTGATTACTGATGTACCTTTCCAGTAAATGAAGATAAAGGCCATTGATATAAGCATAATCATAAATGGCACATTTGTAAAATTTGTAGTGGAGCTTGGTATAAAGTTATCATGAGGAATCTCATTCCGTACTGATGTGTGTACCCAGAAAGTGGCTGATTGGCAAGTAAAGGTTCATAAATTATGTTATTCATAATAAAAAATCTAATATGGGCTAACAAACTGACATACAGAACTTGACTCTTATTTGCAAGGAGATATATTCTTAATTACTTTATTAAGCTTTAGGTTTCTGTGACTGTGCATTGTGAGCAAATTGTGAAGTGAGAGAGAAAACCAACAAGATGCAACAGTTAGATGTTTATTTTTAACAATTTCACAACATGTTTCGGGCATCTTCAGGAGAACAAGACGTATGTTACTGCATGTGGTGTGCTGCACTGGTTCTGCTGGATGTGGTTGGTAGCGGTTGTGGGGCGGTGCCTTGTAGGGTGCGAGCACTGTGAAGGTTACTGTTGAGAAATTGTTAAAAATAAACATCTAACTGTTGCATCTTGTTGGTTTTCTCTCTCACTTCACAATTTACTTTATTAAGTTTCATTTATGCTAAACTTGATTGCACTTTGCATTAAAGTGTCTGGTGTTAGCAGCATCTTGCCAACATTAAGTCTGTTCAACACTGTCCTTTTCTGTGGTAGTTGCATATCAACATTTTTTAATATTTTATGAAGTTTGTGACTGTTGTTCATGTACCTGAGCCCTCATTTCTGCTGTTATGCTCTACATTCCATCTTTTTATATTGGCAAGAGACTTCTGACTTTGCCAATCTATCCATCTTTTCCTTGCTCGGGTGAAGTGTTTTTCTGTCTTCCATTGTTTTGTTGTCACCAGTTAAGTACTTTTGTACCTGACTTGATTTGTTTGTAATTCCACTTTATCTATTTCAGTCTTCCACTTTGAAAATGTTAATGCTTTCTTGATATCCATTCACTTACACAATTATGTAACATGACTTTACCAATAATATTGCTCTGATATTATATTTCACCTTTTGATTTATGTTTACAATCAGTATGTCATCACATTTGTATCTGGTATTTCTCAATAATTTGTCAGGGAGACTGGGGTTAAAAATGGAAAGAAAGAAAATGCCATATCATTATCATGAAAACTGAACCAGAAAATGTTTGAGCACTGCACACAGAAAGAACTTTTATCTGAGCTATCTTTTGTAAGAGAATAAAAATTTTAACAGACGCCAATGAGAAATCTCTTTTAGCAATCAGTCACTAAGAGAAAATTCAGAGAACCAGAAGATACTGTCACATGTACATAATGTTAAGATACCAGGCCCTAAATTCAGTCCTACTTGAGAAAGCAGTAACCACAGCACTGGTCAATATATTCCACACCATGTCTGGAAACTGAAGGTTAATTACTGTCTACACAAGAGCCCACTATTGGTCCCTGTCCTTAGGCAGGTGAATCCAATATACATCCTTAAATCCTGTTTCCTTCAGATTCATTGTAATATTATCCTCCCAGTTTTGTCTGCATATCTAAAATGCTCTTTTCTTGTTAGGTTTTGAAACTAAAATTTTTGTGTTCTGTTGACTTCTTCCATGTATGTTGTGTGCTCTGCCCAGGCTCTATGTTATTTATTATTATAGCTGGGTGAATGTTTCTCCAAACTGTTCTCACCACCAATATCTTCACATCTCCGTCTTGTGGTGAATCAGAGCATGACATATCCAGCTGTCACCATCTGCCGTTACCCATCATATAAACCTGCTGTTCTCCAGGTAAGTTCCAATACTTTGCCTGAATACAGGCTTAGTTATGTTCTGATCTCCAGCTTTGACTTTGCTTGTGTGACATTGTGAGAGACAAAGGGAGTTGCCAAAGAATTTTTATAGATATAGGATGTCCATCTGTTCAGGTTGTATTAAATGTAACTGTCATATAAGACTGATGAAAGGCAAAATAATTTAACTATTGAACAGTGTAAGTTTTGTGATGGTTTTGAGATGTGTAATTTTAAAATCTTTTAATGAATTATGTTAGACAGGAACCATTTTATGTAGACAGACAACAAGTAGCCATTGTTTCTGGTCTTGGTAATGATTATCAAAAGTTAGTTGAAGTCTCTTACCACATATCTAGATTTGTTCACTTTTACAATAAAAACAGCTCAACTGCAAAACACTGTCTGTTGTAATGGTAATGTTTAGCATACTAATGCATATCTGAATCTGTGTTTCAGAAATATAACTTACAGAATATCCGTACCACAAAGAAATGGGAAGATTTCCCGTTTGGTGAAATAACATTGGGTGAATTCTGGAATGAAGCCACGTATAGACTAAGAGAAGGCTATTTTCTTTCTGCCCTCAGTGGATATCTATACAGTATGTATTGTTGTTACTTCAGTATTGAAGTAAGTTTTAATTAACAATAAAGTAATCCCTTGTTGAGTTGCAGGGCTGTTCTTTGAAAACACCACCTTAGGCAAATGATCAGTACACCTAAACCTGCAGTTCATAATGGCTTTTACATTTACTGAGTTGGGTTCTATGTTCCCACATGGCTGCATAACATTATATGGCCTTCTAGAATGTGATGACTTCTAGTCGGGTAGACAGATGCCAATGTCTTACAGGAACCTTCTGCCTCCAAAATACGAAGGTGTATCCAAAAGTCCTAGGACAATGCTCATAAAACGCAAGTCGCTTGTAGTTCACGAGTTTCCCGCTAGGGTGTGTTGCGATGGTGTCTTGTGAGTGAGTGTGCCGAGTGGCGTGGTTGGATGTGGAAGCGTTTGATTGTTGCACGTGTCTTTATGTGTGTATTGCATCAGCCGTCTGCGATTTTCTGATATCGGCGGTATGGC
>Ga0131853_10006613_pt1 | contig 20937 bp, 19 predicted proteins | sample TergutLab28metaG_FD_92764 | JGI IMG/M metagenome (GOLD analysis project Ga0131853, IMG submission 92764) | Labiotermes labralis P1 segment gut microbial communities from Petit-Saut dam, French Guiana - Lab288 P1 (version 2) (version 2) | ecosystem: Host-associated > Arthropoda: Insects >...
CCAAGGGCTTGAAGTTCGAGGGCGTCTACTGTCACTCCTGCCTCCGTTGGCAAGCCGGGAGCACGCGAGAATTACACACGATCAAACGCTCTGGCTCTCGCCCACCTGCCCGTGGAGAGGGGGTCTGGGGGAGTTGTGCGCGACTGGTTTTGGAGCGCACCCGGTTCTCCCCCAGTCGCCTTCTTTTGCTTACTTCTTCTTGGCGAGACAAGAAAAGTAAGTGCCTCCGCGGCACGAGCGGTACATTATTCCCGCCCGCAGGCGAATTAATATTCAGACCTTGACCTTGAAGATTTTGAACTTAAAGACACCTTGACCCTATAACCACAGATTCTCAATCTGCACGGGCAGACCGGCTGGCAGCTGGCAAAACAACACATCGACAACCGGCCATTTACACACGTATATCTCCACAGGGTTTGCTAACACTAATACCGGAACATTTTGGAAAGGGGTTTCGGTAGATGAGCAAAGCAAACCGCAAAAAACGCAACGCAGAGATGGCCGCCCAGCAGTCTGAGGATGTCGAGGATGAGCACGAGGATACAGCCGAGCAGCAGCGCGAACAGACCGACCAGATAGTCCGCACAGGTGCGATAACTGCCACAAAGGGCAAGTACGTAATCCACTGCCTTACAATAGTCGGGCAGGTGGAGGGCCACTACATCCTACCCCCGCAGAATAAAACCACCAAGTACGAGCACGTTATCCCACAGCTGGTGGCCATCCAGGAAGACCCCGACATCGAAGGGCTGCTGATCATACTCAACACCGTGGGCGGTGACGTCGAGGCCGGGTTAGCCCTAGCCGAGCTCGTTTCCGGGATGCAAAAACCCACAGTTTCGCTGGTACTGGGCGGCGGACACTCAATCGGCGTGCCGTTGGCTGTCAGCGCTATGACCAGTTTTATAGCGCCATCAGCTACTATGACCATCCACCCGGTCCGAATGAACGGGCTAGTGCTGGGCGTTCCCCAAACGCTCAGCTACTTTGACAAAATGCAGGAGCGTATAGTCCGCTTTGTGGAGGAGAACTCCAAAATATCCAGCCGCAAATTCCGGGACTTGATGATGAAAACCGGCGAGCTGGTAATGGATGTGGGCACTGTACTGGATGGCAACGAAGCCGTCAAGTGTGGGCTGATTGACAACCTGGGCGGCTTGGGCGACGCGATAGACTGCCTCTACAGTCTTATTGAAAAGGACAAAAAGCGCAAAGCCCGGGCAGAAAAGACCGGCACCGCAGTGGGGAAAGGTGCAAAAAGCAGGCCCGGCGAGAAGAAGACGCTGCCAAAAGTCGCCAGCCCACGGGCGCTGGCCCAACTGGCCGAAGAGAAGCGCAGGCCCGGGCGCCCACCCAAGAAACAACCGGACACGCCCGCTGAGAACCCGAGCAGCAAGACCGGCGGCAAAATACCGCATACGACGCCCACCCAAAGGCATACAATGAAAGGGGCGGGCACTCCCGGGAAGGGGGCGCGACCGCAGTGATCATACACTCTATCGCGCCGCTGGAGTTTTTGCAGGAACAGCCGCAGCTACCCCAGGCCACTATGCGGCAGATAAACGGCGGCTACCTGGAGGGCCAAGATACCCCGCAAGGTTTTCAGGCTACCCGCCTCTGCTCAACCAATCCGGCGCTTTACCTCAAAACAGAGTACGCCCCAGGCAGCATTTTGCTCCCGCAGACACACTCTTAATATAGCGATATAAATGACATCTTTGGAGGGCGCGAATGACAATCGGCAACGCCATCTTTCAGGGGATAGTCCAGGGGCTTACCGAGTTTTTGCCAGTATCCAGCTCGGGGCACCTCACCCTTGTTCAGTATTTTACCGGCCAGGGCGGGGGAGCCAGTGGTATACTCTTCACCGTGCTGCTCCACCTGGGCACTCTCCTGGCCGTTCTGTTGGCCTTCTGGAGGACGATAGCCGAGCTTGCGCTGGAATTCCTGCGCATGGTTGTCGATATCTTCACCGGGCGCTTTTCCTTCAAATCGCTCAGCCCAAAGCGTAAAATGCTGCTGCTTTTAATGCTCTCTATGCTTCCACTTGGCGTTGCGCTGCTTTTCAGGGACTGGATTACCTCTGTTGCCGCCGGCGAAAATCTTTTTGCGGTGGGCGTATTCTTCCTTATAACCAGTGTCTTGATTTTTCTCTCCGACCGCTGCGTTAAGGGGCGCAAAACTGCCAAGGACATGCGGAAGTTCGACGCCCTTGCGATAGGCGCGGTTCAGGCGTTTGCTACCCTGCCGGGGATCAGCCGCTCAGGTTCGACCATTTCGATGGGACTCATCCTTGGGCTGGAAAAGAAGTACGCCATTGCGTTTTCGTTTATTATGGGCATTCCCCCGGTTATGGCCGCAAACGTGCTGGAGCTGGGTGACGCCATGCGCGAAGGGGTAGACCTGCCCGTACTGCCCATGATAATCGGGGTGATAGTCTCCCTAATCGTCGGTCTGTTCGCGATAAAGATGTTGCGATATATGGTGGTTTCCGACAAATTCAAATACTTTGGCTGGTATACACTGGTGCTGGGAATTCTGGTACTGACAGCCGCAACGATAGAGCACTTCTCAGGCGGCGTGCTCAGGGATATGGTAATGGCGTTTATGCTCAGGTAGCTTGGGGCGTCCTAATATACTAACTGAGGTCGCGTGCAAAAAACAAACAGAGTCACCGCAAACGTGGAAGCGCGACGTGGATGTGGTGGCTCGCCACCAAAAGGAGAATGATAAAACTATGCCAGCTACTGCCACGGGGCGTAAAAAGACAGCGAAGAAAGAACCAAAGGCCACATCTGGGGCACGCAAGCAGATGTGGGCTGTGGTTCTTTTTGCGCTGGGAATCTTGCTGGGGGCACTCACCTTCATCGAAGGGGACAGGCTCTGGCGGGGAATACATAACTTCTTGTTCGGTATGTTTGGGGTTAGCGCTTACTTTTGGGCGCCGTTGCTCATATACATAGCGATTATCGCCGCCTTGGACAAGCCTCTGAGCTCAATCAAAGCCAAGATTTGGCAGGTGGCACTGCTTATAGCCGTACTTGGCGGCGCATTCACAATTTTTGGCCCTGGGCTGCCCGGCGGTCTGACATTTGCCGAGAGTGTTGGTGCGATTTACACCATAGGGCAGATACCCAGTGGAGGCGGGGTTATGGGCTCGCTGCTAGCCTGGCCGCTGCTGCATTTCTTTGAGAGCACAGGCGCGCAGATTATAATCAGCCTGCTTATCTTTGTTCTGGTCATGCTAATCACCGGCTCGACCCTGATAAGCCTTTTCCGGATGCTCAAAGGGCCGGTAGAGGATATCGAAGAAGCCTACGCTGAAAAAGTACAGCACTGGGAGGAGCGCCGGGTTGTCGCCGACGAAAAGCGTGCCGAGCGCAAAGCGGTACGGGCTGCAGCGGCCCCACCGGCGTCATTCTCCGCGTATGATGTAGATATCAGCAGGGACACAATTGTGCAGCCCACACCTCCGGAACCACCTGCCCCGCCTGAAAATATTCAGGTTGCCCCCCTGCAGGAGCCAAGTGAGGTTGCTCCCGCAATCGCTATCCCCGACACTCAGCGCCAGGAAGACCGCAGCGAGATAACCGAGATAGTCGACCGTTTTGTGGAGCAGCGCTCAAACGACGACCCGCCCTGGGAAGAAGTAACTGCTACTCAACCCAAACCGAATCTGGAGCCTGTGGTCGAGCCCCCATTCCACCTGGCTGAGGCCGACCCTCAGCCGCCGCCGCAGCAATACATATTCCCGCCAACCTCACTACTGCAGCTCAACTCCGGCCCCTCCGGCGTGGACATGAGCGAGGAGATGAAAAACAACGCCCAGACCCTGGTAGACACCCTAAAAAGCTTTGGGGTGCAGACCAGAGTGGTAGATATTTGCCGGGGCCCCTCGGTTACACGCTACGAGCTGCAACCCTCGGCCGGGGTGAAGATAAGCAAGATAACCGGTCTCGCCGACGACATAGCCCTAAACCTGGCCACCGCCGGCATCCGGATAGAGGCCCCAATACCAAACAAAGCCGCTGTGGGTGTCGAGGTGCCCAACAAGGCAGTGAGCATGGTCAACATCCGCGAACTTATCGAGTCGCCGGAATTTAACAGTAACGCAGGTGTGCTTACCACTGCTCTTGGCAAAGATATAGCCGGGAACATAATCGTGGCCGACATCGGCAAGATGCCCCACGTGCTTATAGCGGGCTCAACCGGCTCGGGCAAATCGGTCTGCATAAACTCCATAGTCGTCAGCCTCCTCTACAAATACTCACCCGACGAGGTCAAACTGCTGATGATAGACCCCAAAGTGGTCGAGCTGGGAGTCTACAACGGCATCCCGCACCTGCTGGTGCCGGTTGTCACCGACCCTAAGAAGGCCGCGGGCTCTTTGGGCTGGGCGGTCAGCCAGATGCTTGAGCGATACAAGATATTCGCAGCCAACTCGGTGAAGGACCTGGCCGGCTACAACCGCCTGGCCGAAACCCGCGAAGACCTCGAGAAGATGCCTAAAATCGTGATTATAATCGACGAGCTGGCCGATCTTATGATGGCCGCTTCCAGCGAGGTCGAAGACAGTATCTGCCGCCTGGCCCAGATGGCACGCGCTGCCGGTATGCATCTGGTCATCGCAACCCAGCGCCCGTCGGTTGATGTCATAACTGGACTTATCAAGGCCAACGTCCCCAGCCGGGTAGCCTTCGCAGTCTCCTCTATGGTGGACAGCCGCACGATCCTGGATATGGGCGGTGCCGAAAAACTGCTGGGCCGCGGCGACATGCTCTTTTACCCGGTGGGCGTATCCAAGCCCATGCGGGTGCAGGGCTGCTTTGTCACCGAGTCCGAGGTCGAATCGGTTGTGGGCTTTATCAAGCAGAGCATAAGCGCAAGCTACGACACCGCCATCATGGAGGACATCGATCGCCACGCCGTGCTGACAAAAGGTAAAGGCGGCGGCCCGGCCGACAGCTCAGACAGCGGAGCCGAAGACGAGATGCTGCCCGCGGCCATCGAATGCGTGGTCGAGGCTGGCCAGGCATCAACCTCCCTGCTTCAGCGCAGGGTAAAGCTCGGGTACGCCCGCGCTGCCCGGATTATCGACCAGCTCGAGCAAAAGGGAATCGTAGGCCCATCTGAGGGCAGCAAGCCCCGGCAGGTCCTCATATCCAAAGAGCGCTGGATGGAGATGAAGCTCGCCGGCGCAGAGAACGCCATGCTAAACCAAACCAAAGCGGACGAGCCCCAGCCACCTTTTGATGCCGTACTGCCACATGACGACCCGGTAATCACCCCCGAGCGAGGCGGCGTGCGCCCTCGCCCGGACGAGTTTGATTATGCGTAATATTGTTGCACCTTTTCAGGTCTTTAAGATATAATGGGCAAGAAACAACAGGGAGGCTGTCAAAATGAAAACTAGGGGTAACTCATCCAAGATTATTTCTGCGGTTGCGGTAGCTCTCACCGTGCTTTTGCTGGCCGGGGGTTACATGGTGGTCGCGAACAACGCCACATTGCTCTCTCCGGCAGCCCTAGCGGCATACGACGAGGCCGATTATGACATAGCCTACCCTGATGACTGGCCGGATTATGAGCCGGAACCGGAACCCGGGCCTGAACCGGAGCCAGAACCGGAGCCCGAGCCAGAACCGGAACCAGAACCGGAACCAGAACCGGAACCAGAACCGGAACCAGAACCGGAACCAGAACCGGAACCAGAGCCCGCGCCGGAGCCGGCGGTGGACTATACCCCGGTGTACAAAGAGCCTACCCCGCACGGGTACATTGTGGAGCGAGCCCCATATTGGGCCAATGCATACCGCCCGTTTACACTGCCGGCAGGGAACACTTTCACCATGGCGGAAGTCCTTGAACTCAACGGGCTCACGCGCAGTCGCGTGGAGTTTGTTCAGCTCGTCGTATCGTATAGGGGTGGCGGCAGCAGTCAAGGTATGGTCACCGACCCAGCCCGGATACAGGCCGTGTGGGACTTGTTTACTCGCACGAGGTTAACCTCACAGGTCCCCGACTCTGTGCCGACAGTTGAGGGGTTTGAGCTCTCTCTCATCTTTGGCAGTCTTTTGGGTGATGCGAGCGTTGGAATTGCGGCAGCTGGGACGGTCTATATAACGGGAGGCAACCCATGGTCCGGGCCATTTGTCTTTGCCGACGACCACGCACTGGGGGCGCTTCTCGACATGTACTACGACTTTTTCCACGACTTCCATGGATCTTAAAGGACTGGAACCTGGCGAGCGCAAGCAGATAGTCTGCCCGTTCTGTGGCAGTGAGATGACAAGCGGTAAAGTGCGGACCACCCATAGACTGCGCTGGCTACCCGCCAGCAAAAAACAAAGGCTACTTGCAACGGTGGGGGACGAAGCCCTTCTCGGCGAAAACAGCTTTTGGCGTGGTTGCAGCCTAGACGCCCACGTCTGCACGAGCTGCAAAAAGCTGGTCGCCGATCTACAAGCCTACCTCTAAGAAAGGTCGCGAGCATGAACTTTCTCCCCCTAACCAAACACGAGGCTGCACAGCGCGGCTGGCAGGCCCTCGATTTCGTATGTGTCACCGGCGACAGCTATGTCGACCACCCCTCATTTGGAATCGCTGTCATCTCCCGGTTGCTTGAGAGCCTGGGATTCGCAGTCGGCATCATTGCCCAACCGCGTAAAGCACAGGACTTTACAGCCCACGACCAGCCGCGCCTAGGCTTTTTCGTCAACGGTGGCAATATCGACTCTATGGTCAGCCGGTACACGGCTGCCGGGCGGCTGCGCTCTGACGACCCTTACACCGCCGGCAACAAAGCGGGTGCTCGCCCCGAGCGTGCGGTCATCAGTTACTGCCGGCAGCTGCGGGAAGCCTACCCACACACGCCAATAATCATCGGTGGGTTGGAGGCTTCGTTTCGCCGGTTTGCTCACTACGACTACTGGGATAACGCTGTGCGTCCCTCCATTTTAGCCGACAGTGGCGCGGATTTGCTGGTATACGGCATGGGTGAGCGCCAAACTGAAGAGATAGCCCGGCGACTGACCGCAGGCGAGAGCGTAACTACCCTCACCGATATTCGCGGCAGCTGCGTTATGGTCGGCCCGACCGGCCTGCCGGCGAACTCTGTCAGCTGCGCCTCCTACCAAAAAGTGTCTACAGACAAGACAGCTTTTGCTCGTGCCTTCAAGATGCAAGCGGACGAGCAGGACCCATTCACCGGGCGGGCAGTTGTGCAGAGTCAAGGTAAAGACCTTTACATGGCGCAGAACCCACCGGCCCTACCACTGACCACAGGGGAGCTCGATAAAGTTGCCGCGCTGCCCTACATGCGAGCCTACCATCCCAGCTACGAGAAGCTGGGCGGGGTCAAAGCCATCGAGGAAGTCGAGTTCTCAATAATACACAACCGCGGCTGCTTTGGCAGCTGCAACTTTTGCGCAATCGCCTTCCATCAGGGCCGGGTGGTCAGCTCTCGCAGCAAGGAGTCGATTGTTGCCGAGGTGCGCACAATCTCGGCCTTGCCTCAGTTCAAGGGTTACATCCACGATGTGGGCGGCCCGACTGCTAATTTTCGCGGGCCATCCTGCAAGGGGCAGCTGACCCGGGGCCTCTGTCGAAACAAGCGCTGTCTCGTCCCTACGCCCTGCAAAAGCTTGGAGGTCAGCCACCGTGAGTACCTGGAAATTTTGCGGGAGCTGCGCGCATTGCCCGGGGTCAAGAAGGTGTTTGTGCGATCGGGCCTGCGGTACGACTACATCGTCGCCGACCCGGACAAAACCTTCCTGCGCGAGCTGGTGGAGCACCATATCAGCGGCCAGCTCAAGGTGGCCCCCGAACACTGCAGTGCCCGGGTGCTTGGCTTAATGGGAAAGCCGGGGGCGGCAGTCTACGAGCGTTTTGCCCGCGACTTTTACGCAGCCACCAAAAAGGCCGGCAAGCCCCAGTTCCTAGTACCGTACCTGATAAGCTCTCACCCCGGCAGCACAATGGAAGACGCTATCGTGCTCGCCCTCTTCCTAAAGCGGCACTCCATTCGTCCCGAGCAGGTGCAGGATTTTTACCCTACCCCTGGCACCGCATCAACCTGCATGTTCTACACCGGACTCGACCCGTTCACTATGCGGCCGGTTCACGTGCCCGGCAGCCCGGAAGAAAAGGCCGCCCAGCGCGCGCTGCTGCAGTACTACAAACCGGAAAACCGCGAGCTAATCGCCCGGGCGCTAAGAAAAGCCGGGCGCGCCGACCTAATCGGCAACGGACCAGGCTGCCTTATCCCCGGCAACAGAAACCGGCGGCCGCCAAGCAACAAGCCGCCACCGGAAAAGAGGAGACGCAATGGCAGGTTCTAAGGGACGCAGAAATCGAGTCCCAGGCATTGTCACCATAATAGTTGCGCTGGTGGTGGGCTTTACAGTCCTGACTACCGCTCAGGAGCGATACGACCTAGACCTGCCTGACATGAATTTACACTCCATTGGTCAGGCTTTGGGTTTTAACGGAAACGGAGAACCTGCCGCGCCGCCGCTGCCTGAAGGCAGCATTGCCGTCCACTTCATCGATGTTGGGCAGGGGGACAGCGCCCTCATTATAGCGCCCGAAAAAACAGTGCTGATCGACGGTGGCGACAATGGCCAGGGCCTAAATGTACTGCGCTACCTGGATAAGCATGGGGTGCACGAGATCGATATTGTGATAGTCTCTCACGCACACGCCGACCATATCGGTGGCCTGATAGACGTTATAAATATGCTGCCGGTAGCCAAGGTGATTATGCCTGAAGTCCCTGAGGCAATAACCCCAACCACCCGTACATACGAAAACTTCCTAAACGCGCTGCTCAAAAATGACCTGGGTATCACGGTGGCCGCTCCTGGGCAGGTGCACGATTTGGGAGGCGGTGCCCGGCTAAGTATATTGGGCCCTCTACGGGATTACACAAGCCTCAACGATAACGGTGTGGTTGCCCGGCTGGAGTTCGGCGAGACCTCATTCCTGTTCACCGGCGACATCGAAATCGCCGCCGAAAACGACCTGGCCAGGCGCGGCGGAATACGCAGCAACGTGTTGCAGGTCGCACATCACGGCAGTCGCACCTCCACCACCCAAATCTTCCTGGACGCGGTTGCCCCAAACATTGCAGTCATTTCCTGCGGGCTGGACAACAGCTACGGCCACCCGCACAGGTACGTCATCCAGCGCCTGGAGGCGTCCGGTGTACGCATACTGCGCACCGACTTCGACGGCTCGATAGTGCTGGTCTCAGACGGCAGCAGCATAGGCATAATGACTGAGCGTTAGCACGGCTTATCCCCGGAGGTAGCCAAATTTTGACCCACGAAAAATACCACTAGTGCAGCGCACTCGTGGTATTTTTCGCGGCGAATTATACAAAAAGTTGTAGATTAATCAGGCTCTTTCAACCGGTCGAAAAGCGCCTTTATGGCCGCCTTGCGCCTGGCAGTCTCCTCTACGTCTATGATGTAACATCCATCATCTTTGCGCAAACAGTCGCCCTCACGAACATCGCGTGGCAACTCAGAGAGGGCGACGTGTGCAGATGTGCCGCCCTTATCCTCGCAGACGGCGAAGCCGGCTTCAATTCGGTCCACGATCAGCGTATACGCCATTGCGCTGCACCTCCCCGTAGGGGCGGAGGCAATCCGCCCGTGTTTTTACGCATTGCCTGCAGCTTTGCGGAATGCTTGCAGTTCGGCGGGACGATTGCCATTGCTCCCTACTGTCCGCACCGGCGACAACCCACAACCTTTACAGCAATTTCGTTCCATTTATAATCAACCCAAACTTAAGATTAAAGTAGTTAGCCGACCGCCTGCAAAGAATCATCCGGTCCAGGAAAATCTCGAAGTAATCCATCACTGGGCAGATTTCGGTGTCGATATCCAGGTTTAGCACCAGCGCACGTTTATCCAGCTCTAAAGCCAGAGAGCCGTCAACGACCGCGTAGTTCACTCGGTCGTGTATGTCAAAAGCGCACTCCTCTTTGGTGCGCACCCGGCTGCGGCGCACATCGCTCTTGTCGGCCAAAATCAGGGCGGCGGCTACCTCGTTTACAGGGAAACCGGTGTTCTCATCGTGGTTGCCGATAGCGCTGATTATGGTCGACACTTCTTCGGAGTCCATCCCCATTTTGTCAAGCAGCCGGTATGCCATCAACGCCCCGCTGTGCGAGTGGTCGGAGCGGTTTATAACATTCCCTATATCGTGTAGGTAACCGGCAATCTCGCCAAGCTCGGCCGTGCGCTCGTCGTAGCCCAGATCCCGCAGCAGCTGGCCGGCCATCTTGGCGGTCTTGGTCACATGGCCAAAGGCGTGGTCGGTGTAGCCCAGAGCGCCCAGAGCTTCGTCCGCCTTGTGAATATACGCCCCTATCTCAGTGTTGTTCTTCACGTCTTCAAACCTTACCATACGCTGCACTCCTCGCTGCTCATAATAGTGTGTAACAAGTATACCACAAGCGGGGCGCGAAGAATACACGTACATGGAAGAGGCAGACTAAATATTTGCGTGGGATTATGCTTTGTGGTACAATATCCCAGACAACTACGCGGGAGGAGGGTATACTTTGCTGCGGGCGATAAAGGCCATTTTCTCATTCATGTTCAAACGGCTGTTCTTGGTGGCTGTTATAATTGCCGGGCAGATGGCATTGCTTGGCTTCTTTATATTTTTTGCCAGCCAGGAGACCTTTTACGCATATATCTTTTTCCATATCATCAGTTTTGTGGTGGTTATGTTCATCGTTTCTAACAACGAGAACCCTTCCTACAAAATCACCTGGATAATTGCCATAATGCTGCTGCCGCTGCTGGGCGGGTTCTTTTACATCATTTTCGGGAACAAACGCCTGCCGGACAGGCTGCGAAACATTACCAGCAAGTCCCTAGCGCAGACCCGGGACAATATGCCGCCCAACACACTTGAGCAAAACCTTTGGGGCAATTCGCCCGGCCTTGCGCTCCAGTGCCGGTATGTCTACAACATGAGCGGCTACCCCGCTTGGGAAGACCACTTCTCCGAATATTACCCGCTGGGGGAAGAGATGTTCGAGAGTATGTTGCGCGAACTGGAAAAGGCTGAGCGCTACATCTTCCTCGAATACTTTATAGTCACGCCTGGCTATATGTGGGACAAGCTGTTCGAGGTACTGCGGCGCAAAGCGGCCCAAGGCGTTGAAGTACGCTTTATGTTCGACGACTTGGGCACCATCCGCACCATCCCGCGCGGGTTCGAAAAGAAGATACGCGAGGCGGGTATAAAGACCCACGCCTTCAACCCGTTCAGGCCGCACTTGAGCTCGGCGTTAAACCACAGAGACCACCGCAAAATCTGCGTGATAGACGGCGTCGCAGCCTTTTGCGGGGGTATAAACATAGCCGACGAGTACATCAACCGCTACGAAAAATACGGCCACTGGAAAGACACAGGCGTGCTGATAAAGGGCCCGGCAGCCTGGGGTTTTACATTCATGTTTTTGCAGCTATGGGCCTTCTCCACCAAAGAAGACGTGGACTACAACGCCTACCGTCAGGTGAGCGCTCTCAGGCCTGCAGGCGGCAAGGGCTATGTCCAGGTATTTGGCGACAGTCCGCTCGACCGTGTAAACCTCACCCAGTCGGCCTACCACAACATCATTTCCCGGGCGACAAAGTACGTCTATATCACCACCCCTTACCTTGTAATCGACTACGAGACCCAGTCAATCATCTGCCAGGCGGCGGAAAGCGGCATCGACGTGCGAATCATCACCCCCTACCACTACGACAGGTGGTATATTCACGCCCTCACCCGGGGCCACTACGCCAAGCTGATCAGCTCGGGGGTGCGTATTTATGAGTACAGCCCCGGCTTCATGCACGGCAAAACCTATGTCTCTGACGACAACGTCTGCATGGTCGGCACCAGCAACATGGACTTTCGCAGCCTGTTTTTGCACTTTGAGTGCTCGGCTGCCTTCTACAACAGCGACACCGTGCTAAGCGTGCGGGACGACTTTTTGCGCTGCCTTGAAGTCTGCCACGAGGTAACTCGTGAAGAGAGCCTGCATGCGTCCTTGCCGTTGCGGGCGCTGCGGGCGCTGTTGCGGTTATTCGCGCCGCTGCTTTGACATTACAATAATAAAGGACGTGGCCCCCATGCTCTACGAATACCGCCTATCCACCAAAAAACAACACCTCTACAACATAACCGGTCAGCTGCGGGAAGCCATCACCCAAAGCGGCGTGACCGAAGGTCTCGCGATCGTCTTCTGCCCGCACACCACCGCGGCGATAACCATAAACGAAAACGCAGACCCCGACGTGCTGACAGATATAATCTTCGGCCTTAGCAAAGCCTTCCCCGGCCGGCCTGAGTTCGCACACTTCGAGGGCAACAGCGCTGCTCACCTAAAGGCCAGCTGCGTAGGCGAGAGCGTCACGATTGTTGTCAGCGAGGGCAAACCGGTACTGGGCACCTGGCAGGGCGTCTACTTCTGCGAGTTCGACCCGCCCCGTAGCCGCAGGTTTTGGGTTAAAGTGATGGGCTAAGCCTCGATATATCAGACGCGAAAAAAGATTCCGCTCCAACGGCGAATAGCCGCTAGAGCGGTTTTTTATGTTATATGCTAATTTTCGACGCATTACAACACATCATACGCTTTATAATTTCAAGGCAAAACAGAAGGTATCCAATTGGGAAAGGTTGTTAAAGGTGAAAAAAGTTATCACGTTGGTATTGTTAGCTTCCCTGTTGGTGTTATCTGCATGTGGTGGGCAGACGGAGCCGGTACCAGAGGAATATGAGCCGGAAATTATCGAGGAATACATAGAAGAGCCTATAGATATTGAGCCTGCTGTGATAGAGGTAGAAGAGCCGCTGGAAGAGGAACCGGCTGAAGAACCCGAACCGGAAGAAGCACCAGAAGAAGCTACTGAAGAATCAATGCCGGATCTCGCGCAAAGTCTGCAAGCCGAGCCGGCTTCGCAACAGGCAGAGACACAAACTCAAGCACAAACTCAAGCAGCTCCCCCTGCTAACAACTCTGCCCAACAATCGCAGCCGACTCAAAGTGTACCGCAGACACAAGCACCGGCATCGGCCCAACCAGCAACCCAAGCTGCTCCGTCCGCCGGTCAGGCAGAAGCTGCTCCACCTCCGGCTGAGCTGCCACCAGCTGCACAAGAACGAGTTGGCTCTATTATTTCCGCGCCAACTCAAGCGCGGCGCAATGAAATTCTAACTATTACTTTTCAGGGCGAACCAAATACACGGTATAACCTAAGGATTGTTTCAGCTGCAGGCAACACGCTTACGGCTGATGGGCTTGGCGATACAACGTCGGATGTAAATGGTATAGCATCGTGGACATGGCTGGTCGGAGGCAGAACGGGCGCAGGAACACAACGTGCAACTATTTCAGGCGGTGGAATTAATGTTAGCCACGAGATTCTTATTATCGTGAGCTAAGAGAATAAATAGACTGACTGATTGCCTAACTGATCACAGATTGCAACAATAGAACCCATATGGTAAAATAAAGGCAGGAAGTGGAAGGCACCCGGTCTCCATCTTCCTGCCTCTGCATTTCCAACTTGGCGGGACTTAACCGCCAACAACCTTCAGGGTAGCCTTTGCCTTCAGCGCACGCTCCAACGCGCCCTCCACCGTCTGGTCAACGGCGGTAAAATGCCCCATCTTCCGCCCAGCCTTCGAGAACTCCTTGCCGTAAAAATGTACCCGCACATTCGGGTCGGCATAGCTCTCGTCAAGCCCGACAAGTTGGGCGGGGCCATCGCCTTCTCCCAGTAGGTTGACCATAACTGTCGGCTGAGTAAGCTCCACACTGCCGAAAGGCAGCCCGGTTATGGCGCGAATGTGGTTCTCAAACTGGTTGGCGAAGCACCCCTCAATAGTATAATGCCCTGAGTTGTGTGGCCGCGGCGCAATCTCGTTGACCAACACATCGCCGTTTTTGCAGACGAACATCTCAACGCAGAAGGTGCCTACACCCTCAAAGACCTCCATCACCCGGGTAGCGATGTCGTTGGCTTTGGCCACCGCCGCATCCGGCACCCTTGCGGGGACAATAGTCACGTCCAGCACACTGTCTTTGTGGTGGTTCTCGGCAGGGGGAAAGATTACCCGGCTGCCGTCAATTCCACGGCAGGCGATGATCGAAATCTCCCGCTCAAAGTCGACAAACTCTTCGGCCATCACCTGGCGTGAGCCGCCGCCGAGCGAGGCAAATGCCCCATCAATATCTGCCTCGCTGCGCACGAGGGCGTTGCCCTTGCCGTCGTAGCCGCCCAGCGTGGACTTGAGCATCATCGGGTAGCCAAACTTGTCCGCGCCCAGACCGCGTATATCCTTGGCGCTCTCCACCAACGCAAAGCGCGGTACCGGGATACGGTTCTCCTCCAGCGCCTGGTTTTGTGTGTACTTGTTCTGTATAATCTTGAGGCTGGCTACCGAGGGGTATATAGTCCGCCCATCCTGCTCCAGCCTCTCAAGCACCCCGGCGTGGATATGCTCGAACTCGTAGGTAATCACGTCCACCTTTTCGGCCAGCTCCAGGTATGCTGCTTGGTCGTCAAAAGCGGCCACAATCTGCTCGTCGCTTATACTGTGGGAAGGGCAAGCGGGCCCTGGGTCGAGGGTAACTACGTAAAAGCCCAGCCGTTTGGCCTCGAGAATCATCATTTTGCCCAGCTGCCCGCCGCCGATAATGCCAATCTTCTTTTTAATCGCGCTCATAACAACATCACCCCAATATTAATTTTGTCAGCTCTATGGGGTGCAAAAGCTCCCCGCCTTTATAGACACGCATACAGCCGCCGGAGACTTCGTCCATCAGCATAATCTCATCTCCGGCTTTGCCGAACTCGAACTTTAAGTCCCAGAGCTCAAGCCCCTTGGCGGCCAGATCATCAGCAACCAGTCCGGCTATGCTCTTGGTCAGAGCCTTGCAAGTCTCGAACTCCCGGTCGGTCATGATTCCCAGAGCTAAGAGGGTATCTTTAGTGGCCGGCGGGTCGCCCCTGCCGTCATCTTTAAGGGTTGCCTCTACCAGAAAACCTAGGTTGCCTCCGGTCTGCGCGTAAGAGCCGTACCGCCGAATAAAGCTGCCACCGGCCTTTAGCCGGCAGACAAACTCCAGCCCCTGCCCGAAGACCTTCGCCGGGCGCACTTGCATGGCTACGTTTTCAATATCGCAACCTAAATAGTGGGTGGGCACTCCCTCCCGCGCCAACATCTCAAAGAAGTACGCCGTCAGCCGCAGGGATTCTCTGCCCAGCCCCTCAATGCTCAACCCGACCGCGTTCTCGCCTGGGTCAAATACGCCGTCCTTGCCGGTGGCGTCGTCCTTGAGTTTTAGCGTATAGCTGCCGTCGGGGTTCTCGTACACGTCCTTTGTCTTGCCCTGGTAGATGAGCTTCAATGCCTAACCTCCCATTTCGTCAAGATATTTTCGGTACCCGTCTTTTTCCAGCTTGTCAATTTTGCCGTGAACCATGCCGCACAGATCGGCCTTGAACTTAGACAAACTCTCAGATATTTTAGAGTCCTGCAAAGAGAAAATAGAAGCCGCCAGAATTCCCGCGTTCTTCGCGCCGTTGATGGCGACGGTGGCCACTGGAATTCCCGGCGGCATCTGCACAATCGAGTAAAGAGAGTCCACCCCGCCCATCGCCTTTGTCAGCACCGGCACGCCGATAACCGGCAGCGTGGTAAGAGACGCGACCATCCCAGGCAGATGCGCGGCTCCACCTGCCCCGGCAATGATTACGCCTATTCCGCGGTCTCTGGCAGTCTTTGCGTACTCGTACAGCCTGTCCGGCGTGCGGTGGGCCGAGACTACGGTCACCTCATGTTCGATGCCGATCTCGCCCAAAAACTCCGCTGCTTCGCTCATCACGGGCAGGTCGGAGTCGCTCCCCATAATTATGCCGACTTTCATCTTCCCCAGCTCCCCCTTTGACACGCTTTGTCTGCTACGAACAGTTTAGCATACTTCAAACATCTAGGTCAACATTAGCGCGGGCAATCGCCACGGCAGCCGCTTGCGAAACCACCCTGCCCCTTGGGCACCCCTCAAAAGAATGAGAATTTACAAAGCGTAGGTCTTATTCCCATCCTTGGAAGGGGTATCAGCGGAGCTGACGGGGTGGTTCCTGCAAGCGTTTGCCTTGAGGCGTCTGCGCCCACACAATAAAACCAAGGAGGACTAGACAGTGAAATTTCTAACCTACAAACAGGGTGAAACCTGCGCCCCCGGTCTGCTGGACAGCACAGGGGAGATGATTATCCCATTTGCGGCCCTAGGCCTTGACTACCGCTGCATGAACGACTTTATTTCCCGCGCCACCGAGAAGGACTTGGTAGTTCTTGCGGCTGCGGTATCCTCTCCCCCGGCTGGCTGCATCCCCTACAAAGAGGCCGGCAAGGAGGCACCCATCCCTCAGCCCCGCCAGGATATAATCTGCCTGGGGTACAACTATCTTGACCACATCAAGGAGACCACCAAGCTCAGGGGGACGGCAAGCACAGAGCCGCCCGAGCACGCCATATACTTTTCCAAGCGGGTCAACCATGCGCTTCCTGACGGCGGCGAGATTCAGGCGCACCCGGCTCTGGACGAGCAGCTTGACTACGAGGCCGAGCTGGCCGTGATAATCGGCAGGGACGCAAAAAACGTGCCCGCCGACAAAGTTCGGGACTACATCTTCGGCTACACAATCGTCAACGACGTGAGCGCAAGAGTTCTGCAGCGCCGCCACAAGCAGTTCTACTTCGGCAAGAGCTTGGACGGTTTTATCCCCATGGGACCGTGGATCGTCACCGCCGATGAGTTCGACGTCTTTCCGCCCCGGCTGGCAGTCAGTTCCTATGTCAACGGCGAGCTGCGCCAAGACAGCAACACCTCCCACATGCTCTTCGACATTCCGCATATAATATCCGAGCTCTCGTCCGGCATGACCTTGCTGGCCGGGACAATAATCGCTACCGGCACCCCCTCTGGGGTTGGCATGGGATTCGACCCGCCCCGCTTTCTTAAGGCCGGCGACAGCGTCGAGTGTGTAATCGAAGGCATCGGCCGGCTTCGCAACACCGTGGTTTAGATCGCCCGCCAGTTATTTCCCAGGCAAAATTTAACAAACTGTTTACACAATCGCCAAAATACGGCGACAAACGGCGTTGACAATGCCGCACTTTCTGGATATGATTATCAGTGGAGTTGTCATATTATGTCGATTTGACAGCTTTTCATGTTTCGCAAATTTATTTAAAAAGTGGTGATTCCCATGCAGTGGAACCAAGAAAAACCGGGGCGTAAAGCGCTGTTTAAGTTCTGTGCGCTGCTACTGGCGGCGATAATGCTGGCCGGGCCCATACTTGTCGACAGCTCATACGCACAATCGCCGTCGCCTGTGCGGGTCGGCAACGCGGTGGTCCTTTCATCGTCCATTACCGCCACAGACAGCGCTACATACCTCACATTTATCACAAGCGATCGAGTTCAGTTCATGTTTGGGTACACCCGCAACGAGATAAGCTTAGCCATAAGCGGCGCCAGGTCGTTCCCGGGCACGATCAACATGGGCGCGAATCCCATATTCACCTCGGGCCGGTGGGTGGGCAATACCCTGCACCTAACCCTCGCCACCATGGACGGCATTATGGGCTACCACGCGTTTTACGACAACAACGACAACCTTGTCATTCGCTTTAGGAACCCACCCTCATCCCTGGCTGTGACCAGAGTGGTGATAGACCCGGGGCACGGTGGCGAAGACCGGGGAGCTGAGGGGTTCCTTTGGGAATTGCCAGAAGCCGTTGTAAACCAGCAGATCTCCCGCCTCTTGGCGGAGGAGCTCAGGCAGATGGGCGTCCAAGTGCTGGTGCTGGACACAGCCCCGGGAATGGAGCTGCGGGAGAGAGTAAGGCAGGCTGAACAATTCGACGCCGACATTTTTATTAGCGTACATAGCAACGCAGCCAGAAACGCAAACGCCAGGGGTACAGAGGTGTACTTCTTCACCCCGTTCTCCCATATGATGGCGGCTACATCCGCAAGGAATGTAAGCGCCGGGCTTGACACCATAAACCGCGGAGAGCGCAGAGCAGCGTTTACCGTCACGACTTCCCCGAGGTTTGTCAGCGTCATGGTCGAGGTCGGCTTTATGACAAACCGGTACGAGTACGAAAAGCTGATAAACCCGAGCTACCAACAGAGAGTAGCCAGAGGCCTTGCAAACGCGGTGGCGACTGTGGTCGACCACACCTACCCGGGCACCGGCAGGCGGTTCTCTTAACCTAAATACTAAAGAGTGCCCAGAAGTGTAGCAACACACTTCTGGGCACTCTTTAACGTGTGGTACGGGCATTTCCTCACCGCCCCCAGCATAAGAGTGTAGTGGAGGTGACCTAAATGCCTGACAATATCTATACATCGAATGTCGTGGCGCTTGTGCTGGAAAGCGACACAATTCCCGGAGGATACCCCGAAAACAATCCCTATATCATAACAAAAAAGACGCTGGCCGGGGGCTATAGCATCATCTATGTTAAAGAAGACGATGTCGAAAAGGTTATTGCCAATGTGGAAAACTACGGTTCAATCATATACCCATTGGTGATGGGCCTGCTTGGCGAAGCGGAGCTAGCAGCCTCCGGAATTACCCAAGTCCACCGCCAGCCCTTCTTAAATTTACGCGGCCAAGGCGTCTTATTGGGTTTTGTTGATACCGGCATAGAGTATACCAAAAGCGCGTTTAGGTACGAGGACGGAAGCAGTAAGATAGCGTATATATGGGACCAAACAATCAGCGGAGACCCGCCCGAAGGATACCACTACGGCACCGAGTACGACAACCAGGCCATCAACAAAGCGCTTGCGTCCAGAAGCCCTTTAGGCGTTGTTCCTCATATTGACAGCGTGGGGCACGGAACTTTTATTGCTTCGGTGGCGGCAAGCCGGGAGCAGGGAGCTTACATAGGCGCCGCCCCGGACGCCGAGCTGGTGGTGGTAAAGCTGCGAAGAGCCCGCAATTTTGACTACAGGCGCTACCTCATCCCCATAGAGCAGGAGAACGCGTTTTCTTCCGCCGACTTTATGATGGGTGTGCAGTATATAGTCGATAAGGCACAGGAACTTGGGCGCCCGGCGGCAATCTGCGTCTCGCTAGGGACGAACCAGGGGCCTCATGACGGCTCTTCAAACCTGGAGAGCTACCTTTCAAGGGTTGCAAGTATTATCGGCACAGCTGTGTGTGCGGCGGGCGGAAACGAAGCCCAGTCAGGGCACCACACTCACGACAAACTCGACGCCACCGGGGATACCAAAAACATTGAGTTCAGGGTAGGCGATCGCCTTGAGGATATCTACCTCACACTCTGGAACTCGGCGGCGGACAGAATATCGGTCTCAATCAAGTCCCCAACCGGCGAGGCAGTTAGCCGGGTGCCTGCCCGTTCGGGGGTAAGCTATACTCAAAAACTTATTTTGGAGCGTGCAAGCGTGACCGTGGAGTATGTATTCCCTGTGGAACGCAGCGGAGAGCAGCTCACAAGGATTAAGATTATATCCGCCACCCCCGGGATATGGACAATAACCGTCTACGGGGATTCGGTTTTGAATGGACAATTCCATGTCTGGCTACCGTTGACAGGCTTTGTAAGCCCGCAAACAGTTTTTTTGCGCCCCACCCCAAATTACACTATAGTTCTGCCGGCAACCTCGCCTGGCGTCATAACCTGTGGCTCATACAACAGCGCAGACAACAGCCTTGCAGCCACGTCCTCCTGGGGGCCTTCGCGCATGCCCGCACTTATGCCCGACCTGACCGCGCCGGGCGAGCATGTTGGCGGAATATTCCCCACCGGCTACGGGGAGATGAGCGGCACCTCGGTAGCGTCGGCAATAACAGCCGGCGCAAGTGCCCTGATGCTGCAATGGGCAATTGTAGAGGGGAATGACCCGTCAATAGACTCCTACCGCATACGCGCAAACTTAATCGCTGGTTGCGAGCGCGACTTCAATGTAGAATACCCCAACAACCAGTGGGGGTACGGCAGGCTCAACTTGTACAATACGTTCCGCTCGCTGCGACCGTACTGATTTTCCTCAGACCTGCCGATGTCAATCGCTCATAAAACAATTTGCATCGATCCCGTTACTTTTCATGTAATCGGTTCCCCATACGCGTATCGCCTCCAAAATTGGCTTTATGCTTTTCCCTAAATCAGACAGCTGATACTCAACCTTGGGCGGCACAACCGGATAAACCGTTCGGATAACCAGATTATCCTCTTCCAGCTCACGAAGCTGCTGCGTGAGCATTTTTTGTGTTGCCTGTGGTATAAGCCGCCGTAGCTCGCCAAACCGCCGGGTACCGTCAATTAAATGCCAAAGAATAAGAGCTTTGTATTTTCCTCCAATTATATCAAGGGTTGTCACAACCGGGCAGTTCACGTTGGTGCAATCTAAGTTCATATAATCCTCCATGGTTTCTATTTGGGTACTATACCACAATTAAGTGCGTACTTGCAATGAAGTGTTATTTGAGCTAGTATAATACCACTGGGGATTGACACTGTCAAACCTTAGAGCCCAAGCGGTTATGATGCATCTAGCGGCTTGAAACGGAAGGAGGCGAGTCATGTGGTAAAAGACGGAAGCTGCACAAATCCATATTGCGAATGCCCAAACTGCAAGTGCGGAGACGACTGCAAATGTAAACCCGGCCAACCCTGCCCCTGCGGTTGCGACTGTCACATAGAATAAAGCGAAGAGTGGCAGGGATTTACTCCCTGCCACTCTTAATATTATAGCTTTAGCGCAACTTAACCCCCGGTTTTACCGGGGGCGATAAAAAGCTTTAGCAATAGAAAGCCTCCTGTAGTAGACTAGCAATTGGTTTGGCGACCGCATTACAAGCAACTTAA
>Ga0131853_10006614_pt1 | contig 20935 bp, 17 predicted proteins | sample TergutLab28metaG_FD_92764 | JGI IMG/M metagenome (GOLD analysis project Ga0131853, IMG submission 92764) | Labiotermes labralis P1 segment gut microbial communities from Petit-Saut dam, French Guiana - Lab288 P1 (version 2) (version 2) | ecosystem: Host-associated > Arthropoda: Insects >...
ACCGCAATGATGTTAGGCAATGCCATAAATGCGTTCATGATATCAGCAATAGCCCATATCAGAGCAACGCCGCCCATTGCGCCAAAAACTGTGGCAGGGAGAATTAAAATTCTGTAAAAAATTCGTAACTTTATTCCCCATTTCGGCCCAAGTAAATACTCGAAGCATTTTTCGCCCACATATGCCCAGCCTATAACGGTTGTAAAGCCAAAGGTAGCCATCAAAAGCGCCATCAGCCAACCGCCAAACAGCTCGCCGAAAAATGAATTTTGATAGGACTGTATAATCAAAGGCGCACCGGTTATGCTTGCCGTATGGAACCCGGGGCTTATGTAAGCAAGATCGACTTGTGTGAGGATAACCAATGCCATCAATGTACACATGACGTGAGTGTCCAAGAAAACTTCAAAAGAGCCCCACATCGATGTTTTGACAGGATTATCTGATTTCGCGGCAGAATATGCGATAGCGCCGGAACCTAGGCCGGCCTCGTTTGAAAAGATACCCCGTTGAAGACCAAGGCGAACAGCGTACATAACAGCAACACCGGCAACGCCGCCCGTAAGGCTTGATGCGCTGAAAGCTCCGCGGAAGATAAGACCAAAAGCATAAGGAACATCGGTGATACTTGAAAGGATGATGACGATAGCCGTAACGATAGCGGTTACAGCTAAAAACGGTATAACTTTGTCAACAACTTTTGCGATACTTTTAATCCCACCTATAATGACAAGCCCGATTAAGAATGCCGCGATAAGACCAATAATGAATCTATTGACACCGGGGAAAACGTGAGCTATGGCACCTGCGGCAGAATTAGATTGCACCATATTGCCGATTCCGAAAGCACCTAAAGCCCCAAAAAAGGCAAATACAATCGCAAAAGCTTTTCCAAGCCACTTCACCTTGATACCCTTTTCCATGTAGGCAAATGGACCTGACAACACCTCGCCCTTTGCGTTTGCGCCCCTAAAGTGACAGGCAAGGATAACTTCGTTAAACTTTGTCGCAATCCCGAAAAAGCCAACTACCCACATCCAAAATACGGCGCCGGGACCGCCCCATGCGATAGCCGTAGCTGTTCCGGCAAGGGTACCCACGCCCATGGTAGCGGAAAACGATGTCATGAGAGCTTGCCAAGGGCTGATGTCACCTTTCCCGACGATAGGGTTCTTTTTGTTCTCAGGCTTCCGAAACATGTCAATAATCGTGTGGTTCATGTAGTACCCGAACTTCGTGACTTGGTAGCCTTTTAAGCGAATGGTAAGAATTAAACCACCGACAAGAAGGATTGCCCATGCAACGGGTCCCCAGACCCAATCCTGGATGTCTCTAAAAAACTGGGTTGCAACTTGCATAATTCTGACTCCGATCTAATAAATTTTTCTAATCATACTACATTATTGGGAACAAATCAATATGGTGGATGTGTAGAAATACAACGAAGACACTGCAGACAAAATGTCCACAGTGCCTTTGTTACACTTATTTTTCAGAGCATACCATACTATTCAAGCTCTTCTTTTCCCCTACGACTGAGCGCCATCATAATCGGCATCATAAAGATAACCATAAACCCACCCGCGAAGCCGTTGTTGTAGAGGTTCAGCCCGCCGTTTAGTAATCCAACAAAACTCACCAGATTCAAGTGGATGAATCCGCAAAGAATGCCCCACCAAATCCCAAACTTCCCGGCAAGGGGTGCGATGCCCGTGCCGAAGAGGATCGCTAGGATGGTGGATGGCGTCGTGATCGGATTCACACTCCAAAGTCCCCCCAAGGTACAGCCGATCATGATGGGGATCACATTTTTCAGATTTTTCCCAAGGGCGCCAAAGCCCACAATACAGAAGATGCCGCCCATGGTAGCGCCATTGATGGGCGCACCTACCGCCAGTGTCCACGTTGTGCCGAGGAGGCATAGGATGCCCATGTTAATATAGATCACATCACCGTAGAGGGCGTAATAATCCGTCAACAGACGACCGGTGTGTTTATTGAGTTTCTTCAGCTTCTCCCATTTCTCAGCGCCTCCCATGACGAGGCCGAGGGCAATGAAGAAGAAGGAGATGATATACATTAAAATCGCAAGGGGTACAGTGTAGTCATATGCCCAGATGCGGAGAGAAGCAATCTCAAACCCGGCGTTACGCAGGATACTGGTCGCAAAAGCCGCAATGATACCGCCGACGAATCCGGCGTTGTAGAGTAAGTATCCGCCATGTACCTTACCCATAGCGGCGGCGAGGGGTACGAAGATAAAGCCTACCAGCATACCCACCAGAAGCCCCACGATCATCCCCCAAGGTTGGAGCAGATACATGCCTCCGATTTGTACAGAGGAGGTCAAATACGCCACCTCAGAGACGATAGGCGCCACACAGGCGACCATCATAGAGGTGACCGCAACATCTTTAAAGGGCATCTTCTTATACTTGGCAAAGAGCCACACACCAAGGACAAGAGGGACAGTATTCGCCAGGTTTTTTCCGAAAAATGCAAAGCCCAAAATGAGCCAAATCCCCATAATAATGCCGCCGCTTGCCCGCACTCTGCCGACGATCATGGTGATAAGGGAGAAAATACCCACCAGCACGGAGCTAACAAGCATAGCCCCCATCCCGGCGAGACCGGCATAGTCTGTCACCAGAAGGCTTCGTGAGGTGAAGATCGTCCAAAGTCCCCGTCCAATGTTCTGCGGACTATCTAGGATAAAGGCGGCGGTGAGCAAAATGGCATAGAGTGCGATGATGACTAGGTAGGGGCGATCCAAGCGATCGAAAACACGCCGAAGTTTCACAGACGCGCCGAGTTTGCCTGCTGTTTCCATAGAGTTTGTCCCCCTTTTGTCGGAATTTGCACATTCAGAGAATTATACCACAGGCAGAGGGCGAGGTTCAATAGAATTTGATTGAAATCCAAATAAAAACCGTGTACAATGATCCCAAAGAAAAGACCCAAGAGGAGGAAGCGTCCATGGCAAAGAAGCCGGAACACATGACATCGCTCATTGGGAATACCTTAGTACCAAAAAACCATCCCCGCATCAGACTCCGGGGCAAGTTAGACAGCCTGCAAGCCCAAGTGGTGCTGATCCAATGTGAGATTACAGACAAGGCTCTGGGGGACAAGTTACAAGACATCCTAAACTGCCTGAGAGAACTGACCCGATGCGAGGTCTTAGATCAGCCTGTTGAGGGGGATACACTCTTCGGACAGAGCTATGGGGAGCTACAGAAGCAATCCCACAATCCGCAAAAATACTTCGGTGTTGCGGTTTTGCACCTGCCTGACCATAAGTTCGGTCGAGACTATGCCCTACTGAATACCCTCCGCACTGCCATCCGCGAGACGGAGCTCATGGCGGTAGATGCCTTTGAGACAGAGGGCGGGGTAAGCCGGGGAGACATTGTGCTGGCACTTAACCGCTTATCCAGTGCGGTATATGTGCTGATGTGTCAGATGATCGCGGAGTAAGAAAAGACGGCGCTCCAGTAAAGGGCAACTTGTCAAGGGATAGAATGACGATTTTGAAAATTTAACGAATATGTGATACAATAATCTACGTTCTTGCCATTGGTGGGAACGTAGATTATTTATATTCGGTGGTGTGCCCTTTGTAGGGGCGATCGTCCCGATCGCCCGTGTGTATCACTTGAGGTAAAGGCGCGGGCGACCGAGACGGTCGCCCCTACAAAAGGCATCCAACACCACACAGTATAAGCAATTTGTACGCAAAATCACATAAGATGAAAGAGAAAAGTATAGCCCAATTTGGGGTTATACTCTTCTTTTTCACTTGCTTGAGATTCAGGGGGCGGCAAGCACCCCTGATGCGCGCACCACATTTGTGGTGTATAAGTGTGTCGATTGCTTTTTTACTCAATCGGATTTGGAAACTGTACCGAAAAGAAAGACAGCGTTCCAGCTTTATGCCAGAACGCCGTTTGTTATAGTATACCTATTCAGCACGCCCACCTGATTCAATCACCTTTACAAACTTCTGCAAAATTGTAACGGACTGGGCTCTTGTCACGCTTCTGCCTGGATTCAATGTGTCTTGGGTGTCTGCCTCTGGAAGCAAGCGATGATATACCGCCCAGCGCATTGGCACCGGGGAGATTGTGGGGTGGAAATCCGCCGGAACTTCTACAGAAAGATCCTTCGCCACAGAATAGCGGTACAGCATTGCGGCAAACAGCTCTCGTGTTACATCAGCGTGAGGGGAAAAGTACCCGCCGTCTGTCTCTAAAATAATCTCATGGTGCGTACCCCAGGCGATGGCCTCGCTGAACCACTGATCAGGCGGCACATCGCTGAATGTGTTTGCAGGGTAGCTTGGAACCATCGGTTCACCCGCCAAGCGGTGGAGAATCGTCACCGCCATTGCCCGGGTAAGTATGGCCTCAGGCGGAAAACTGGATGGCGCGGTATCAATGTCAATATCCGCACCGCATTTCGGACAATATGGTGTGTTCCAGCGTGGCATCCTTGGTAGATATCTGCGCCTCAATCGGTGTCCATAGACGGGAAGTTTATTTTGACATGCGGGACATTTCCAGTACTTTTTAATTAGAAGTTCAAACACGGGAACAGGTGAAAAAAGAATAATAAGAATGATCAAAGTTGGGACAAGCGTTGTAGAACCAACGAATCGTCCCAGGAGAAGAAACACAATTATGAGGGAGAAGAAGTAAATAATCAGCCCGATTGCCAAGCGTTTTCCCCATTGTTTTGCACTCACTGTTTACCCCTCCTACTAAGGCTGATACAACTTATGCGTCTGATACTGAGGCTCACAAGTCAGATTCATCCCCAGGTTACGGAAGGTCGCTTCATCCGCTTGTGACAGTAGCAAGGTAGAGTGCACCTCACAACCCGCAAGTTTGGAAAGTTGCTCCATTGCCGCCTGAGCCTTCGGATCGGTGACCGCGCAGATGGAGAGGGCTAGGAGCATTTCCTCTACATGGAGCCGGGGGTCAGAACTCCGCAGATGTCCCGTTTTAAGTGCCTGCACCGGCTCAATGACAGAGGGAGAGATGAGAAGCAAGCCATCATCAAGCCCAGCCAGATATTTCAGCGCATTGAGTAACATTGCAGAGGGTGCGCCAAGAAGAGGAGACATCTTGCCGGAGAGCAAAGTCCCGTCGGGCATCTCAATTGCCGCCGCCGGTTGCCCGGAGCATTCGGCTCGGAGCAGAGCCGCCCCCACAACAGGCCGATCCGTGATAGAAGTCTCAGCCTGATTCATCAAAAGCTCAATTTTTTGGATGGTACCCCGCTCACCAAGTCCCTGATGTTGGGCGCACATGGCGGCATAGTAGCGGCGGATGATCTCCTGCCGCGCGGCGGCGATTACAACGGCCTCGTCCGTGATGCAATTGCCCGCCATATTGACACCCATATCCGTAGGCGATTTATACGGACATTGCCCCCAAATGCGCTGGAACAAAGCTTGCAAGACCGGGAATACTTCGATATCCCGATTATAGTTGATGGTTGTGATGCCATAGGCCTCCAGATGGAAGGGATCAATCATGTTCACATCATCCAGATCAGCCGTAGCCGCCTCATAGGCGATATTAACCGGATGCCGGAGCGGGAGATTCCAGATGGGGAAAGTTTCAAACTTCGCATACCCGGACTGAATGCCCCGGCTGTAATCATGATAGAGCTGGCTCAAACAGATAGACATTTTCCCGCTTCCGGGGCCCGGGGCTGTTACCACAACAAGAGGACGTGTGGTCTCGATGTAATCATCCTTACCAAAACCATCTTCACTGGCAATCAGTGAAACATCAGAGGGATACCCTGCGATGGGATAATGCAGATAAACGCGGAGCCCAAGCTCTATCAACCGAGATCGAAACTGCTTCGCCGCGTGATGTTGTTCGGAATATTGCGCAATGGCAACCCCGCTGACATAGAGACCAAAATCACGAAAGGCGTCAATCAAACGCAAAACGTCCAGATCGTATGTAATCCCCAGGTCACCCCGGACTTTGTTCTTCTCGATATCAGCGGCATTGATGACGATCACAATCTCCGCCTGTTCTTTCAGCTCCATTAGCATCCGCACCTTACTATTCGGTGCGAAGCCCGGTAAGACACGGGCGGCGTGATAATCGTCAAACAGTTTACCGCCAAACTCCAAATACAGCTTGCCGCCAAATTGATTGATTCGCTCCCTGATATGTTCCGACTGCAATTTTAGATAGCGTCCATTATCAAATCCAACACGATGCATATGTCACCCCCAAGAAAAGGTTGCAAAGAAAAGCACTTTGCAACCCGATTACGTCCTATTCCATTTTACCAGAAAATTGTCAGAAAGCAATAAAAAACGGAGATGTATGGTCGAGCAAAGCATTTGCGTCTTAGCAAACACGTGCAAGCCGATTCACAATACTTTGAAACCGCGGATGATCCCGCAAAACATCAAAAACAGGCTCCTTGAGTATTTCATATGCCAATTGTTCATTGACAGCTTTATGAGGTCTTGCAGGGATTTCTATAACAGGTTCGCTGAGCCAAGTATCAATTAAATTAAAAAAGCGATCTCCTTTTTGCGGCCCAATCATGCCGCCGGTCACAACTTCTGCATATTGTTCTAGCATGTCAAGTGCTTGTTCTGTGTTTTCATTTACCAAGTATCCCTGCGCCGCCGACACATAAAAACCGATTTGCGGTGCTTGCAGTTTTTTGATATGGAACGTCTCAACTAAGGAGAGTGAACGCTTCATAACTGCATCAAACCGCTGGGCATCATCTTGAGCGAGTGTGACATAGCTTGCCAAAAGATCAAATGCGGAAAGAATATGTTGATAAATGCCTACCTGTAAGATGGTTTCTGCCTCTTTGTGTTTACCCTCCAGATGATATGCGGTTGCAAGCAGAGCCTCCGGAGTCTGTTCGTGTACAACAGTCTTTTCCAGCAGATCAATCGCTTCACTGGGATTGCCTAGAATCATGGCGCACATTGCTTCCATATAAAGCGCCGCTTGCACCAATTCCACATCACCGCTTTCTGTCTTCACTCGAACAAAAAGTGTTTTTGCTTCTGCGGTTAAGGCAAAGAATGTATCATCATCCCCATTGACTGCACTGGCATTGATAAGCAAGTCACCCATATTCAGCAATAAGGGAAAACAGGAAAAATATTTCTTAATCACTTCCCGGCACTCGGCGATCACTTCATCAAAAGACTCAGTAGATAAATTTCCATATAGTCTGCGATAGAGTTTCCCAATGTCCGCTCTCGACAGTTGCGGCTCATATCCCATGAGCTCGTCTATACTGATATCAAAATACGCCGCAAGCTGAGGTAAAAGTACGATATCCGGATAACTCTGGGATGTCTCCCACTTAGACACAGAGGCGCTTGATACGCCCATATGGTTCGCAAGCTCTTCTTGTGTAATACCTTTTTCTTTCCGCCTATGGAGTATCGCCCTTGCGATATTGATCTCTTTCATAATAGCACCTCTTCTGCTGTTTTATACCGGTATATTAACAGTATAAAAGAAAAGCGCTACAATTTACAATGGAGCCGCAATTAAGTTTGGTTGGGAAAATCAACCAACACGAAAGTTTGCTTATAATTTAATCCCTTCAAGTTCCAACAAGATCGCCTTGTTCGACAATCCGCCGCCATATCCGGTGAGCGCCCCGGAAGACCCTACCACACGATGACAGGGAATAATAATCGAAATGGGATTCCGATTATTCGCAAGTCCTACAGCCCGATATCCTTGCGGGCAATCCGCCGCTATCGCTACGGATTTATAGCTCCAAGTTTCCCCATAGGGAATCCGTTGCAAAACCTCCCAAACCCGCCGCTGAAAAGGAGTCCCGGCAGGAGCTAGGGGGAGATCAAAAGTTTGAAGCTCACCGGCAAAATAAGCATTTAACTGTTCCGCGCACCGCTTCAGGAGCGGCGTCTCCCCAGGTGTGCCGTCCAAAGGCCGAAACACCAGATGCGTAAGCGCCCCGTCCTGCTCTCCAAGATAAATCGGCCCCAGGGGACTGTTGTAAGTCATGGTAATCATATGTACATTCTCCTTTTTTCGACAATCTATATCGAAGAAAAAAGACCAAGCATTTGCTTGGTCGATATCTCTTGCCTTTGCCCTTGCCCTTAGCCAAATCGAAGTGCCTGCTTTACTTCGATTTGAGCGAACGACGGGCTTGCGCAGTGCAGTTTTCGCCCAAAGGCCGCAGGCCGACGGCGGAAACGAAACGTAGCAATCCCGGTAGTGAGCCCCCGCTACTGCCGTGTAGACCCGTTTATAACCTGCACTGTTCGGCAGGTGGGTTTCCTCTCACCAGCTTCATGGCTTCCAACGTCCGGCAAAAGCCGGGAGGCATGCAACATCCACTGATGAAGACCAGAATCCCATTCAAATAAACGTGGGTTTAAAAAGATCTATCACGAACAGAGCAGGGAAAAGAAGCGTTTATTCTTCTTCTGCGTCTTCGAACAAGCGTTCCATGAAGAGATTATAAATTTCTGTAAGCTCTTCTTCGGAATCTAACGTAGAGAGGATTTCCTCGCCGTCTTCTTCAATGGCTTTGAGTAAGACAATTTCAATCTCTTCCTCTTCGCCGGCGCCTGCCGGGATAAAGGCATGGTAGATGATGCCGTCTTTTTCTAGCACATCAAGAAGCTCAAGTTCAAACTCATTGCCGTCTTCGTCTGTGATGGAGACAAAATCTCCGCCGAATTCTTCACTCATGGATGGCCACCCTCTTTCCTTATCTGTGCCTTCAGTATATCGCAAAAGCGCCAAAATTGCAATGCCAAAAATACAAAGGATGGGCGATTTGACAACTAACTGCCTAAATCTTCTAAAAGTTCGATCAGTTCTGTCCGTGTTTCAACTGTAATCCCCCGCGCTACATCATCTCGGTCTACCCCTCGCAGGGTGGAGACGGGGGTTCGTGTGATATAAACCGGATATCCACGTCCATGGTAGAATACAGCCACATAACCCTGGGAGTCCGTGACCAAATAACCTGGATGGTCTGCGATATCAGCAATATGTGTCACCAAGTAGTCATCCGCCGCGGTGATCTGCGCCAAGGCTATGGTTGCTACGGTGATGGCGATGACGACTAAGACGCCCAAAGATACAAGTTTTGCAGTCCGCTTCATAGGTATGCCTCCAAGTTTTTAGTTACATGTTGCCCGAGGATGGGGAACTTCATACACTTGCAAGAATTAGGAATCTTGTGGTATACTAACTATAATTGCAAAGAAAAGGGAACTTTTTGCAAACAGCATCGTCTGTTTTTTTGAATACGTTTCGGATATCGCGGAGGAAAAGGGGTAAAAAACATTGGCTTTTAACAAAAACAAAGCAAAAAGAGCCGCCACGGCGACCGCCATCTATAGCGGACGGACGGTAGCGGATATCGTGGGGCTTGTACTCAAGGCCATCGGCACCTTAGTTCTGCTCGCCCTCACCACAGGGGCGATCTTCGCCGTGATTTTCTCCCTCTATATCCGCACAAACCTAGAACCCCAAATTGAAATCTCACTGGAAGACTTCACTTTGGAGCTGACCAGTGTTATCCTGCACTTCGATCACGAGGTCGGGGACTATGTAGAAGCGGTGCCTGTGGAATCCGGAGTCGTCCGCCACTGGGTGGAGTATGAGGAGATTAACCCTTATTTCATCTGGGCGGCTGTTGCCTTTGAAGACCGACGTTTCTTCGAACATCGAGGGGTAGACTGGTTCCGAACGGTGGGCGCCTTCCACCATATGTTCCTAGGGGAAGGCCCTATGTACGGTGCCTCTACCATCACCCAACAGCTCATCAAAAACCTCACACAGGAAGCGGAGGTTACAGTCAGACGGAAAATCTTAGAAATCTTCCGTGCCATGGAACTGGAGCGGCTCTATACGAAAGAGGAAATTTTAGAGTGGTATCTCAATGTCTTCGCCTTGGGCGGACGGATTATTGGGATAGAGGGTGCGTCACAATTTTACTTTGGTATTAATCAGAGTGAAGCAACCATTGCCCAAGCGGCAAGTATTGTCGGAATCACCCAATTTCCAACCAGATATAACCCAACTATAAATCCGCAATACAATATCAGAAAGAGGAATGAAGTCCTCGGTACCATGTATGCCCAAGGTTTCATTACCCTCGCACAGTTTGAAGAGGCGATCAACGAAGAGCTGATCCTAGCGCCGGGTGCCGTGGCGACTTTTGAAGCCCCTGTTTATACCTTCCACGAAGAAACCATCATAAACGACCTCATCAGAGAGTTTCAAGTGGAGCATGACCTCTCTCTGCAAGCCGCCCGAAATATGGTGTTTTATGGAGGGCTCCAGATATTCTCCACTGTAGACAATCGAATACAGGCTGTCATTGACAGCTATTATCTAACCGGGGCGAACCTACCCTTACCGGCAAGAGCCCAGTCCTCCATCTTGATTATGGATCACCACACCGGACATATCCTAGGTATGGCGGGTGGCATCGGTGAGAAGACACAGAACATGATGTTCAATCGCGCAATCGGCGGACGAAGGCCGCCGGGTTCGTCCATTAAACCGATTTCCGTCTTTGGTCCCGCTATGGAGTTTGGCGTCATCACACCCCAAACCATGGAGTTAGACGCACCGATTCGGCTCCAAGGCAGAGAATGGCCGCGGAATGCCAGCGGTGTCTGGAGCCGTGCCAATGTGAATATGGTACACGCTCTGGCACAGTCCCTCAATACCGTACCCGTTCGTGTACTCGATGACCTGGGCGCCAGCGTTTCCTACGAGTTTATGACAGAGCGCTTACACATTAACCTCATGCCGGAAGACGCGGATCGTGCGCCCCTAGCCTTGGGGCAGATCACCCACGGACTTACCCTTAGAGAGATGACAGCGGCCTATTCCGCATTCGCAAACGGCGGGATATTCTCTATGCCTGTCACCTACTCCTTAGTCTTAGGCGCAAACGATGAGGTCATATTTGACCACACCACAGGGCAACAAACAGTCATTTACCGTGCGGAAATCGCAAATCAAATGACAGCCATGCTCCTAAACGCAGTAAACAGCGGAACAGGTACCGCCGCCCGGATTTCCGGCTTTGACGTAGCGGGAAAAACCGGCTCAACTGACAGATGGCGTGACCGTTGGTTTGCAGGTTATACCCCCCATTTAGCCGCAACCGTCTGGTCAGGATTTGACCAAAATGACGGCGGACTTCCGGGGCAAAATCCCTCTGCGGTGATCTTCAGCAGAGTCATGCGAGACGCACACGCGGCGGCAGAGCTTCCACCCGCGCGCTTCCAAAACTTGCCTTCCCTAGCTTCTCGAACAGAAGCGGTGGTAACAGTAGAAATCTGCTATGACTCCGGCCTTCTTGCCACAGAGGCCTGCCACCTCTATATCGGCGGCAGTCGAGCGATTCCCTTCGTCGGTGACTCGGCTGAGGCGCCGGAAGCCAGCTGTACGATACACGTGGCATATTTAGTCTGCGGTGTGACCGATATGCTCCCCAATGAAACCTGTGAAACCCATATCCGCGGCTTCCGCGGCGCACCGGGGATTTGCGGAATGGAACATCATCACCAGGGTGAGCCAGACCCGGATGAACCGGATCCGGGCGAGCCAGATCCGGGAGAACCGGATCCACCCATAGAGCCATCGCCGCCACCAACCCCACCGCCCCCGGATCCAACCCCATCACCAGACCCAGACCCGGATCCATCGCCGGATCCGGAACCAGACCCGCCTATTGACGCCGCGCTCTTGCAGTCAGCGTCCCTACCTCCGTCGGAGAAATCTACGGAACCTGAGGAACGGGCTGAGGAAGAAACCCAGACGGACACAAATGGAAGTCGTCCATGGACGGGGATTGTACGGCGCGTATTAGCAAATGTTTTAGGCCGAACGGCATAAAAAACATGAAATCCTGTCTGCCTCTTTACATGCGGACAGGATTTCGATATAATGTAAAGGTTGAATGCACCAGATGAGATTATTTCGATAAAAGGATGGACGATCAATGAGCAGATCTAGAGACAAACAGCGCAGAAAAGAGCGCGGTGACGGCTTTGACCTAAAAAACGACAAGGATTTTGAGCAAGCAGAAGCAAGACGCAAGCAGACGCGGACAGCGGTGATTGTGCTGATTGCGCTTGCAATTGTCGCTGTAGTTGTGTTGGTACTAAACTCCAACTTCTTCTACCGCAACATGACAGCCGTTCGCGTGGATGGCCAAAACTTTAGCATTGTTGACATGAACTTCTACTCAGCTCACCGCGGCGGTGACTTTGACCTGGCAGTAGAAGCGGCGCAAAGAAGCACGATTTTGCATCAGCGCGCCACAGCGGCCGGACTCACCCTCACAGCGGAACAACAAGAAGAGGTAGACGAGATCATTCGCTTCTTTAGAGAAGACTATGGTGAACAGATGTTCCCGACTTCCAGTGGATTCATCATCGCAAACTATGGTCGTAGTATGAACCTGCGCACCTTGAGAACCCTCTTTGAGTTTGACGCGCTGGGCAGAGCTTATGAAGAACACTTCATCCAAAGCCTCATTGACGGATATAGCGAAAGTGAGCTGGAAGCGTTCTACATGGAAAACCGCGACAGCTATGACCGCGTCCATTTCCGTCTCCATGAAATCTCCATGATCCCACCGGGCGCGGAGTTTGATGAAGAGGAAGAAATAGAATTAGATCCAACTGAAGCCCTCGCCACAGCAAGAGCGATAGTGGAAGCGACAGAGGAAGACGGAGAAGAAGGCTTCCTTAGCGCACTGCAAGAGGAGACAGGGATCCCGGTAGACAGCCTGGAATCATGGACATTCCGCAATGAAGTGCGTATGATACTAGAGTTCCAAACCTATGGCGACTGGCTCTTAAACGATAGCCGTCAGGCAGGCGATGTAGCCTATTTCCAAGGCGAAGAAGTCGTCTATGTTGTCTACTTCCTTGATGTAGACGAGAACCGTTACCACACAAGCAATGTCCGCCACATCCTCGTCTCTCCGGAAGATGTTGATCATCTGGACGAAAATGAAGAATTCCGCGATCCGGCCGAGATTGCAATGGACGAAGCGGCGGCCTTAGCTGTAGCGCGTCTCCAAGCAGATGAGCTCCTCAGTCGTTGGCAAGCTGGTGGGGCCACAGAAGAGAGCTTCATTGAGCTTGTCCGCGAATACTCCGCAGACTACCGTGGAGAGGACGATCCCGGTCTCTATGATGAGATTGATCACAATACGCCTTTTGTAGAAGAATTCCTGGATTGGGCAATGGATCCCACTCGCCGTCCTGGTGATGTAGAGATTGTTGAAACACAGTTTGGTTTCCACATCATGTACTTCGTCAGCCATTCAGAGATGGATCTCCGCCACACACTAGCCGCAAACGACATGTCCAGAGAAGCCTTTACCACATGGCTGGAAGAAGCCACAGCCGCAAGTAGCTGGGAACGCACATTCTTCGCTAGACTGGTTGGTTAGTTCGGAATTATAAGTTAAAGAAAATAGGCCGTCTCTCAATTTGAGAGACGGCCTATTCCTTTAATGACATTCATCACACTTACAAGCGCACCCAACGATGGGCTCCGGATCAATTCCCTGCCTCCGATAGTAATCGGAGATCGCAGAACGGATTCCCTCTTCCGCAAGTACACTGCAATGTACCTTCTCCCGTGGGAGTCCGTCCAGAGCCTCTGTAACGGCCTTGTTCGAGAGTTGAAGGGCTTCTGCGATTGTCTTACCCTTTACCATCTCCGTAGAAATCGAACTTGTTGCAATGGCGGCGCCGCAACCGTAAGTCTTGAAGCTAACATCTTCAATCACATCGTTCTCGATCCGCATGTAAATCCGCATAATATCCCCGCACTTGGCGTTACCAACTTCGCCGATGGCGTTTGCGTTTTCGAGTTCCCCCACATTGCGCGGGCTTGCGAAATGATCCATTACCTTTTCTGAGTACATTCGTCTTCTCTCCTTTTCTCTTTAGAGGGCAATCATGCGGTCAAGGCTAGACTTTGCCGCCTCAATTTCCGCTTGTGTCATCTCAATTTCATAGATACCGGTAGCCAGGGAATTATAGAGGTCTTGCAGGCTTGTTTTCTTCATATTCGGACAGACAAAACTTGCCGTAACGGAGAAAATCCGCTTTTCCGGCATCTCTCGTTGTAAAAGTTCCAGCACACCGATCTCCGTACCGATGATGATCTCCATAGCATCCGTCTCCCGCGCAAAGGCGATGATCTGAGAGGTGCTACCAATGAAATCAGCTAAATTCAAAACTTCTTCCTGACACTCTGGATGTGCGGCAAACACAGCGTTTGGATACCGTTCTTTCGCTACTCGCGCTTGTTCCGCTGTTACACGATCATGGATGGGACAAAAGCCGGGATGGAAGAAAAATCGCTTCTCCGGCACCTGTTCCGCCACATAACGCCCTAGGTTTCGATCTGGGACAAAGATGATTTCTTCTGTATCAAGCGCCTGCGCAATCCGCACAGCGGAGGAAGAGGTGCAACATACATTAGATACAGCTTTCACAGCGGCAGAAGAGTTCACGTAGCACATCACCTGTGCCTTTGGATGCTTTTCTCTGAGGGCAAGTACGTCTTCCGCTGTAACCATATCCGCCATAGGACAGCCCGCATCAGGCGCCGGGAGGAGGATGGTTTTTTCCGGACTTAAAATCTTCGCACTCTCCGCCATGAAATGGACACCGCAGACTATAATTGTGCGCTGTTCCGCCTCTTTGGCACGCCGCGCCATCTCGAAGGAATCACCCACAACATCAGCCACATCTTGGATATCCAGAGTCTGATAATAGTGGGCTAAGACCAAAGTGTCCGTTGCCCCTTTCAGGCGGATAATCTCTTTCTGGAGCTCGTTTAATTCTCCCATGATACCTAACCCTCCCACAAAGGCGACATAGCCCGGAGTTTTTCTACAATGGGGGGAACCTGTTCTAGGATATAGTCCACATCGGCCTCTGTTGACTCCTCGCCGAAACTGAAGCGTACAGAACCGTGTGCTGTCTCATGGGGAAGCCCGATGGCAAGAAGTACATGAGATGGATCAAGGGCACCGGAAGAACAAGCGGAGCCAGAAGAACAAGCGATACCGGCCGCATCTAACATGAGAATCAGCGCCTCACCCTCAATACAAGCAAAGGTAAAGCTTGCAATACCCGGTAGCCGCTCTGTGGGATGCCCGGTTAAATGCACAGCAGGCAGACTGGTGAGTCCCGCGATAAGCTTGTCCCGCAGGGCGGAAACCCGTGTCATGCTCTCATCCAAATGACTCATACAATCTTCCAAAGCCTTCGCCATGCCGATGATCCCGGCAACATTCTCCGTCCCCGCACGGCGGCCGCGCTCTTGCCCGCCGCCGGTGATGAAAGAGGGGAGACGAATGCCTTTTCTCACATATAAAGCGCCCACACCTTTTGAGCCATGAAATTTGTGGGCAGATAAACTGAGCAGATCAATCTGCATTGCCTCTACATCCACCGGTACATGTCCGACTGCTTGGACAGCATCTGTGTGGAAGAGTACCCCGTGGGCTCTGGCGATTGCCCCGATTTCAGAAACCGGCTCCATGGTGCCGATCTCGTTATTGGCGAACATAATGGTAATAAGAATGGTGTCTTCTCTGATCGCCTGTGTGAGATCATCCAGAGAGATGCGCCCATATTCATCCACAGGCAGATAAGTTACCTCATACCCTTGTTTCTCCAGGTCTTCTAAGGTGTGGGAGTTCGCATGATGTTCAATCGCAGAGGAGATCACATGTTGTCCTTTTTCTCTGAGAGAGGCGCAAACGCCCCGTAATGCCCAGTTATTTGCCTCCGTACCGCTACCCGTGAAGACGATTTCTTCCGGTTTTGCGTTCAGAGCCGTTGCAATCTGATCCCGCGCACCGTCTAAGGCGCGGCGAGAAGCTCGTCCGAGCTTGTATACACTAGAGGGATTGCCATACCCCTCAGTCAGCCATGGGAGCATGGCATCGAGTGCAGATTTGGATAATTTTGTCGTGGCGGCATTGTCCGCATAGACAAATTGAGACATAAGAATGCCCTCCGATCCTTGAGGTTTTTTGTATTTTACAGGCTATGCAAAAGGCCTAGCATAGCTAGCATTTCCCAAGCTTTACTTTATACTAATAGATTTTATTTGTCAAGGGTCTGACAATGCTTGGACTTGATATTCTGTACGTTTTATGGTATTCTTAAGAATGAAATTTCAAGGAGGGTGGCGCAATGCGAAAAGCCAAGATTAGTCACAACGTCATTTTGCGTCTGCCCCGCTATTTGCGCTATCTGGAAGACTTGCAAAGCAAGGGTCTCGTGCGCATCTCATCGGGGGAGCTGGGACGGTTGATGGGCATCACGGCCTCTCAAATCAGACAAGATTTGTCCTGTTTCGGCGAATTCGGTCAGCAAGGTTATGGATATAATGTAGAGATGCTAAAAAAAGAAGTCTCTGAAATCCTCGGCACAAACAGGGAACGAAGCGCAGTCGTCATCGGCGCCGGTAACCTAGGCCGCGCCATCATTGGTAAGTTTCCCTTTACAGACTATGGGTTCCGACTGACCGCGGCCTTTGACCTAGCGAAACACGTTGTCGGGCAAGAGATCTTTGGCCTACAGGTTCACCATGTAGACGCTTTGGAGGAACAGCTCAAAGAAACGCCTCCTGATATTGCAGTGCTCACCATGTCGCCAAACAGCGCAAGCTCTATCGCAGAACGGCTAGTTAATCTAGGGGTGCGTGGTATTTGGAACTTTACAAACATTGACATTCACATAGAGAAACCAGGCGTGATCGTGGAGAATTTACACTTCTCCGACAGTCTACTCACCCTGAGTTATTACATGACCCGAGGCACAAACGATACAAAAGACGAGTAAACCGTATTCGCCATGCTCTCAAAGGGGAGCATGGCAGTCTCATTTCAGAGGCACGACTGATAGGAGGACCTTTCATGACAAGACAAAGGAAATTAGGCGCGCTTACCCTGGCCTTACTGTTACTGCTAACAGCACTCCCGGCTTTTGCCCTATCAGGTGACACACTGTCCCTGGGAACAGAGCCAATCAACAGCCTAAACGGCGGGATGCTACTACAAGAGGGCGATACCCTCTACTGGGCAGATCCCCGCGGCGTATGGGCAGGGGATACACAGCTTACGAACGAAGCTGGTCAGAACCTAAACCGTATGGGTAGCGGTCTCTACTATACCTTAGCGGGTGCCCAGACGGAGATCCGCCGCCATGACTTACAAACAGGCCGTACAGAGACTGTCCTCACCTGGGACGCACCCATTAGTCAGCTTTATATCACAGGCGATGGCAGGGCGCTGATTCTCTCAGAGGGAAATGTCTTCCGTGTGACGCTTAGAGATGGTAGTTATACGAGAGATGACACCAATTTCCATGTCACAGGCTTCATCCCAACTCAAAACGGCACAGTCTATGCCAGCGGCACCTTAGGCGACTTCACCCTTTACGCCAATGACCGCCGCATCGAATCCGGCGTGACTCGTTTCTTCACAGAAGGCGTGAACCTCATCATCCGCCGTGGTGTGGCAGATTTTGAAGTGCCCCTTGCATCTTTGTTTACAGAGGGTGCCATCACAATCAGACCTTATACCGCAAGCAGTACCATCATCCTGGGCGCACAAACGCCCCACACCGGCTGTGAGGTCTGTGAAGGCTTTGAAGAGATGATCCTCATGCAAGAAGCGGAGATGCCGGTCTATCTCTTGGCACAGATTGAGACACAGTCTCTGCCTCTTACCCAGTCTCAGCGCAATGCGGTATTGCGCGCCCGCCAAATGAGTGAAATCCGCTGGACACCCCTGCAGGATATCATCGGCTGGCGCGGCAACCACACCTATCAGGCAGGGAATACGTATAGCGGGATCCCCTATGGACAGCCGGTAAACGCTGGACGTTATGTACCTTGGCAAGCTTCCTTAGAGCACTTTGCAAACGCAGTGCAGAATATCAATAGCAATCTGTATACAAGCTTCTCCTACTTCGGTAGTCACGCAACCCGTGCACCTTTTTATGCTACAGACTGTTCCGGTTTCGTATCTTGGGCGCTGGCTCACCCGGTGCGGACACATACAGGGACATTCCCCAACCACGCACATCGGATCACACAGGATATAAACGCAGTCCAAGTTGGCGATGTGTTCAACGCCGCATCCCACAATCTCATAGTCACAGCAGTTGAGTTTGACGCGGCAGGGAATCTGGTAGCAGTTGAGACGATGGAGCAAACCATCCCCCTTCCAAGACACAGACGCTATGGCGTCGGCGGAGATTCGGGGGGCATTCAAAATCTGGTTAGTCGGACGTTTGGCAGTGGATTTGCCCTCTATCGCAGTAACACCATCGGCAACATCCCCTTCACCCCATCCCCGGTGGTTGACGTGGAAGAGGGACACAACTATACTGTCACAGCAACAGCAGGTCCCGGCGGCGTGATTAGCCCCGCAGGCATGATCTCTGTGCCAGCCGGCGGGAGTCAGACCTTTGTGTTTAGTCCCCATAACGGATTTGCCATCAGCCGTGTACTGGTAGATGGTGTGAATATCGGCACACCATCTAGTTTCACAAAATCAAACGTTTCAGCAAGCAGTACCCTCCGGGTGGAGTTTACGCTCACAAGTAGTCCCTTCGTAGATGTTCGTTCCAGTGACTGGTTCTATGATTCTGTCCTGCACGTCTTCCGTGAGGGACTCATGAACGGCATTACCCCAACAGAGTTTGCACCCATGGCGAACACCACTCGAGGGATGTTCGTTGCCAGCCTTGGCCGCATGGCGGGAATCGAACCGGGAGACTGGAGCCATAGCGGCCTTGTGACAGGAAGTTTAGTCAATGCCCGCACAGGCCCCAGCACAGGCCACGCAGTTGTTACCCAGCTGGCTCAAGGAACAAGAGTATCTATCATCGGCAGTGATGGCGATTGGTACCGCATCCGCCTAAATGGGCAAAATGCCTATCTAAACCGCCAGTTCGTATCCTCTCAGCGGGGTACCTTCTCAGATGTAGCCCCCGGCGCCTTTTATGCCCCCTATGTAGAGTGGGCAAACTTCCGGGGTATTGTAACCGGCTATGACGGACAATTCAATCCCCGGGGCACCCTAAACCGGCAAGAGATGGCAACAATGCTACACCGCTATGTAAACGCCATGGGCATACATCTGCCCGGGCAACACCGCCCGGCCTTCCAAGATCAGCATCTGATCGCGAACTGGGCGAGACCCGCTGTCACCGCACTGCAACAGGCAGGGATCATAAGCGGCACAGGAGAAGGCTTCTTTCATCCAACAGATCTAAGCAACCGCGCCAGTGTTGCAACATTGATTGCAAACTTCCATCGGCAACACGGCTAAGCATAAAACAAAGAAATGGGGGACTAGCACATGGATCATCAAACGAATCAAACCCAAGGTCAAACAACAGAGCAACCATATCAGCAACAACAAGCTCCGTATGGAGGTCAATATCAACAACCGCCCTATGGGGGACAGCCTCCCCATGGCGGACAATATCAGCAACCCTATGGCGGGCATCCCTATCCACAATATCCGCCGGTAAAGCCAAGACAACCGGCACACGGATTTGCGGTGGCGTCTTTGGTACTTGGTATTGTTGCAATGACTCTGCCGCTCCCGGTGATAGATATTATCATCGGTGTACTCGGTCTCATATTCGCAGTTATCGCAAAAAAGAGAGGCCATCAAGGCGGCATGAGCACAGCGGGCCTGGTCTTATCTATCCTGGGTACCATTTTTTCGGTCTGGTCTACGATCTCAGCCTTTGCAGGATTATTCTGGTTCAGCGCCTTCAACTTCCACCGTTTTATGTAGAAAAAACACAAAAACGACGTTCTAGCATAAAGCTGGAACGTCGTTTTCTCTTTCGACTTCTGCCATGTTATATACTGAATGCTTATACTGGGGAGTGACGGGTGCACCTGTAGGGGCGACCGTCTCGGTCGCCCGCGCCCTTACCTCAAATGACACACACGGGCGATCGGGACGATCGCCCCTACAAGCCCACTCCACAATTATAAATTTTGTTCGCTACTGATTATCAAATCGCATGCATGGCAGTTTGCTTATTAGTCGATTACGGCTATGTGCCAGTTTATTCCAAAACGGTCTTCTACGTCACCACACAAGGCAGACCAAAATTGTGGTGCAAGGGCTTCAATTACCTGCCCACCATCTGAAAGTTTGTTGAAAACTGTAGTTGCTTCTTCGACAGAATCGAGAAAAAGTGTAAGCGTGAAGTATTCGCCTGTTATTCTCTCTTTTGCTCCATCCAGCATTGCAATCTGTGTGCCGTGTATTATTACATCCGAATTTAACACATGGGTTGGGGATGTAAAGCCGTCCATAGAAAAATCTTGCGGGGCATCACGCAAATAGTTGATTGTTTTTACCTCAGCGTCTACGGCCTCTTTATAAAAAGAAATGGCCTCATCACAGTTACCTTGAAAACAAATTGTTGGTACAAGCATCTAATTCATTCCTCCATTTTTGTCTAATCATAACACATTAAACACGATAACAGTGTGTCCACTTATATGGGAACATGTAAAATTATTTTCAGAATCAACCATTTCAACATTGCTACTTTTCTTACTTGGTCTACCTGCTTTCTTAGGCGGTGGAGCGTCGCTTTCGGACGTATAACCCGTCTTGAAAACAAAGATGATTTTATAGGGGTCTTTATTGCCCTGCTCGTCAATCTCACCAATGATTATTTTCTCAATTATGCTTTCAAAAACCACTGGGTCAAACTCGGTCATAGCTTCATTCCGCTCTAAAACTGCCTTAAACTCAGCAAGACGCTTTTTGAGTTGCGAATCATTTTTGACAGCAGATGAAAGCTCTTTCTGCTCTTGGTTGGCTGTTGCCAACT
>Ga0131853_10006615_pt1:0-10000 | contig 20932 bp, 18 predicted proteins | sample TergutLab28metaG_FD_92764 | JGI IMG/M metagenome (GOLD analysis project Ga0131853, IMG submission 92764) | Labiotermes labralis P1 segment gut microbial communities from Petit-Saut dam, French Guiana - Lab288 P1 (version 2) (version 2) | ecosystem: Host-associated > Arthropoda: Insects...
CATGGTGTTGAGGAGAATATTTGGACCTAGGAGGGACGAGGTAACGGGGGAATGGAGGAGATTGCATAACGAGGAGCTAAATGATTTGTACTCCTCACCCAATATTGTGCGGGCGATAAAATCTAGAAGAATGAGATAGGCTGGGCATGTGGCGCGTATGAGTGAGGAGAGGGGGGGTGTATAGGGTCTTGCTAGGGAAACCGGAGGGAAAGAGGCCACTGGGGAGACCTAGGCGTAGATGGGTGGATAATATTAGGATGGATCTCCAGGAGGTGGAATGTGGGTATATGGACTGGATTGGGCTGGGCTGGCCCAGGATAGAGACAGGTGGCGGACGTTTGTGAGTGTGGTAATGAACCTTCGGGTTCCGTGAAATGCGGGGAATTTCTTGACTAGCTGCAAACCAGTTAGCTTCTCAAGAAGGACTCTGCACCATGGAGTAAGTAAGTAATTAAGTATATTAAAATTGTTTAAAACATGTAAATGTTATTGTACAGGGTGTATATTTTAATCGTTTTTATTTGAATTCCAAACAAACATCTAAAAACAATAAACTCAATCAAATATGCCAAATTACTCGCGACAGGTTCAATTGTAAATTATGACCTGACTCACAAGATATTTGTTTAAAATTCAGATAATAACTATTACAATATATATTCGTCGGGGCACGCGGTTGCGCGGTTGGTTGAAGCACTGAGCTACAAGCCGGAATGTCGCGAGTTCAATTCCCGATGGTGTCACAATCTTTCCGGCCGCTCTATCGCCCTGGGGTCGACTCAGCCTCTAACAGAATTGAGTACCAGGAATTTTTCCTAGGTGTAAAGACGGCCGGTCCGTAGGGCTGACAACATTAACACTATCGAGTGCCGATCGTCTTGAAATTTGGGAATCTCAGTCTCCTGGAACCCTCAGGGCCTGTCCAGGCCTGTAATGGGATTGTTTTACTTTAACTTCTTAAATTTGTTAACTATTTTAATATCCTGTATTTTAACTGTAGTATTACACATCTTTGTCATAACTAGCCATTAATGTATTTTCTTTGTTGAATACTTCCCTGAAGACGGCCAAAAAAGGCCAAAACACGTAGAACTTTACCATACGTTGTATGTCAGTGTATCTAAATACTAGTGGAATTTTTGGTGTGTGTATATGCGTGTGTGTGTGTGTGTGTGTGTGTGTGTGTGTTTATACGTATATATATATATATATATATATATATATATATATGGAGATCTTACTACAAGAAAACTGAATCATTTTAAATATGGAAGAGGGTTTTGGCGTAAATGGCTTGCGAACCTTCTTCACAATTCATTGTGCAGTTACTACTGTTACTTTACAGATCGCTTCCTTACAAATTCTACTCACACGCACATCATCATCATCATAAACATCAAGGATTGGACCCTTTGATCCGTTCCGTCTCCACAGTTACAGCTGCTCGCGCCAACGCTTCTTCGGTCTTCCAATTGTTCTCCTTTCTTGTGGTCTGTAGTTGTATGATTTCAAAGGGATTCGTTTTTGTGGCATTCTTTGCAAGTGTGAAAGCCAGTTCCGTCTGTATTCTTCGATCTTGTCTAGTATGCCTGTAATCCGTATTTTGCGGCGTATGTAATCATTTGTTTTGTGGTCATAAAGGGTGTAGCCTGCCAGAGGTCTCAGCAACTTCATTTCTGCCTCTTCAGTTCTTCCTCTTTGTAAGGCTATTAGAGAATTCTACTCACACGTACATACAGATTTTAAAGAAAAAACATGAAAACTGAGTAAAATTTCCACACTTTTCCACAAACCTCCTGCTTAAAATTCTGTTTCCTCTCTTGCAACAAGGAACTCGTTCGGGTATGATAGAAGTCATGGGTTGTGTCGATCAATGAACAAAGATGAGCGATTTTTAATAATAGTGTGTGTATTTGTGGCCTTGGGTAACCAGCGTGCAATGCGCATGCACCATATTGTCACCTGTGGCCTGCCCCGCTCAACAATATTTTCCAACATTTTCTCACAAAATGCACGATTTTACAAAAAAAAAAAAAAAGTCACTAGAAACAAAATGTCTGTTTTGATTTTCTCTACAAATTTTGTGTGAAATATTTCTCATTCTAATTCCGAAATGTTCCATCCCCGTTGTGTGTATAAATAAATAGGTACAGGTATTTAGTCAATAACACAACAACTTTATCTTATGATGTTTATTAGGGGATGATAACAACTACATGTTTCGGCCTACTCCGGCCATCATTAAGAGACGTGGCTGCGGGGGAGGGGGGGTTCTGTGATCACAGAAACCTCCCCCCCCCCACAGCCTCGTCTCTTAATAATAGTAACAATAATAAATACCACAGATGATGAGATCTCACCATTGTGACATAACAATATAAATCTTATAAAGCACTAATACTCTTTCGGAGGAAAACCTGATGATGGCCGGAGTAGGCCAAAACATGTAGTTGTTATCATCCCCTAATAAACATCATTAGATAAAATTGTTGTGTTATTGACTAAATACCTGTACCAATTTATTTCTCATTCTAAGAATAAACGAGCGAGATATGATTTAAAAGTGTATGTTTCTCGTCATGTAAAGTAACCTTTATTCCTCCCCGATTTTTAATTCAAATTGAATGTTCTCGACAGATTTTCGAAAAATCCATGAATATCGAATGTCATGAAAATCCGTCCAGTGGGAGCCGATTTGTTCCATGCGGAAGGACAGACGGACAGACATGACAAAGCTAATATTCGCTTTTCTCAATATCGCGAACGCGCCTAAATTGAGGTGATCTCATGAACACACAACCCTCTGCACTTTTTTCCCACAACTGATACTAAATGGTTACAATCTACAAACCATATTCCCAGTAAATGTAGTGTCGGTAGATCACTCAACGTGGTGAATGGGCCATGGGCTGGATAACCGAGCAATCGAGAGCCTATTCATAGCAAGGTCAAGGTATTAGCTGAAGATTCAAACTTTCCGCTAGGGCACTGTGAGAACCTAATATGTCGCAACAGATTTACTCTTGAAATTCAAGAATATACCAACAAATGCCATTTGAATAATATCCTTGAATTTTAACAATTAATGCATGGATACGAATACCATAAGATTTACCGCTCTCCAAACTGCCCTTGCAGTCCAAACTACCTCCTAGCGTTTCGGTTCTGGTTGTTCTTCCTTTGCGGATAATTGGTCAGCAAGTTAAGCACCCCATTCATCTCAATACAATACGGAGGTTAAAAACTTGTGGAGCCTTAACTCCATTTCCCATATGCTTGAAAAACGTGATGCTTATTTAACCTTTAGACGCCTAATGTCAACTATAGTGGTCGTACCGCACCGCTAACCTCTAAAGTTGCATTTTATATATTTATTCAACAAATATATGTACTGAACATTTTTAACACGGTATATAATCTCCGTTTTTTTTTCTCTTCAAAATGCAGTTTGTTTCATAATTCTAACGTATTTGGTTTCTGTATTATTCACATTCTATATACAGGGTGTGTTAAAATTTAAAAAAATTCCGGCGCCAAAAGGCTAAGAACGCAAAGCACTTTACTAAGTACGAAGAGTGCTATCCTCTATGATGGGACGCCGTATATTCTGGTAGATATTGAAATTCTACTTTGTACATTTCCCGGTAGATGAGTTGCGTCAAAATGGCAAATGCATCATTCTTCGATTACCCCCTTACAACGCCGACATTAATCCCACGGTAACAATGTGAACACGTCACAAATACGTGTAAACGTCACAGTCAAATCATAAGAAGCGAAAACGTCGGGTAGAGGGAAGTTACTGCAAAAAGAATTAAAGAGTGACGTATTGTTCGTCAAAGTTTTCGGGATCTTGAAAGGACATATCTGAAAGGTAAAATTTTGTTCGACATAAGGGTAGAGCCCTGTTGTCTAGTGATGCCGAAAAAGACACTACTGACACAAGACGATAGGCCAGAGAATACGTTTACATGGCACATACGTTTATCACGAGGTGGAATAAGTCGCACCGCGATGGCTGATGGCACGGACTTGTCCCACCACATGATAAATACATCAACTGTAGCTGAGACTATGTGGAAAAGTGGTGGTAAACGGGTACAATTAAACCTGAACTGTCCTCACTGCAGATGTAAATAAAGGATCCAATGGTATATGATTTGTGGCCAACACTTTTGGTTACACACACTGACTTCGAAATTTGGGCCTGATCTCACGGCACAAACTAAGCACAGATTAATGTTTTTCTTACGGTAGACACGGCATAGAAATGAGCTAGGCCTTATCGAAACTACCGAGCAATCATTTACCAGCACAACTGCAGAGAAACACAGAGAAAAGTGCTCAGTGTGTCTTCCGCATGACCCAAAACTTACATACTTAATTACTCCATGGTGCAGAATCCTTCTTGAGAAGCTAACCGGTTTGCAGCTAGTCAAGAAGTTTCCCGCATTTCACGGAACCCCAAGGTTCATTACCGCACTCACAAACGTCCGCCACCTGTCTCTATCCTGGGCCACCCCAATTTAGTCCATATACCCACATCCCACCTCCTGGAGATCCATCCTAATATTATCCACCCATCTACGCCTAGGTCTCCCCAGTGGTCTCCTTCCCTCTGGTCTCCCCAGTAAGACCCTAGACACCCCCCTCTCCGCATGGTCCAAAACACTAAACAAAATTTCTTTATAATTTTAGGTGTTCAAGACGCAGTAATAAATGAAGTCCTATATGGAGAACACATCCCTCTGTCCGTCTATCTGTCTGTTTGTATGTCGGTCTGTCTGCCTATGTATGATCTAGCATCAGGGACTAAACCGCTTGACCAATTTTCATTAAATTTAGTGTACGAGATCTTCACAAGAGCTGCAGAGCAAATATGAGTCTCATCAGACTGGTTCAGTGACTGTCATGCATTACTGAGGACCGACAGTGAATTTCTACTCGTAATGTCTTACTTCTTCAAGGACGTACGTGGAAGTCGGCACAGAAGATCATGTAATGCCGTTTAGCAAATGCGCCATTAAAAAAGACCCATTCAATGTCTCCCTTTAAGAGCTAAATATTATTTTGCCATATTTTTCCACATTTTTCTTTCTAAGCGAAAAAAATACGTTAAAATAGCAATAATTTATAGTCAGTAATATAATTAGTCGACTGTACTTCCAATATGTAGTCGGAACATTATTTTTTTCTACTACGCGTTTACCACAAAACAGCACGACATGTTGAAAACAAAGAACGCCTGGAGAAAGCCTGTGTACTACGTCATAAAGCACTACACTGCTAGTCTTGCCCTCACACACTGATGATGTCGTTGTCCCTCACATCAGATAAGCGGTTCTCGTATCCAAAGACTGACCACGTCCACCGAAGGTTACCAAACTCTTGGAATGATATTCTCGACATTATTTAAAATCGAGTTTCCTAACCACAGTGTTCCGAAGACTGTTGATATTTCCTTATTCTAGTGATATAATAATGCAAATAACAGAGTTTGGAAAATTTGTGAAGGTTCCTCCTTCGAGAGATACAATAATTTAACCCACAGTGTTTGAAAACTGGTAATGTTTCCTTCTTTGAATGACACAATACTTCAAAAACACAATGTTGCGAAGACACGTGACGTTTTCTTCGAGTGATATTAGAATTAAAGCCGCAGAATTTCGAAATTGGCGAAGTTCCTTCTTCGAGTGACACAATAATTAAAAAAAAAAAGTTTTTCGAAAATTGGTGACTTTTCTTTCGAATGACATAATAATTCACATTATAACGTTTTGAAAACTGGTGACGTTTCCTTCATCGAAAGACACAGTAATTCAATCTACAGTGTTTCGAAAATTGGTGATATTTTCTTCTTCGAGCGACAAAATACAGCATAAAGTTCTGTTCCTTGAGCCGCTGGCACAGCTAGTCCGACAGTTTAAGACTAGTAATAATAACGTACTAGGATTCCAAATTTTGTTTTGTCACTAGTAGAAGAAAACAAAATCATTACGAGACAATCTGTAGTTTGGAAAAAAAATGTGGCTAACGTCCGAAATATAATTCGTATCTGTTCGCATCATTACGTTAACACGTTCCTTCCTTGCAGGCCATCGGTCCGTTATTTGTCCAATATCCCCACACTCCGTCATGCCCACGTTTGAGTTAGTCTATTAACTACAACGGACATTCGAGTGATTAATGAACTTACACCGTTCTCGGCTAGTTGTGTAACAATCGCAATGTGAAACCAAATGCAGAGAATGCGTGTAATTTAATGGACTACATCACATCGGACACGTTTCAGTTCCAATAACTTAATTCAAGGTGTCTTACAATTTTTTTTGTGGCGTGCAAATTGCAAGCAGAGTACATCCGTTCTGATTTTTAAAGTCCACTTCCGTTTAACCTTTAGACGCCTAACGTCAACTGCAGTTGACGTACCGCACCGCTAACCTCTAAAGTTGCATTTTATATATTTATTCAACAAATATAGGTAATGAATATTTTAAACACGGTATATACTCTCCGTCTTTTTCTCTTCAAAATGCAGTTTATTTCATAATTCTAACGTATTTGGTTCCTGTATTATTCACATTTTATATACAGGGTGTGCTAAAATTAAAAAATAATTCCGGCGCCAAAAGGTTAAATAAAGCTCAAGAACGGTAGTGACATACCGTCTGTCTCCGAAGTTGTTGTGTACATCAATTCTGTTTATTAAAAAGTTCAATTTATTCCGTTGCTTAACAAAGAATGATGACGTAAAGAAGCATGGAGGACAGAAATTGTAGCTCCGTGCACTCTTGACCGGGGCATGACATGCAGCGGAGGGGCCAGTTTCATGTTTTGGTCGCATTAGTCGCTGGGGAACAGCCCCTTCGGTATCCAGTGAATTGAAGTGGGGGGGAGGGGGGGAGAGACGGTCTAGGACAGCGTTTCTCAAACTTTGTGGGACCACGGCACGGTAATTTTTTTTTATAAGACGAGGGCCCCGTCCCAACAAATTTACCCGTAAATACCTTTCCATTTTTTTTAAGTTCATACATCAAACTAACATAAGTATTAACCTTTTGTCGCCGGAATTATTTTTTAAATTTTAGCACACCCTGTATATAAAATGTGAATAATACAGGAACCAAATACGTTAGAATTATGATACAAACTGCATTTTGAAGAGAAAAAAACGGAGAATATTATACCATGTTTAAAATATTCAGTATCTATATTTGTTGAATCAATATATAAAATGCAACTTTAGAGGTTAGCGGTGCGGTACGACCACTATAGTTGACATTAGGCGTCAAAAGGTTAATAATTAATTCTGGCATGATCATAAAGAGTATTAGTACACTTATGTATACGATGTGGCATGTTGACAAATATAAAAATTACATTTAAATTAGTTATCAATCACCGGACTAATGAAATCTTGTAGCATATTGTAGTTTCCACAGGCCAACATCTGGGTCTGAGTTTTTCGACACATTTACGAATATTTTTCTCCTCAGAATATTTCCACTATAAAACATTTATTCATGAAAATTGTTTAGAAAACTAAAATGACAAATTCCAGGAGAACCTCTCGCGGCCCAGTATAATTGATGCCAGAGCCCGGTACCGGGCCGTGGCCCGGCGGTTGAGGAGCACTGGTCTAGGAGATGTTTTCTTACTGCTTCCGGGAATCAAACCCCGATTTATTGATCGCTCATCACGTGGTATAATTACCGTACTTGGCTATCCAGGTTATAATCATAAGACCCAATTGTCTCAAAGTAGTTAAAGCAATAATCCTCCTCAAATCAAACTCAAAATTAGCTCCAAGACCTGCCATAAACATAGTCAATCCAGAAACTAACAATAAAATAACATTCAACCAGTAACTAAAAGAAGGACTAAAACGAATCAATAAATAAACACCCGCAGTAACCAAAGTAAAAGAATGTACTAAAGCAGAAACAGGTGTGGGAGCAGCCATAGCCGCAGGCAATCAAGAAGAAAGATATTTAAACAAGCAAAATACGTTCACATGAGGACGACGGTTAGGTGACAGCAACAATCAACACAGAAGTGGCCTAAGATATTCCATTCGTGTAGAGCTGCAAATCGAGAGAGTCGCGGTAGGAAGGCAAAACCAGAAGTATCCACGTTATTAACCTTTTGGCGCCGGAATTATTTTTTTTAAATTTTAGCACATCCTGTATATAAAATGTGAATAATACAGGAACCAAATATGTTAGAATTACGAAACAAACTGCATTTTGAAGAGAAATAAAAGGAGAGTATATACAATGTTTAAAATATTCAGTACCTATATTTGTTGAATGAATATATAAAATGCAACTTTAGAGGTTAGCGGTGCGGTACGTCAACTATAGTTGACATTAGGCTTCAAAAGGTTAAGCTGATTGTTCGTACAAGCTTCTTCCGTATGGTAAAGCCATCTGTTGCAGAGAACAGTAAACTTGTAAAAACGAAAGGACAGCTGAATTACACGCATTTTAAGTAAATTTATAATTATTGATGCATTAAAACGACGGACAATTGTTCTAGACTTTGCCAATGGCTTGCCTTCGCTTTCTTCTACGTGTAACGCTCAGATTTCTGCACTGCACTTTCCATGTTTTCTTAAGTACATTGTTTTCTTTTCAAGTGTTTACGGTTACTGACTCTTTGTTAAATTACCCAGACTGCAGCCGACGGGATACGATGACTGGGTTGTTGATCCGAGTAGCAGAATTGTTAATTCCTGACGCTCGTCTACGAGTCGTCAGTCTTTGAAGAAGAAGGCGTTATGATCCCTCGACAAATCGATAAATCTGTGCCAATCGACATGGAGAAACATCCCAGAAGATCGAATTCTTAAGTATCGGGAACTCAGCCAAATAAATTGAAGCCAAATTGGGAACAATATTTATATTTATTAGGAATATTAATGAAAAGCGAAACAATTGTGCAATGAAACAAGATCACTGATGTCAGTAATGCCTGAAATTTCTTTAAATTTAGAAATTCAAACAGACGCCGTCAAAGGATCACCATAGCTCCGACTGCAACACGGCAACCTTTCATATTTAAATAGATATTTTTCAATAATATTGGCGGCATTCGTAGTGACCATACAGAAATTACAGGGCAAATTTTGGAAGCACGTTTGGATTTACCATCAACACCTTGTTTTTTAAGGAGAGTTATGTTGCCATCTCACGCGCCACAAACTGCAACATTATACAAACCTTCATCTAACAAACAGCAAGCCAGGGCCAATATTAAATGATGGCAGAGTTTTCGTTCAGCATATTGCTCCTGCTGAAAGTTTTCATGATTAATAATATCATCTTCTTATACATAAAAGTCACGTAGTTTATGTCTGTAAATTTGATATTTGATATTTGTGTGAATGTGCATCATTGATACAGTGATATAAACAACCAACTAGACGCATCAATAACAATTTATTAATAACTTCAATCAGCTCAACATGTTTCGGTCGATAATTTCGCCCATTCTCAGAAGCACTAGACTGTGGTATAATGCACCCACGATGCTGCCTGCATTATACCTCAGCCTGCAAGCAGCATCGCCGGTGCATTATACCACAGCCAAGTGCTCCTGATGATGGTAGAAATTATCGAACGAAACATGTTGAGCTGATTGAAATTATTAATAAATTGTTATTGATGCATCTGTTTGGTTGTGTACATTATAGTTTGTGGGCCGGGTAGCTCAGTCGGTATTGCGATTGATTACAGGCTGGAGGGTAATTGCGTTGAAGTTATAACAACTCGCTACGGGCTGGACGGTCCAGGGATCGAATCCCGGATGGGGACGAGATTTTCCGCCCGTCCAGACTGGCCCTGGGGTCCACACAGCCTACTGTAAAATGGGTACCAGGTCTTTACCGTGGGTAAAGTGCGACCGGGGTGTGACGCTGACCACTCACCCACTTCTAGTGCCGCGGTCATGGAAGAGTAGAGCTATACCTTTACCCACCCTCTGGGTCACACCGGCCCTG
>Ga0131853_10006615_pt1:15000-20932 | contig 20932 bp, 18 predicted proteins | sample TergutLab28metaG_FD_92764 | JGI IMG/M metagenome (GOLD analysis project Ga0131853, IMG submission 92764) | Labiotermes labralis P1 segment gut microbial communities from Petit-Saut dam, French Guiana - Lab288 P1 (version 2) (version 2) | ecosystem: Host-associated > Arthropoda...
AAACAAGAGGCAAAATTACAGTTCTGTATATCTTAATCTTAACATTTTTTGATAGCAACTGGAAGACAAAATATTCTGCGCCAAATGATAGCAAGCATTGCCTGACTTCAATCTGCTCTTAATTACTTCCTGAATAGAATTTTGATATGTTAAGGTTGTTCCCAAATATTTTAACTCTTCCACCCCTGCAAAGGAGCTACTATCAAGCTTTATATTGTGACTTCGTGCTGCATTCTGTTCTCGGGTTATGACTGTGTACTTAATTTACTTCTAGTCCATTCTCCTTACCAGCAACCACTACAGCTTCTGTGTTTTTCTTTACACTATGTAGGCTTTCGCCCAATATATTGACATCATCAGCACAAACCAAAAGATGACGTGTACCATTTAATTTCAAGGCATCCTGGTTTACCTTGTTTCAAACCATTCATAGTAGGAAACATGTAAGACAAAATATTTGCCTACACGGACTTTTTTATAGGTTTCATTCAGACACATTTTTATTTTTGTTAGCCTTACCAGATTCATGTGGATACCAAACAAGACCTGCCTCCTAACTGAATCATAAGCTTTCTTGAAGTCTATAAAGATCTGATGCACTGCTTCATTGTATTCCCTCCCCACCCACCCACCCCCCCAAACCTCCAAACCCCCAACCCCCAGTATTTGACGAATGCAGAATACAGGATCAGCAGCTGAACTGTAGCGTCGAAAACCACACTGATGATCCTCAATAGTAGTTTCCTTTGCATATGGAGTCAATCTTGACAGCAGGATGCTGGATAAAATTATATGGGTAGGTGACATAATTGATATGCCTCTGAAACCACTACAGTCTGTTATATCACCCTTCTTATAAATAGGTGCAATAATTGAATCCTTCAACTCCTCAGGCACTTCTCCTTATTCTAAATAGAATTAATAAGTTTACGGATCTCAGAACGAATTATCCTATAAAGGTAAAGGTAAAATTCACTCTAGAACAGACCACGAAGGCCCAGAGGGGGGAAGATGTATAGCTCTTCTCTTCCTTCAACCTCGGCGCTAGATGGAGGTGGGTGGTCAACACTACGTCCCGGCCGCTTTACCCCCGGGAAAGACTCGATACCCATCGTATAGGAGGCTGGGTGGGCCCCAGGGCTGGTCTGGACGGGTGTGGAAAATCTCGCCCACACCGGGATTCGATCCCCGGACCTTCCAGCCCGTAGCGAGTCTCTATACCGACTGAGCTATCCCAGCCAACCGAATTATCCTATTTCCTGCTTTAATCAATTCTGCTAGAATTTGATCAATACCTGGTGATTTGTGTCCTTTTAACATTGCAATGGCCATCTCAGACTCAAAGTCACTCGGCTCAGGCATTAGTGGCTCTGCTGTACGTGTTTCTGTCTGCCTAAAATCAGTAACCCCATGCACATTCAATATCTGAGAGAAATGGTTCCTCCACATACGCAAGAGAGTGTGGAAGTCTGCAAAAGAAATCGCCGTTCTTATCTTTCACTATACCAGTTCTTGGCTGGTAACCCTTCTTAAAGACAGTGGTGCCCCTATACAAGTCCTTTATATTTCTGATCTTACCGTTAGTTTCAAGTTAATCAATTTTAGTTTCCTTTCTTCTGTTCCTGAAATGTCTATCAGCTTCATGTGTTACAGTGTTTAACTTATCTATGTTGCTTTCGTTCGGATCCTGTAGCCACTGCATTTTAGCACGCTTTCTTTCATATAAAATCGTAAACATATATCAAACCACAGTTTATGATACTTCAACTCATTCAGACCTAGACTCCCTTGAGCTGAGTTTTTTATATTCTCTTTAATGTTTTCCCAAGGTCTACTTATATCTTCGCTATCTCTTAAGTCCTTCAACTTTGCAAACCTGTTTGAAATGTATGTTTATTGGACCGTGCATCATCTTGATAGTTGAATAAAGAGAGACCAACTTGATATCACTTGCTTTATTATTTCATTATTTAATGCTCAACATGTTTCGGAAGTTAATACATCCATCCTCAGGAGCTAGCGACTTATTTGTTGAGTTATTTCATGGGTTGTATTGCTCTGGTACGATGTGTGTTGTTTTAGGATTACAGATCTTACCCTCCCAGTATGGGAACACGTCTAAATTTTTGGTCTAGGTGGAGTAGGGAGTTAGGTAAGTTCTCAGAATCTCAGAATGTAGAATAGGCAGCAGAGCAGGGTCGATCAGTGTATCCGGATGCAGGCTTCAGCCTTCATCCGGATACCACACCACCCCAGCCAAACCACAAAGTAACACCAACACACATCGTACCAGAACAATACAACCCATGAAATAACTCAACAAATAAGTCGCAAGCGCCTGAGGATGGATGTATTAACATCCGAAACATGTTGAGCATTAAATAATGAAATAATAAAGCAAGTGACATCAAGTTGGTCTCTCTTCATTCAACTGTTTGAAACCTTAATCTTGTACTGTTTCCTAACCTCCAGCTCACTTGACTTCTTGAGATTAAATCTCTCCACATCAAACCAACGTTGCTTGCTTACTTACTGCCAATTTTTCCCTAACTTTTGTAACCACCAGATAGTGATCAGTATCACAGTCAGCTCCTTTGAAATATCGTACATTGAGTATACTCGAACGCTATCTTCTATCTATCAACATGTGATCAATATGACTGTTAGTTTTCCCACCAGAAGAGGTCCAGGTGTATGTACGAATTTTTCGGTGAGGGAACATCGTGATTTTAAGTACCAAATGTTTTGATGTGTCAAAGTTTACTATTCTAACACCATTATTATTACCATCCTGATGTAGGCTGTCATTCCGAATTGTCGGTTTGAAAATCCTCATTCCCCACGTTTGCATTAAATTCTCCTAACAGGATTTTCATTAGGTACTTAAGAAATTTATTGAAAGCCTGCTGTAGTTCCTCACAAAAACTGTCTTTTAATCATCAGTTTTATCCGCTCTTGGCGTATACACATTCAAAACAATGATATTATATAGGTGACGTCTCAGAACTCCAATGACATCCTACAAATACAAATTCTACTCTCTTAACTGCTGATAATATTCTGTGGTGTACAAAAAACCCTGTTCCCAATTGATGATTTTCGTTTCCTTTTCCATAGAAAAAATATAATCCCCTGCTCTTACAGTGCCCCCTTTGCCCCAGCTAACCTCCTGTCTACCCACTAAATCTAACTTCAATCTCGCTAATTTCCTGGCCCTGTCTGACCTACACAGGCTCCTAACGTTCCATGCGCGATATTTCATACACAAAATTTGGTGTTTGGAAAGTAAAAGTAATCACAGGTATGTTTACTTTCTTACATTAAGTAGCGACATCGCCCACTTAACGATTCTGTTATCAGTTTTCCATTCATTTCGTATATAAGAGACTTTATAATCAGAGGTATTAAAATCCATGACATGTAATGTACTGTACCTGTGCACGTCTGCGGTCTTACATGAATAGGAAATTGTAAACTCTTACATGACAACTGCTTTCGATCGTATTATTTCTAGAAAATTCTTTCTGCAGCGTAATATATTCCATTTAAGGCACATCTGCGAATTTATTTTTCAGACTTACACTGTTAAGTGGTAACAAGTAACAAACTGCAGCATTTCTTGCAATCAAGTTATTAGCAAGGATCAATGTGTAATTTTGACAATGGGGCTCTTTTAATAGATTGACAGTTCTGTGGAATGAATATAAAAGTGAATTGGACGATGGGGAATGTAATCAAAATATGGTTTCCTGAATGTTGTGCTTTCACACGCTGAATTTTGAAGATAATCAAGCCTGTTACCCTGCTGCACAGATTTCTAGCCCATTCTATCCATTTTAATATTATCGCGACAATTTGATATCTGTATCTTATCATTTACATATTGATGTCTTGGGTGTTTACACCGTGTAGCGTTGTAGGCAGATACGGATATTTTCTGGGAACATGCGTCCTCCGTCTTCAGGATTACAACATTAGGTTCAGTTACACATGTCACTGTCTTTACCCTTCAGTTCCTAAGAAGGAACAGCACGTTCGGTATCTATCTACAAGACCATACCGTGTCCCAACCCAGAAGACTTTTGAAAAATCCCACCATGCAAACCTGAAAATTATGTGAATTATTACTCAAAGGCAGATCTTTTGTAAATTATATTTGTCTTATACTATCTCGAAAATTCTCGGTGTCGCCATGTTTTGTAATTGCTGAATTACAAATAACACGTAATTCCCAAAGAATAAGTACCTCAGTATGGCGTATGACTGTCCACCAGTGGAAATAAATTTCACAAAATTTTACAGAAAGTGGGTAAAGGTTTTCACGAGTTGAAATGAGGCACAGAAACTCGCACGTAGCAATGGCAATCTCACAAGCCAATCATAGTATGGATGGAAAGTATGCGAAAACCGTACAGCGAAAACTTAGGAGGAAAGGGTCCAAGATGATCAGTTAATGTCTCTACGTGTCTGCAACATCATCATCAGTTCTGAAACAAGCAATTCCCAGAACTGTTAAGGTGTTATATCTTCTTGCATTAATTTCCTGTCTCCACGTAACTACTAGTGTTACTGTTGTTTCTTTTATCTTTATGAAGGTCTTATTGCTTACGTAGAGATTACACGTGCGTGAAATATGCCACATATAAACTCGTTTCGCATGGTCTCCATATTTGTAACCCTTGACTTGCAGTATTTCACATACAATCTCTAAACGTAGTGACCCAACTGGCCACCTGTTGGCACGGGGTTGAAGAGGCAGGCAAGGGACACAGCACTGCGCACTCGCCAACAAGCTTTTACTTTCCGTTTCAAAAACCTCCACACCTATATTGGATAATCCGTCGCATATCTCAGTTATCACTTGGAAACAAACTCCTAGTCTACAAAGTAATCCTAAAACCAGTCTGGACCTACGGAATCCAACTTTGGGGAAATGCATCGAACTCAAATCTAGAGATACTAGAGCGATTCCAGTCAAAAGTGCTACGCATAATAACAGATACCCCACGGTATGATCCTAATACTATAATCAAACGTGATCTACAAATACCAACGGTCAAACAAGATGCACGAAAATACAGTGCAAAATACCAAAAACGACTCGACACTCACCCCAACAACCTAGCAAATATATTATTTAAAGAGCAATTCGGAACTCGCGGACTTAAGAGACTGTATCCTACTGACCTCGTCACTAATGGTTAACTAACTCAGCAACATTCGCCAGAGACAACATCAATCCTTGCGATTGAGAACAGAAGGGAGAACTTCACTGGAAGTATCTCCTACATGCCTCTAACACTATCTACACAACGGTTACTAAATGTCTCCGGACAGTTTGTAACAAACAAGGAATTCAAATAAAAAAAACCCCTCCACAGTGACTGGAGCTATGAATGTACTGTCAACAGGGTAAAGGCTTTGAAAGACGTTCGTAAGACGGTGCGAGAGCTTTCCGAGATAAACCTAGTACAGAAAACACGGTTGTCGACTGAAGCTGTGGTGTTAGGTTCTCAGCCGGCAAGCAATTCAGCCACTACTATAAGTATGTTTAAGATCTCTCACCACACCACTTCAAAATTCCTGTCTCTTATGATCCACTGGTTACTGCCACCCAACCAAAAGCTAACAAATAAATTCGCAAGAACACAAGGCTTTTAAGATACACAAAAATATTACTGTAATAAAGATATATTTTTCCAAGATCAACTACCATACAACGTTTCCGGACCCTTACCGGCCCCACAAAATTGTAGGAAATTAGAAAGTATGGTGTAGGAATATTCTTCAATGGCACGCTATTTATATCAAGTTTCGTGACATTTATGTATCTGGCCCCAAAACTAAATCAAGTAGCGCGCGAAAGCAGCCAAGTGCACAGGAGTTCAATTATTCTTACCAAGAAGACACAGTGGCTTTCAGTAATGCCTAG
>Ga0131853_10006616_pt1 | contig 20932 bp, 9 predicted proteins | sample TergutLab28metaG_FD_92764 | JGI IMG/M metagenome (GOLD analysis project Ga0131853, IMG submission 92764) | Labiotermes labralis P1 segment gut microbial communities from Petit-Saut dam, French Guiana - Lab288 P1 (version 2) (version 2) | ecosystem: Host-associated > Arthropoda: Insects >...
CCTCGTATACAGTCGATCTTAGTAACTTTAGTCCTACATTATTTTATGCTCCCTGAGGATGATCCCATAGAGGGATTGAAACATGTACGAGATATTTTAAATCCATTTTAATCCAATAATGTGCTTTTAAATGGTTTGACAAGTATGTGCAATTAGTTGGTTTTAATAAATATTGATACTGACATATTTAATTAGCACACCAACTAATGCACACATATAACATTTTTTAAATCAAAATATTTAAGAGCGCTCCAACATGTATCAAACCTAAGTTCATCTTCAGGGAGCTACAATGTTCCTTGCTGAAGTCACATTTAAAAAAAAAACACTCACTGATTTAAAAAAATGTGACTTTAGCAAGGAACAGTGTAGCTCCCTAATGGATGATCTTAGGATCGAAACATGTTGGAGCGATTTTAAGTGTTTTAATGTAAAAAAATTTTGTTTATGTGCATTAGTTGGTGTGCTAATTAAATGACTCTACGAAATGCACGGTGCAAAGATAAAGATTCATATTGACATACTGACGGATTTTTCAATTATCATGACACATTCAAGTGGCCTTCCCGAAATGCATTTTCAAGACTTCTTAAAAATTTAAAATAGGTCTCTGGAAGATCAACTTGATATATGTCTACAATTATTCGGACTTCGAAGGATACCTGTTTTTGAAAATTGTACCAGTAGTTTTTAATGTCTGTAAACACCTTCTGTATATGAATATTTATATTATGCAACTATACTGCGGTAGATTTTTATGTTATGTTGGCCGTGCTTCTCTATATAATCTTGTAAATGAAACCAACTTGGTGCACGATTTATTCTTAGCGTATTTCGGCTATTTTATTTATAACCTGTACATGTTTCGGACCTCTCCACGCCCATTAGGAGGAACAAAATTATTTATGCGACACTTGGTACTTGTTATTCTGTATATCTGACTGTCTGGTATGCAGGATAGAATGCATACCACAGTCAGCTATACAGAATGACAAATATCAAGTGTCGCATAAATAGAGTTGTTTCTCCTGATGGTGGACATAGAGAAGTCCAAAATATGTATAGGTTATAAAAAATTGACGAAATACAATAAGAATAAATCGTGCACCAATTTGGTTTCATTTACAAGATTATCCTGCAGGAGTTCTTCATCCCACTAAAACTTCCCTGAAAACTGTCAAGGTCGACAGAAGTGTGTGTCACACCTATGTAAATAAACAAAATAATTACTTTTTTATGTCAAAGTAATGGTAGCTCCAAAATTGGCAATAAACATGCAGTAGACGTATTGTTTAATGGATGCCAAGCAATTGCTGAAGAGGAGATGGGACATGGACTTTAGATTGAATTTGTTATGTCTTGCCGCATGCATTCAATTAGAAGTGCTAATAGCTGACTAACAGATACACTTGAAATTACTTATATCTTTGGAAACTGTGTTTACTGAAAACAAACTTATCACACTTTTGTAACTATAAAAGCAAAATCCGTCTTTTGGTTCGCTTTTTCTACCCACTAAACACCGTGATAGGATTTTGCATAGAGCTCGAAAAAACTGATTTTGTCCCTCTCTTTCTTCTGTCGGTCTCTGTCAATATTGGACCCTTATAAAAGACTGATTCGTCACATAAATTATGTCTTGTTAGGAACAAGGAAGCAGCTCTCGCGACTAAGGTTCCACGCGTCGTACGTACTCGTTTTCTGCTTTCGCCCATGCTCGCGCGAGCAAACTACTTCGTGCACTGTCTTTTCGACGGGGTTATTTAGAATTCGATAGAGATTATTTTTAACTGCCTTCAGATGTTGCCAGTAGAGCTAATGGATACGAATAAGTGTAGAAAAACACTTGGGTGTTTGGAATGTGAAAACAGTGTATTTAGTAATAAGAAAGTTTAATTTAAGCAGTTCAAGTTGCCTCAAACAGGAAACTTTCGGACACTGATCAATTAAGAGGATATCTACTTTGTATATTATGTACAAGGGATATTCAGTAAATAATAATTTAGAAAGAGTGGAGCTTCTGTATGCAATGAATGGTTATAAGATCATTGAGTTTTACGAAGATTCAGAGTGTCAGCTTGTGTGTTGAAAATAAAACGAGACTAGATCTAAGAATATTACAGTTCTGATTATCCTGCACAACAGTTATGAAAATATCTAAAATACCGTTTACTCGTGTAAGAGGTTAAACTAAGTAACTTCTTAAAGAGTGTAGTTACAGCCTATAGCCGACAGATTACTTTTACAAAGAGAGACGACCGCGGCCACAAAATGTGCGAAGAATACCGAACATCCTTTATTATTTTCATTTTATTACCGTGCAATGTGAGAACAATATTTATTAAGACCAACTAATTGCACATACTTGTAAAATCATTAAAATCACATTATCTGATTAAAAATGGATTCAAAATTTCTCCAACATGTTTCAATCCCTCTATGGGATCATCCTCAGGGAGCGTAAATTAGTGTAGGTATGAAGTTACTAAGACAGACTGTACATGAGGTTGTCTGGTAGCATGCAGTTTTGTTTACGTTATGTCCGTCTGGTTCGGCCTGTGTTCCTCGTCCGCTGTGAGTGCTGTGTCACTGTACTTTGTTGGAATGTCCACTTTACTTGGTTGGAAGTGGACACTTCCAACCAAGTACAGTGACACAGCACTCACAGCGGACGAGGAACACAGGCCGAACCAGAAGGACATAACGTAAACAAAACTGCATGCTACCAGATAACCTCATGTACAGTCTGTCTTAGTAACTTCATACCTACACTAATTTACGCTCCCTGAGGATTATCCCTTAGAGGGATTGAAACATGTTGGAGAAATTTTAAATCCATTTTTAATCAGATAATGTGATTTTAATGGTTTTACAAGTATGTGCAATTAGTTGGTCTTAATAAATAATATTATCCTTTATTATTATTATTATTATTATTATTATTGACCGCATATTATTATTGTGATTAATTGATTGAAGATTGGTGAACCAACAAAAGCTTTTTTAAGAGGCGACGTTTCCGTTTATGAGTCACAATTGTATATTTTGAAGGTCAGTCACCAATAACACAACGTTTGTGTTCATTTTACATGCAACATGTTTCGGCTATATTCTGAGCCGTCATCAGGCTTTTATAAGAAATTAACGCAGAACGTTTAAAACTGCATTACGACGGATATATCTCCTTTATATTAAACTATATTGTAAATGTGTGTGTGTGTATCAAGGGTAGTTTAACAACAAGTATGTAAACAAAAACCTTTTTCATATTTATAATATATTGTACTGTAAAGGGAAGATCTACATCCTAGGGCAGTTTTAAAATTTCTGTATTAACCTTTTTAAAAAGGCCTGAAGATGGCGCAGAATAGAGCCGAAACATGATGTCTGTAAAATAAAGATATACTGTGTTGTGTGTAGCCGACCTTGAACGTACATATTGGTGAGAAAAACTTTTATTGGAGAGCTAGAAAATAAAAATGAAGACTTGTATTTTACTGAAGCAGTCTGGACTTACGTTCAGCGTCGGTACTCTGACAAAACGTTCCTGTTTAGCGTAAATAAAAATACGTAGAGCGTCCAGAAATTAGAGATAACACGCAATAATTTTTTTTATAAATATATATTTAAAAAATTCTTAACAACTTTCTCTAACTATTTCTCAACTTAATCACCACCTTTGTCAAGGCATTTGTCAGGCCTGGATACCAGTTTTTGTATCCTGATATTACAGAACTCCGCCTCCTTCGCACGCAACCAAGTAGTGACTTCGTTATTCACCTCTTCGTCTTCGTGGAACTTCTGGCTGGCCATATATTACTTTAAATGTAAAAACAATGGAAATCCTTGGGAGCGAGGTCTGAGCTGTGAGTGGGATGGTCGAAAACATACAAGCCGTGATTTCCCTCCCCATATCACCCGTTTTGTATCTTTAAATAACCCTCGTAAAATCAGCTACTCATATATTTTCCTCACATATATGCTACACCTGATTACTTAGAGAATAATCAGATATAATATTCAACATTGCGTGGCCGTCAGTCCTTCAGCCGCAAGTATTTGTATGACTAACATGTTTGTTGGTATATTGTACCTTAAAGATCGCCAATTGGCGTTTTTCAGTTTACTAACGATCAAGTGCTTTGCGTGTAAGGTTTGTTCTTTTCAAACCTTGAGTGCCATTGTAAGACAATTTGTTGACATAAAGGTGGTACAAAAAATTTTGTAATTCTAGGTATATATAAATATGCAATGAAATTTGACATTTGTTTACTTATTAGTTTACCTTGTATCGTCATTCAGTTTACTTTGTATTGTTAAGTAGTGTTTGTTTGTAATTAATTTTCTCACTGTTATCATTCAAAATACCTTAAGTAACACTAAATATGTCGATAGTTCAGCAGCCATATTTACACGACCTACAACTGTGTAAATCGACCCCATTGGCCGCGCGGTCTAAAGCGTGGATCTATGCCTCTCGCTTGCTCAGACTCGAATCCCTCCTGCGCCATTGTTGTTTGTTTCTTGCAGATGTTGTGTGTTGTCAGGTAGAGGTCCCTGTGTCGGGCTGATCGTTCCTCCAGAGGAATCCTAAGGACTGTGGTGCGTCTGAGTGTGATCGATAAACCTCTCAGAGGAGACCTAGGCACGCTAGGGCTTTCAAGATATAAAAAACTACGTAACTAAAGAATCCACAATGACTGTGACTCCATCAGAGAGATTAGTCGCCAAGCGATTAACATCAGTTTCCAGCCATGAAACAAAATATTGACGGCAACATACTTAAAGAAGACCTCAAGGTTGAAACAAATGGGAAACGATGACTGATAAAAAATGAAACGGTCTTTATCAACAGGAAGTAGAAAAACCCGTCTCTCGCTATATACATAACTCAATTGTAGCAGGAAGTGTATGTAAAAGTAGTGAATTAGCAATACAATTTAACAAGAAATAATCTTATATATGTCGAAAGTAACTGTGTTTTAAACGTACATTATCAATAACACTTACATGAATGCGTTCTGAGAAACCGCGAATATATGTCGATGAGATATGAGGACGCCAGTGAGTGTGCAGGTTGCTATACAGCCTAAAACTTTAGAAGTTTGTAACAGTGAATCAGTATAGCGTAGATCGGTACAGTGATTGCGGGCTAGACAAAGGAGGAACTATGCCTTGATATTCAGGTCGAGCAACAGATTTTTTTTCAAAGAGTCCAGATGGACTCTGGCTTACATACAATGGGTAACGAGGACTTTTTGCAGGAATAAAGCTCCTGGGGTGCGAAGCTGACCACTCACCTCCATCTAAGCTGACCACTCACCTCCATCTAAACTGACCACTCACCTCCGTCTAACCTGACCACTCACCTCCATCTAAACTGACCACTCATCTCCGTCTAAGCTGACCACTCACCTCCATCTAAGCTGACCACTCACCTCCATCTAAGCTGACCACTCACCTCCGTCTAAGCTGACCACTCACTTCCATCTAAGCTGACCACTCACCTCCATCTAAGCCGACCACTTATCTCCATCTAAGCCGACCACTCACCTCCGTCTAAGCCGACCACTTATCTCCATCTAAGCCGACCACTCACCTCCGTCTAAGCTGACCACTTATCTCCATCTAAGCCGACCACTCACCTCCGCCTAAGCTGACGTAGAGAATGAATGGTGCTGTACTTCCACCCGCCCATTTGATTTATGGTGTGCGCATGAACGACTTAACTTACGAAAATGTAACTGAAATGTCAGTAGTTAAGAATTGGGCAGGACACGGTTTTAATGTTTCCATTTGAGTGTACTCTTCCAGAATTCACCCGGGGCGACTGAGGAAACCAGCACAATAATTAGTCCAGACATTTGGTAATCGGTCAAAATTGTTAACATCTATTTCCCGATCAGAAAGAGGATTATAGAGACAGCTGCTGTCAAACTGTCCTGCTGGGGGGAAACCTAAGGAAAAAGCTATAATTAATGCAAAATATTTTCTTATAATTAGATATTTCTGATTTAGATTACAGTCTTCTTCAACAACGGCCGTGAATTTTTGTAGAAAATTAGGTCTGCCTGCTAATTTATTACATAACTTCGAATCCTGAAAGCCCACAATATCATTACCGCCCCTAGAATCTCAAACCTCGTACACTTGCGTAGAAAACCAAAAAATGCACACAGATAAAAATACGTTTCTTTAAATCTCACCAAAACTTTTCGATCCCAAAAGCGACGGAAATATGGTGGTGAAATTTAATACACCATAGAACACATTTTATCGGTGTAAATTTGTTCAGTTACTACATTAGTGTAAATATTACTTAGTGCACTATGTGGAACATATAATGCCTATGCACTTGTCTATGTGTTTTAATTCTACAAGAAAGTTTTTAATTCGCGATTTATGGTTTGGCTTGGGATGCTCTTGAATCTCTCGTGGATTAAATAAAACTTGCACATAGCAATCTGACTTGGTAACTTAATGAATTAGAATTTCACATAAAGATTTGAGAATCACATTTAAGGTATAGTTTGAGTTTGATGTTTGTGTGACTGTGCATCACTGATAAAATAATATAAACAGCCAACTAGACGCAACAATAAAAAATTTTATTGATAATTACAAACAGTTCAACACGTTTCGAGCGATAATTTCGCCCATCCTCAGGAGCACCAGACTGTGTTTATAGCTTGTGTTATAATGCAAAGGGAATGATGCCTGCTGGAAGGCGGCATCGCTGGTGCATTATTATTGTTGCAGCTAGTTGGCTGTTTATATTATTGTGGAGTATGAGATTTGAATATTATAGGAAACACACAGGAGAGGAAACATTGACAGTCTTTGTGTGGGCGATGTTAATCCTTCGTTATCACAAAAGCAGAATAAGTGCTCTTCACACAACTATCTGCTTATCACATAAGAATGTGTGTCAATAATTTGTAATTCCTTAGGAGGAGGGAATTTTTAGAATTACGCTATCTGACACATTCTGACCAATGACGACATGATGGAGGTAAATTTTTCTTTGTGCAAACCATGAAGGCATATGCAGTAGTAGATGTATAGCTTTAATCTTACTTAAACTCGGAGTTGGACGGATTTGAGTGGATAGATTCAGGCCCCGGCCGCTTTAACCTGGGAAAAGAACATTTTCTAACACACTGAGTAGGAGGTTACATTGCCTCTAGCGCCAGTATGGAAATTTTGAACATGAGATGACACTCTTAACACTTACTGGATCCAAGGCCTTTTGTCACTCGTGTAGCCTACACCCTATTCACCATGTCAACCGTAAACATGGTCACGGTTCCGCTATTAATGTATACAGAAGGCCTGTAGACACTCATGTGACATATATATACCAGTTACAATGTTGAGATTCGGGCGAGACAGAGTGAAGGGAGGGTCAAACCATTTTACGATTAATTTAAAGCAGGAAAATCTAACACTGCATGTAGGTCATACAGCATATCATGTAATCGTGTGACGATTTCTCACCGTACCGAGACCCGTTTCCATTCACAAAGTAGCCCACTTAGGAATTACACTAATATCTACTTTTTATTCTTCCTGCCAACAATTACTCCACAAGATATTGCATATTAGCTTACTATTTTTCCAGAAATATGCTTTAAGCTACATCGGCAAACACATGCCGGAGGCCTGCTCTCAGTCGAGGCTTTGCATCTGACATAGCACTCGGCCAGCCTCTCACGAAGAAGGTTAAATTCAGTGAGTTCTGTTCACAGAATGTGGAATAGAAATTTCCGAAAGTTTTTCATGAATTTCCGATAAATGTGTCGAAAGTAACATTATGTTGATCTGCCTTCTTTCCCAGCCGGTTTAACGAACATTTACCAAATGAATAAAAAATACGGTGACGACTTTAGGGCTTATCATTGGAATATGACGTGAGAAGAATTTTGTACATGAGAGTTTGCACAGAGATTGGCTAGCTCAGTCACTACAGTGGCTAGAATGAAAGCTGGAAGTCCGAGTAATTGTGTTTCGATTCCCGGCAGGGACAAGAGTGTCAGCTCTTCCTTAAAGCTTGCAGATTGCCTTTAGAGCCGCCCAAACTTCCAATTTAACGAACAAGGTGAAAATTTCCCTGGGTGAAGTGGCTGGGAGGGAAAACCTGACAACTTACTTCCATCAATAGCTGAGACTAAGAGTGAGCGGAGCATTACATTCAATTCTCATATGCCATCGTTGGGAGCAGGGGAACATTCTTCTTCCTGTTACAGACCTAGGTACAGTACATGCCGAAAGCCTGTGGCTATTACGACCATTTATCAGAGGAAAATGAGGGCAACGAATTCCTCTGTATGTAAATATCATACACACCTACTCAGCAATAGATCCTTTCATACTTTACACATATAATATATACAGGGTTATTCAAAATTATTGTTGGAGTTTTAACAACTTGTCATACACAATACACTTGAGATAGGAATATATGTATTTTTTATTTAATAGAAAAACACTCCAGGTTTTTGTGTCACACTTTACAGGTGTTTTTTACGTGCACCAGTTGTAATTCTACAAATATGAACACGATAAACGAGTTCGATCCATGTCAGGGGTGATGGTTTCATTGACGGTTCTGATTCGTACCTTCAGTTCCGGGATACTTGCGGGAAAAGGAGGAACATAAACCTGATCCTTGACGTAACCCCATAGAAAGAAATCACGTGGAGTTGCATCTGGAGAACGAGTTGTTACAACTCCGACAATCATTTTGAATAACCATGTGTATATATATATATATATATATATATATATATATATATAATGGAAAAGAAGTTGCATGGGAGTCGCGGTGCTACAATAAATTACATTACTCGCCTTGACTAACTGAGAAGAACAAAACTTTAAGAACTGTGACTCATTTCCTAGTCACGTTACGAAACCGAGACATCTAAGTTACGAACCCGGAGATGTACCCACCAAAAACTGAAATCCGTTTAAAATTTTTCGAGCTTCTTTATTATACAAGGAATACCCTTTGTTTGAATTGTTGCAAAATTGAAATCTTTGAAAATCATTGTGTTTTTATGTCAGACTCTCTTATTTTTAGGTCTTACGTCATAGGCATGGAACTTGGACTTAGAGGTGGCAAACATATTTACACATAAAGGCAAAAACAAGCAGTCTAAGGGGGACTAAAGGTTATATTGATGTGTAATATTGTATGTTACTCTAAACGTATTGTGCAATGATGTCATACAAATTTGGGAGTTGTGAGAAAGAAGCAAAAAATGGCACTGATCCGTTCTTAAGAAATTTTCCTACTCTTCACCTCTACAAATCTGAAAACATCTTAAGGATTTCAGCATTGAAATTCGTAAGAATTTGCTTAGGGATGAAAGAAGCGGTATAGGAACAAAGCAGTAGAAAACACTGTACATTTTTAGATATAACGGAATGTTCTTGAAAGAAACACGTCTGTCGGACTCTTTAAGATTTGTTACAGTGTGCTTTATCATAGTCTTTCACGGCGAGGAGATTTGGTTATAGAAATAACTAGAAATGCCAACTTGATGCAACGAGGTAATTTTACTTTTGTATTCTTAGCTCGACGTGTTTCGGGTAAATACGCCCATCATCAAGAGCATTCGATGTTGAGTTCCAGCATATGGTTTTCTGCACCTACGCAGCGGCTCTCAAGACCACCACCCATCCAAAAACTCGGGGCAGAAAACCATATGCTGCAAATCAACATCTAATGCTCCTGATGATGGTCGTATGTACCCGAAACATGTCGAGCTAAGAATACATCAATAAAATTACCTTGTTGCATCAAGTTGGCATTTCAAGTTATTTCATGAGGAAGATGCACGGTCAAACAACCCTCAAATTAGGTTATAGTTTTGAATCGTGTATCACAAATCCCATTGAAATAAGTTTAATAATAAAAGGGTCGCGGGGCTCTTAAATTTATTGAAATATGGCAGTAGCTCTCAGCCTGTGTGTAGCGACATGCTATGGTAATGCACGACATTCTACGTAAGATTGATGGTAACAAATTTAATATCCAGGTTAAAATCTCGACACCGAGAAACCAACACGATTTCCTTATACAAAGGCACAAACATTCTATGAAATAGGAAGTAAAGGTAAAGTTTTCCCGTTCAGGCCCGGTGTGGCTCAGAGGGCGGGTAGAGGTATTGCTCTACTCTTTCGTGAGGGGGTGAGTGGTCAGCAGCACGCCCCGGCCGCACTTACCCCCGGGAAAGACCCGGTACCTGTTTTACAGGAGGCTGGGTGGGCCCCAGGGCCGGTCTGGACGGGCGGAAAATCTCATCCCCACTTGAATTCGATCCCGGACCGTCCAGCTTGTAGTCAGTCGCTATACCGACTGAGCTACCGGTCCCACATGAAAGAGGAAGTGGTTCGATAATTTTTCACTTTAATGGACTTTTGTTTATCGGAATGGTATTACTCAGAGAAGCGAGCGTCATGGATCTGAGATTTAAGCAGAGAGTATTAGGAGACTTAATTTTTCAACTTATCACACACGTATTTTTCTAGCATGGCGCAACAGCCCTAGTGGGCTAAGGCCTATTCATTGTCCAGGATTCACGATTACACTCGGACACACCACACTTAGTAGGACTCCTCTGGACGAGTGATCAGCCCGACGCAGAGACCTCTACTTGACAACATACAACAATCACAATACAGAGACTTCCACGCAACCGGCGGGATTAGAACCCACAATCCCAGTAAGCGAGAGGCCACAAATCCACGCACGGCCACTAGCTTCGGCATCACGTACGTATAGTAATCTATAAACTTCACTCTTAATTATATGTGAAAAGTATTTACTTCCTTCACTAAAGTTAGCCACTATTTTCAAATGTCTACTGAGTCGTAAAACGTAAATATACTGTATTCATATTTTATTTCGGGAAAACAAATATCTATATTTCGTAAATAAAATAAGTATTAAAATTTTTATTGTTAAGATTACCCGAATCTGCCTTCAGGCGCACTGCACGTCTCCCGACTAGATGTGCCCTGGTGACTTCGTGACGCGTGTTTTCTTCAAATGTTACCACTTTTAGAGAAATATAAGTAAAGTTACTCTCAAATTACCCAGCCTTTTTTGGTCATTTAGTTTTCATACTTTGTATGTGCCCCAGGATTTTCAAAGCTAACTACCTGACCATTCTCAACAAACACTTATTCTTGTCCATGCTTTGTAACTAGTATACAAGTATACGTGATCCACTATACACTTAATTTCACATGTTTACCTCTAGATTGTCATTAATTATTGCTTTATAAGCAAAAGGCAATTTGACATACAGATTTTGGGGCAATTTTATATTTATCCAAGTCCCATTAAACTAAAAATGATCAAGAAATTAACCCTTTTTAGTGTCTAACCTCCATTTCTCTCCCAACAAGAGACTGTCGTTAGACCATATCCAGAGCTAGACGAAATCACTTTGCACCCTCATAAGCTATTTCTTTAAGATTAAGTTTAATATTATTCCCCAGCATCGTAAGAGCCCTACCACTTTATAATCTCTCGGCTAAAATCTTATAAACAATTGTTCTGTTTGTGGTGGGTCCTACATGTCCCATTCGTCTTGTATTCCTTGAAACGTGCGGCCTAAAATTTGATCAGAAAGACCTGAACTTCTGGCCCTTACGTCAGGAAAGCGTTATGGGTCCTTCACGTTTAAAGTTTGTCTGACTCGTGTATTGATATTACTTCAATGAATGTTAAAAACAAAGAAAATGATAGTTTTTCTTAACATGAAGCCCAAGTTGAACTTTAAACGCTAATAACATATCACATATAAAGTGAGACGCAGTACGAGAGGCTCTTAATTTAACACTGAACATTTATTCAATTTAAACTTCAGTATCTCACAGTACACAGCGACATAAAATGATTGATTTATGCCTGTAATAAACGTGAAAGTACATGAAGTTAGCGGATATGGCGTAACTTTATTGAACATCCAAATATTTACCTCTAGGCCACGAATAAACCTATGAAAATCTATTATTAGAAGTGAAAATTTTACAGGAATACAAAGCTACTTCGAAAATCACTTCCGTATTCGTGCAGAGTCACATCCCAGAAAGGAGGGAACCTCGATTACATGTCTCTGAAACTTGAAAGAAGACATCACGACGTGCTAGAATGTACATATAATGAATACAATTATATACGTCAGCACTACTTATCTACTAAAACAGAGTCTACATGTTTCGACCCATCATTAAGTCATCCTCAGGCCTGCGGTAGACAAGTTGCAATTTTACAATTGTAAATACCAACCCACGTTTTGAACATTTCAATCATAAATATAAGTTACGCATTTTATCCAGCCAAAAATAGATACTTACCAGATTTTATGTATTCTTACGACTGTCAAACATATTGGGATCCCAATATACACACAGCACCTATGACTTGTCTACCGCAGGCCTGAGGATGACCTAATGTTGGGTCGAAACATGTAGCCTATGTTTTAATATATAAGTAGTGCTGACGTATATGCTAATATTCATTATATGTCTGAAAACCTACAGAGCCCCGTATAACAGAATTCAGTTTCGAAGCCAAGAGTGACCCTGTTACTCAAGAATTTATTGACTCATATGGAAACCAAAAGTTCAGTATTGTTTTCACAAAAGCTTGGCAGAAGTCCTTATACTCAACCAAACAGATACACTCCATAATGTAGCAAAGTTTTATTTAAGGTCCACTCTAATATTTTTTTCCAAACTACTACTCAATATCAGCGCGGTCACACACCCTCAAGCTCTTCTACAATAATTCCCTACGCATCTCTCCTTTCCGTCGTGCCTGCTTCCATCTTCCTTAATTCGACCACTGTAAATTAGTTCAGGCAAGATTAAAACTACAAATATGACGTTCACAGGGCCGTGCATCGTAATATATTTCTATAGTAAGACCAACTAGACGCACCAATGTTTCAAATTTATTTTATTTGGAGTAACACTCTACAGGTTTCGGACGGTCTTTCTGTCCATTCAAGACTGTACATACAGCAACAGGCATATGTCAAACAGATACTGCTCTCTGCTTGCTAGCAAGCAGACAGCAGTATCTGTTTGTGTACAGTCTTGAACTCCTGATAATGGACGGAAATACCTCCGAAACCTGTAGATTGTTACTCCAAATAAAATAAATTTGAAACACTTGTGCATGTAGTTGGTTTTACTATAGAGATTAAAATTACAGTTTTGCCTGTATTTTACACATAGTTAACAAATTATCTCACTCTATAAAATCAGTCGTACTCAGTCTGTCCTCTTCCACCTCCTTTCTGTTTCCCCTTGACTCAGGTTTTAACACACATCTACCTGTTGTTGTTCCAAAGTGGCCAATACACTCATATTTGCTCAGTCCACGTTCCCACTGTCACACGTCCTTGTCACGTTCGCTGCACACTATGCCCTGGAGAGTCTATTGCTATTGCCACAATCAGACTGTTATCACTTTGACTTCTGGCAGTTTACTCTTTCCTTCTTTAGTATGTGGATTCACTTAACGAAGTCCCAGCACATGAGAGGCAGACCAGACCCTTTCATTAGCATGTCACTCGTGATTCTACGGTGTGCATTTAAAGTCTTTTACTGCTTTCTTCAACAAGCCCACAACGTACAAACAGACTGAATGACCGACTGACTGACTGACAACCTAACTACTTTACTGACCTGTAGTCTAGTGCCTGCCTGAAAACTGACCTCATCTCTAAGTCTGTCAATCGAAAGACACAGAAGCCTGTCGACTTATGTTAGTTTAAATAGCTGAACCAAATACGTAACACATACATGATAAGAGTAATAAAAGATAATTAACAAGCCTGCCCTCAGCTAAAGAGTGTTTGCTGGACATTTGTCAATTTATTGACAACTGATATTTATTAGATATTTGTCAATTTACTGACAACTGCACTTTGAACACAAATGTAACATGCACATATTTCCTGTTGAACAAGGTCTAATTTTTCTTCAGAAATTCAAAACGTTTCGAAAGCCTACTCTAATACCCTCATCCTGCACAACACAGACGTAAAAGTAAAAACCGTTCTACTGGGACTAACAGGTTTTGTTTAAAAACCGTTTTTTTTTTTTTACTTTCAAACAGACCTACATTTATTCTGTCAGTTATCAGCCTGCTCAAAGAATCTGTTGCTGCCACAGGATAAAAAGGCTTCACCAGCGTTTTCGTGAAGGGAAATGTTTTGTACCTACTTGCGTCAGGTCAGACCTAATGACGTCTTAAACCAGATTTCAAATGATAAGTCCATTTACACAATTATGTTTAATTTATACTTGCACTGAAACCAGAATATTACAGGGTTCTGTCTCATCCATATCAGTGTCTTTACACAACTTGAAATATTTGGCTAAAAAAGTGATTATTTTGTTACTATACATCAGACAGTATACTTTTATCATGCGAAAAGTCATACAGACGTCACTGTATTAAACAGCTGTACTATGAAAGATATATATATATATATATATGAACACAATAAACGGATTTTCGCTGGATCATAATCGTACTTATACCCATCAGGAAGCAGTGACGTAGTGGGACGTTCTGCTGTACAATTCACTGCATTAGAACAAGTAAAAGAGAGAAAAATACTAGTCTGTGTCAGTATAACAAAAAGGAATCAATTAATGGCATTTTAAAATAATCTACTTCTTGATGTACACATTACCGCTAAAGTGTGAAGTCCGTTAGGTTATGGGCTACTTAGTTATTTTTTACAAAAAAGATAATGTGCCAGTAAAGTGTGCTGTGACGGTACATCAGTAGTTCATTAGTTATTCTATGCAACAAAGAAAGTTCAGAGTGAGATAACTTTCAAATTTGATCTAGCTATTTTATAAAATAAAAATCAGGATTTCATGTTCATGGTTCCGTGCATCGTTGATCTATATCAATAACTGACCAACGAGATGCAACACTAAGCAGTCTATTTATTATTCTACAAGTTCACACTGCATGTTTCGGGTGTCATCACACCCATCATCAGGAGTACACAAAATTTCAACAACAGCCTCCGGTACGGTTTGGTATACTCCTGATGACGGATGTGTTTGACACCCGAAACATGTTGAGCGGACTCGCAGAATTGTACTCTGCTTTGTGTTGCATCTCGTTGGACAATTATTGGTATAGATCTGGATCTTTTTGAGGCTTAGAATTAGTATGAAGATCCATTCTACAGTATACAGTTTAAACAAAACGTCCCAGTGATTGCATGGTAGATAAAGACTTCCACAGTTCCTAAGCAGCTGAATATTTACTACGATTCATGTGTTCTAGGATGTTACGCCGTTTCGACTAATAAGCAGTTACCGACTTTTCTAATGAGTGTTTTATTTCCAACTTAGCAGTTAAACAATAATAGGCATAAAGCTTTTACCTAATTGCTTCTCTGAAGATATTATCCAGGTAACTGTGTTTGAAGGAAAGAATTTTGATGTTTTGGATTTGACTGAAAATTTGCAGTCGAAGATGCGCCGTAATATTGCCGAATTATCCGAATGACCATTTCTGATGTGCCGGTGGCGTTTTATTTCACCCCCTTTCACAATATATCTAACTTTACGCGATGCAGACCCGACCATACTAGCGTATAATTCTGTACTCGTCGAAAATATGCAGGAAAAATTCGCCATTGAGAGCGCTAAGGAATCTGAAATTTAGACACTTCAGAATGGGTCAATACATTCCTCCGAAAGGTCTGCAATTATGTATCAGTCGAAACGGCATAATATCTCAGAAGACTTGAATCTCTACCTGCACCGCCATGAGCACCTCAATCGTTGGACAAGAGATTAAAATATATTTGATTAACTGATTCAATAAATTTATTATGATCCTTGTTAGAGCCTGGAAATGGTTTTCGGTGTAGTGACTAGGCTACAAGCTCGATAACCTATGGTTTGTAGTTCGACTCCTGGCAGATGAAACGTTTATTTCTTCTCCAAAACTACTAGGACACGGCCCTATACAGCTTCCTATTCGTTTGGAACCAGTGGTACTCGCGCCCGGTTAAACTTGCCACGTCATGAACATGAAACACAGTCATGCAGTGTCGAGGTTAAGAAGGAGTTGAGCTCTGTATAACTTTGTATAATTCCTAAGAAGGATCAGTGACTAATAGCTTTGAGGGAGGCAATTAATACTTGGCTTCAATAAAGGCAAATATATTTGTGTTCCTTTACAGTTTTTGTTGGAAGAAGAAGACTTCTTCACTATGTAGATAGTCACCGGACTGATCGTCTTACACACTAAGTTTGTAACCTAATCGGCTCACACGTACAAAATATTGGACAGAAATTCTCGTAAAGCACCCAAAATATCCGGGATCCCATTGAAAACTGAAAGCAGTTCAACATATATTAAGCACACGCTGACATCTTGCTCTGTGTGTGCACGCTACCGGCAAGGCCTCATAACCTTAAAGGTTTTTAAGCAAGCAATGGGATCCCATTGGAAAAAGCTAATTAATGTACCTCAATTAACATAATTCCTTGTTGGCCTGATGATGGCCGGGTAACGGACGAAACATGTAGCCGAATATAACCAGTTGTAATACCGTTAGTAAACCCTCATCATCCTGCTCCCTAGACGTATGTCTAGGGAGCAGGATTATCCATTATCCTTCTACTACAAATTAGTTAAGACTCTACGTAGCCATCCGTTGCTCGTTTATAAGGACTGGGAAATCCCACGTAAATTCCACAGTAATTTTGTCAGACATTCGATATGAGAGGCGGATTTTCTAGCGGCACGCAATATGCTTTTGGATGCATGGTTTTATAATTATTGAGAATAGGCGGGATGGCGCCAAAGCCACTTGACAATTTGATTATCTAACATGTTCCCTCCAGTATCCAGCGAGTTGTGCGCTATGCGGTGTATGAGCAGTTAGCAGTTTTCATTGATAACTCATTCTTAATGCGTGCTTAATAAAGAGAGAATAAATATTCTATCTTCACAAATAAAAGAAAGTGTTGATAAATACTTTACAAATGAAGCTATTGTCAAGCCCACACTTTCCATGAAGCCTGTATGTCTTCAAGCAAGGTAACCAGAGGTTTAGTGCTCAGTACTCATTATTCGCTTTCGTACGTCTACTTTAAAATGTCAGCCCGAATAACTGACGCCCGTCATGCTTTCATGTTTTTATTGTGTCTGCACGAAAATGTCTTCAAATACACCTCGACTACTTTATACCATTCTTCTTCGACGTGTCATTACTAAACACATTATCACTCAATCTAAAACACGTATTGCTCGTATTCTATGCAGTTCATGTAATCTCATTACCAATATTTTATCAACTTCTTTGGTATCATATAGCGTATATTGCTATGTCCGTTGTGTATGAAAAATAACTGAGAAAAAGTTGGAAATGGTCGTGGCCTATTAAGTCAGATTCCAAACAATCTCTTGGGGTGACTGAGGGCAAACCACAATCATCTAGCTCAGGATATTAGAAGGCTGGACGAAAATCGAACGGAATTACGTCACAAACCGGCTATCGGCTACACGGAGACTATTAACACATTTAATTTAAACAGGTAAAATAAACGTAGAATTGTCTCTGCGCATGTCACGAAGACACAGGCGTGGGCTAAGGCATACTAGCCCGCCAGTTAATTTTTAAGTCCGGCATCAGGTGGAGATAAGTTGTTAGCGTCACACTCGTGCCGCTTTACTCCCGAGGAGAGGTTCCACTTTACCTATTGAATACGAGGCTGGATACACATCAGAATGTTTCAGTGTACTTCGCAGAGCGGAATTTCCCTCCCCTCCCCGATTTCTCGGTCACTAGTCAGCAGTCTAAACTCCTCACGCACTCCCGTTCAAAGCCTTGCCACTTTTCATGTGTCACAGACCTTGATGTCTGTTGTAGAAACAGCTGTTATGCAGATCTGATCACACACGATACAACACAGTACACAAGGCCAGAAAGTACTTTCTTTCGAGTTTATTTAAATACTCGAAAATTTGTATAATGTTTGAAATGTGATTTATGATGCTTATATTTTGTGTCATGGACGTCAGCCTTTTTTAGGCTCTGTATAAGCTTCACGCAAAGAAGAGACTTTATTTGAGGGAAGCACACGAAAAATTAAGGCTAAATATCAACAGCCGATGAAATTTGTGTAGCTCTTTCGAAAATAAAACGTGCACACAGACCCAACTCCAAACCACCTTTCTTGTTCTTCAAATAAACAGCGCATGAAGGCCTACTGCATCGAACCATTTAATTAAGTATATCCGGGACGATTCAATATTATATTTATCCATATGTTACAAATGTCAATAAGCAGTTAGCCTCTGAATTACCTGAAGTTTCAAGTCTCCTGGGACGTGATGTCTTTTCTTTGGTTAAGTAGTTCCCGATATGTTTCAAGCACTCCAAGAGGCCTGCCATATTGCTAATTTTAAGAGTACCGCTGTGAGAAATTCGAATCTAGCAGGGTTAATTCCCCGTTAGTAAACAAGTTTGGATAGGCGTACACCAGTGGAGTACAGTGCTTGAAGGTGCCATGTTTGATATTTTGACAACCTAATTATTTGTACTTTTGTGTGATCTAGGAACCTCGTGAATAAAGGGGGCCCTGGCCCAATGGGGCTGATGCGCCAACAGAACAAGAAGAAACAAGAAAAATTATTTTTACTAAATTTATGCAAATAAAATTTATTACAAACATACCAGTGTTTTGGAGGAGATTTCTGCCTCCATCTTCAGGCTTATCCAAGTACTGTGCTCTGATGGCCTGACGAAGGAGAGAGTAAGATCGACTGAAACGTAGGTGCACATAACCACTCGTCACGTCATCATGTTGGATAAGACATATCTTTATGAGAACCGCTGGAGAGTACCTTGCATTTCGCTTTCTGAGTCATGTTCAGAGACATAATCTTGGAACTATCAGACGGCAGTATCGGTCTGACGAAAGGCCTTTATGCACTGACGCAGGATACAAGGAGACGTACTTCAAAGTGTCGAGCGGGATGTGAACCGTTGATCGAAGCGTTGTGGGGGTAACGACATGGCCATCAATGCGTTCGCTATTCAAGAAGACTGCTCATGGAAAGTCACCGAGACACAGTCGTAAGAGCCTGTCTTTCTGTCCTAACGTGCAGCAGTTCCTTTCTCGTATTATCTTCGCCTAATGTTCACTAAGACATAAAAGAACGTAAAACGTTCTGCGCTCTGGTTGTAAACCGTGGCTTTTCTGAAATTTCCTCTGCTAATAAGAATACTGCATACACCAAACTCTCATCCTCGGGCCGAATTATCAACTAACAGGATTGACGTTTTCTGGGTATCCTCAGCATCCCCACCTCCCAGGCGCTGGTGGGTGATCCTGTTCTTAATGCTATCCAATTACTCTTTAATTACTCGTACTAATAATAGCATTCAACACCATAAAATTTAAGTTATTTTGTCGATGTAAAGAAATTACAGAACGTTCTGTTACGTGATGTCATTTAATCTGGTACAAATTTACCCACTTTGGACGAATATGTTAGGTCCATTTTCAGGGTAGATTCTACTTCTGAGGCAGAATCTACTCCCATTTCCTATGTAGAATTCAACCGGAAGTTGGATTCAACACAATCCTCTACAATATTAGCAATTTCTAGCAGACACTGTTTACATCCAACAAAGCAACACTGTTTACAGTCACAGCAGCGAGAAACTAAAACTTGGTCCTTTCCTCCATAATTCATACATCAAACGAAACATGGCAATTATGAAGATTTCTTAGGCAATTTTCTGATTCCCCTGTTACTTACTGTGTTTTAGGTCACTCTGTTAAATATTATCTTCCCAAGAACTCTGCTCCACGGAGGTACTCAGCCTGTTTATAACTGGGTAATAAGCGCGTTTTAATGCTAATTTAATTATTTCATGCTGAAACTTGGCGCAGGAAATTCTGCGGCTGAGAAACCAGTTTTTTGTACAAACAACAGAAGACCAAGTCCAAGTGGGTGTTGCAAGTTACATGTATATGGAAAGGAATATTTGTACTCGTATTTTAAATTCAATCTTTTGAATTCTTGGCTTGGATATGGAGGATATTTAGCCGCAAATCCAGTATATAATAAATATAATTCTGTACATCAAAAGGTGGAAGGGATTGTAATTATTTGGACGACAGTCCTTATGTTTCTGCAATACAGAATGATTAATTTCTACAGTTGGGTGCAATATCAAAGTGAGAAAATTACCTAAAGAGGTGAGTAGCCTCCACTGCGACTCTTGGATTGCTTGGTTTTATCGTGACCAGGTTCATCATCTCTATTGAACTACGTTCAAACGGACGGATATAACCTTATATCCAATCTGCTACAGTTCATCGTACAAATTTTACCCAACCTAAATTTACAGTTGTAGCTGGATAAGTGAACTTGACCCATACAGGCTTCTTACATTCATGTATCAAATCTCACTTCCCTTGTCCATTGCTAAGGTCGTACCAAACTATCACGTCCAGGCCCGAGACACCTGCATCCATTCCGTAACAAGGCCAGTTTTTATGAAAAGTCGTTGTTAGCACTTCGTCCTACTCACAAGCTGGAAAATCACCCCTTGTCGGCTGTTCGCAACTGCTTATCCGGTACATTCACAACTACCCTCCATATGTGGAGGCCGTTCCTCCTTCCGCAACATTAGGTCGCCCCATGCCGTGGTAACAGCGATCACTTAAATCTAAACTCCGTGGCCTTAGTCCGCACGCGAACTATACCGACAGAGCGGCCGCCGCTGGTCGGCCAAGTTAGTGCCAACTTTTGCGGATAGAGGGGTGTCACGTGGTCAGCGCAACGGGTCCCCACAGCCGTTAATCTCTGTTTTCTAGACCTGGAGCCGCTACTTTTTTCATTCAAGTA
>Ga0131853_10006619_pt1 | contig 20918 bp, 12 predicted proteins | sample TergutLab28metaG_FD_92764 | JGI IMG/M metagenome (GOLD analysis project Ga0131853, IMG submission 92764) | Labiotermes labralis P1 segment gut microbial communities from Petit-Saut dam, French Guiana - Lab288 P1 (version 2) (version 2) | ecosystem: Host-associated > Arthropoda: Insects >...
AATATTAATAAAAAACAAGAAAAGAAGTTTGTGGCTCTGCAATGTATGAATGTGACTGCCTTTGAAACAATGAATTTGTACCTACAATAAAATATTAACAAGGATACTATACTATGCAAAATTATGTAGACTGCATCTGGAAAATACTGTATGTATGTATGCTCAACTTAGCAACAAGGTTAGGGCAAGAAATATTATAACTTGCATTAAGAAACTGTTCTGAATACTGCACTAACCCTGTCCTGTATCAGCTGATTACTGATCACAAACCAAAATTTAGAGTAAAAGTCACAGTACATGGCATAAAAGGAAATAATACGACAGGTATAAAGCAGCTGCATTTCACTCATGAGTACCACTACTGCCAAATAAAGCAACCTGACCTTAAACCAATTCAAAGAACCTTCCAAATGCAAATGATTCAGTTTTCATTACGTATAATACGAACATACCAGATACAACAGACCAAGCAATGACTTGTGAATTCTTAGTTCATTCAACGTACGAGGGGGTGCAGATAAGTCCTTAGTCCAACCTACTTCCCGATGTTGTTGGACGAAACCAATAGTGTTGTTGGAAAGAGGGGTCTGTTCATGTGCCGAATTGCAAGACATTTCTTGTTAAGAGGCTGAAAGCAAGCATGTCAGGCAACGTGTGCAATTTCAACATCGACACGTGAGCTGTCATCAAGTTTTTTTTTCCTGCAGGGCAGGGCGCCGAAGGAAATTCACACCATTCTGACAGAAACATTAGGGTAACATGCACCATCGCATGCCATCAAAAACTGGGTGGCCCAGTTTAAACGTGGTGATTTTTCCACCTGTGATGTGCCTCATCCTGGACGAACCAAAACAGTGACCACCACGGAGATTACTGATCAAATTCACGAGCTAATCTTGGAAGACTGTCGAATTTCAGCTAAATCAATAGCTGAGCAACTGGGCATCTCATGCGAGCAGGTTGGGTCCATCATTCATGAAGATTTGGACATGCGGAAGCTCTCCGCTAAGTGAGTCCTGAAATGCCTGAACCCAGATCAAAAACGTCAAGGGTGCCAGTCGTCTGAGCAACTTTTGGAATTTTTTCGGCACGATCCAAATGATTTCCTGTAGCGATTGGTGACCATGGACGAAACCTAGTCATATCACTATGACCCGGAAACAAAGCAACAATCAATGGAGTGGCGGCATGGTGGCTCACCCCGCCCCAAAAAATTCTGAGTGCAAAAATCTGCTGGAAAAGTTCTCACCTCGATTTTTTGGGATCAAGACGGCATCCTCCTCATTGATTATCTTCCAAAGGACCAAACTATCAATGACGAGTATTATTCATCTCTGCTGGTGCAACTGAAGGACATTTTGAAGGAAAAATGCCACAGAAAGGTCCACCAAGGGGTTCTTGTTCTTGTATGACAATGCCCCGGCTCACCAGGTACTTGCAACCCAAAAGAAACTGGCCTACCTGGGCTTCCAATGTCATGATCACCCACCCTGTTCTCCAGATCTGGCCCTGTCGGACTACCACCTGTTTCCTGGACTGAAAAAACAATTGAATGGTCGCCATTTTTCGTCCGACACGCAGGTCATTGGTGCCGTGGAGACCTGGTTGGACGGACTAACTTATGAATTTTTTTTTGAGTGGCTTGCAAAAGTTAGAGCAACGGGCTAAGAAGTGTATTGAGCTTTTAACTTTCCTCTGTACTTTAATGTTCCTGAATTATGAATTACCTTACACCATAAACATGGTAATTGTTTAAAATGCTCTTAATTTTGTTAGTGCTTACATGAGGTGATGAAAGAGCTTTATGCAGTTTCTGAAATGATAACTTATGCACTTGTTTAGCTTCTTTTTAAATTACCATTCACAAACAATATAATATTTATGTGCAACAGGTGAAATAATGGGCTCAGAATAAAATGTAATGACACAATATTTGTTACATTAATGTAAGCAAAATGGGAAAACCAAAATGTCCACTGCTGTTTATTTCAAAGCATTTACAAAGATTAAATTTCACAGTGACACATACAAAAGAAGCCACACACTGCTGTGGTGCCAATGCAAGAAATGACTTCAAAAAGGGGCAGCAGAACACATTCATTGGATTGTCATACAAAAGGCAGCCTGCAACAATTAACTCTACAACATGATTTATCACTCTCTGAAAAGGAGGGATAGCAACTGCAGTAGTGGCCAGAGTCATTCTCAGTAATGGACTGAATATACAATAAACTGACAATTTTGAATATTCTATTGGGTATCTTAGGGGGCATGCAGTGGTGCAGTTGGTTCAGGCACCATGCTAGAAGCTGCAAGGGTTCGATTCCTGATTCCTAATGGTGACATTGGAGTTTTTGATCGACATTATCCTTCTGTCCACACAATGGTCCTGAGGTTGACACAGCCTCTGACAGAAATGAGTACCAAGAATATTTCCTGGGGGGTAAAGGCAGCCAGTGCATAGGGCTGACAACCGTACCAATTCATGTGCCATTTGTCATGAAATCTGGGACCCTCAACCTCCTGGAACCCTCTGGGCCTGTCCAGGCCTGTACAGTACATGGATTGCTTTACCTTCAGTGCTCTTTGATGCCAAAGGATGTCTACAATTGTCACACAGTTGAATGCTGTGAAAGCCAAACAACCACTGGAGTTGTTGGGCAATAACATGCTAACTAATGCATGGACCATTTAAATGTTGCTCGTCTGCAGAGTGCACTTGGCACTGAATTCAGGAACTAAAGCATTAACCAGTTGGATATAAAATCAGATCCTTATTTCAATTTGCTTACCTTTCTAAATATGTGATGTAATATGTACATCAAAAGCACAGACTGAATACAGTCACACTGCTAATGCATAACTGGAATATACACGTTTGCTTTTCAATAAGAATTTTCCTAGAAGCAGACGTGAATACAGTAAAGCATAAAATGTTATTCTATGTACGTAAGCATATTATACTGGGTAATCTATCAGAACTGAAGACAAGCTGTAGGGCCACTAAACACTGCTTGCTAACAGAAGCTCCTGATGAACTCCATAATGCCCATATAGCGTGCCTCCTGGATCAACTCCAAATGTACTCATTCCCAATTTACTGTTCTTAACATCAATACTACTTACACTCACAATGTTCTCTGAACATTCATATTTTCATGTCTGTTCACTGAACATAACTTGTGGGTGCAGTAATAAATCTTCATTTTAAAAAAATCAAAGAATAAACAGAAAGTTATGTATTTCTTAAAAACCTCGGTCTGAAATGTATGTCAAACTTGAAAAATGTGCATATAAGAGTTACACCAACACAGCAAGTTCAAATGGCAAATCCAGTGTAGAAAGGTATAGCATTAAGAACCCAGAGCAAATCAATGTTTATCAGCACACTGTAGCATTACATGGCGTAAGAACACTGTAAAAATTTGGGTGGCAAGACCAAGATACCCCTTCATATCAGCCCACAAACTGAGCAACACAAAAACATACAAGTCTGTATCAATTAATTCAATCTAATTAATCACTGCACTAGTTATGAATTATATTTCATCATGACAGAAGAATGGGAATCCGCACCTGACACTGCTCCAGACATATGTAAACATGTTTCAGCGTTGGTAGTCGCATGGGTCTACACAAAATGAAATCATTCCATTTACATCTCATGTGAAGAGACCTACTATATATACATGTGTGTGTGTCTATTCTCTCATATTAAAGTATGCACATATGCTGACAGTGTTCAAGATAAAGAGCGCTGAGGAAGGTTTTGGACTGCAGAGGGTGGGAGTAACAGGTGGTCTGAGAAAATAACACAGAAGATTACAGTTTGTACTCCAAACCAAATATTAGTGGCATGATCAGATCAATGAGGATGAGGTGAGCAGGACACCTGCTATGTATGTGGTGTAGACAAATGCATATAGGATTTCGAAGGGAAGCAAGCACGAAGGAAAACCACCTCTTGAAACACAAAGATGGAAAGATAATATTACCACAAATCTTACAGATGGCATGGACCGGATTCATGTGCCTAAGTACACAGACAAGTTGAATGCTGTTCTGAACATGACACTGAACCTTTGGGTTTCATAAAATGCAGTTCATTTCTTTACTAGATGACAACTATTGGCTTCTCAAGAATGACTCTGCTACATGGTGTTAGTTATGTTAAGAAAGCCTGAACTTAAATCATAATTAGATCACTCAAAACTGGGGAAAATATCTGTTGCACAAACACAAATACAACACTGCACACCTATTGCAAGCTAAAAAACATTAATCTTAAACAGCACCACACAAAAATAATACACATTCAACAAGAAGAACTAAAAAAGTCTATATTAACTGTACAACTAAAACATATCAACTTCAACAATTCATTAAATTAAAAATTACTTCAAATGTTATGTCTACAATGAACAATAAGCAAAGTGAGAAATGCGCTCGTCTGGGATATTATGCAATGAGCAGTGGCAATTCCTTACTGACGTTTTAGGACAAACTATCCGTCCCAAAAAGAAGATGGGACCGATAGGTTGTCTCGAACTGTCAGTAAGGAATTGCCACTACTCGCTGTGTAATAGCCCAGAAGAGTGTAGCTCTCATCTACTTCGCATTGCAAGTCTAAAATCATGTAAAAACAAAGTGATTTCCTTAGACTATCCCTGTGCACAATTAAAACCCTTTATCCCCTTACAAGCCAAAATGTCCCCCACCCCCCCATATGAAAGCAGAAAACGGAATTACTAAGAGGGTCTTTCTTTCTTTCTTTCCTCAAACGCCTTTCTATTTTCTTATAGTGTTAAACTTGCAAGTGAAATCAATGCAAGGCTGGGTGAGATAACATAAAATGGTCACTTTTACAAAAGAATATGAAAAAGAAGTAGTCAGTAAATTAATGTGGATAAAATGTGCGTAAATTCAAACACTGGATAGTCTGTGCATAAGTGCAATATATACCAATATGTAAAAGCCAAGCAAAACTAAATAATCTCTTACACTAAACAATTAAAGCCCCTACATATTATGAAGTCTGACCCACAGGTTCCTTGACAAACCAAAACCAGAAATGCAGGGTTCCATACATAAATGTTATATATGAGGTTCACAAATTCTAAAGTATTTCCCTGGAGGTAGGGAGGGACACCACTTTCACATCTGATTTCATAGCACTCACTCCTGTCCTGAGCTATGCACAGTGAGAACCCCACTGATATCTCACACATATTGCCTCTGGTTTATACTAATAAATCTACACTTCATCACCAGCAGTGTTCACTATTGTGAAGTCAGTGAAGAACAGCAGAAAAATTTTTCATATGTTTCAATTTCTTTTTATCAGTGCAACTTTCTGATAACATTTTAATGCACACCTTCTGTATAAACAACTGCAATTTGGTGTTGCACTTCCTCTGACATGTTCACATCTCCCAATTAATCTGGTATTACTCTGTCACCATGTATCCATCCTTTTACCCTCCAAACATTTTCATGGATTAAAAAATTTCAGTCACCTACATTCTTCACATCTGCACCTTCTGTGTACCTAATAACCCTTTCATAACAATCTGTTCTGAAAGCAGCCTCATTACAAAAACCAAGTGAAACAGCACAGAAATGTGGAACCCCTGACTGACTAAAATCTGTGACAGTTTAGCCTACAATGAGCCAAACAATTTCTTTGGGCAACAACAAAATTTGGTCCACAGATATTTTGGATCAGACCTCATACAATTGTTTAGTTTCAGCTACTGTAACACACTGTTACTTTTACTAGCATATTAATCGTATTTATCCAAATATAAGACAGCATCCTAAAACTGCTGGGTTTAAAATCATGAAACAAAAATGTTCAATGGCAGTACTTCCATGCCTTGATAATCATAACATTTGTGCAGCTTTCAGTTCCTGCAGAAAAAGGTAAATGGTAATGCGACAGAGCAGCACTGTGGGATTCACGATAAAATACAGAATTTTCATCACATCAACAGTCTGAATTCAGAACAAAATATGCTATTTCATGTGGGGAGAGGGGGGCCAAATATTGTTATTAAATAAAACTTGTGAACAGCAAATCTACATTTTTATCAAAACAATTTTTGGTCATAGAATTGAACACAACTTGATGAACCTGACACTTTTTCTGTCAATCTATTAAGCTGCTGCAGAAGACGTAATTCAAACAACACAACTGTAGTGTGTATGTTAACTTCTAACAGATGAACTAGAAAACGCTGCTCCATTAATTGTATGTCCACTTCATCCGCAAGGGAAAAGACTCTACTGCCGCAAGTATTTGAAGTAGACAGTGCTCTGACTGTGGCAGAAACTTTGGATATAAAGTCTGTACGCTGACTGTTATAGACAACCTTTGATTCAGAATAAAGCACTGTCTTATATTCAGATACGTACCACAAGGAAAATTAGATTAGAAAAAAAAAACAAAACAAAAACACTACTACACAACAATGTTTGGGACATGACAAAATATGAGAATGAGATTAATCTTATAGCCTCAAAACTGAATATCACAGTGGATTCCAAATTACAGACCCAACAAATTGATATCGTTCTTCATTAATCTGACATTACTGTTTTCTGTAACCACTTAAAATGCAATTGTTTTATTGCAATGTCAAAAAGAAGAAAGGGTTTTAGTTCTCAAAACTCCAGCCCTGGTGTCAAAAGTTTCACAGGACAGACTAAATTATTATTCTATATATGATATTTCTTTCAACTATGTGCACCACCAATTCCTGTATGATAGATAACACCAGTTCGGAAAAAAACAACTCAGGTTACTCAACTAAAATGGATTGACATTTACACTTCCAGAACTTACATACAGAAAAATCATAACTTAATATTATTACCACAATTTAAAAGAAGTACGTTATGAGATTATCTTCTTAAATAAAAAACCTTCACAGGTCATGATGGATGGATGGACAGAAACTCCAATATCATATAAGACTCAATTTTGGCACAGCATCTATCAATCTCACATTACACACTAATGTAAAATTCTTTATATATGGGCAAATATTTACAAAGACAAGAAATAATTTAAATGTCAGCAACATATGTGTTCTGTCAAGACACAATTGCCTGCACCTCAAAGAGCTTGCCAAGACACCAGTAACTTACAAATATGCATTCTTGTCTGCTTCTGTAATTTGATCATATACATATACATACACATAGAATTTAAGAACACGAATCATTAGAAACTTGTCACTTGAATGCCATTTAGCTACAAAGCACAAGAGAACAGTGTAACAGGTGCTCAGGTAACAAGTTCACATCCATGACACACCGGTTTTATTTGCATCCACTGTATTGTTACACTTCCACTAAGCCTCAGATAATGTCATATCCCACACATCATTCTGCTTACCTGTTCAAAGAGGGTGTCAGGGAACCTTAAAACATCCAAGAGAAAAACTTTACAAAATTAGTCAGTAACATGCAGGAGTGTCATTCTGCCAGTAATCATGAGATACAACTCACCAATTTAATCCAACTTCAGCTGCTATGGTATACTGCTGTGATAATTCTACAGCCTCTAATAAGTACAAAAATTCCCAAGCACAAAGTTCTGTCCCATAAATTTCAAACTGTACTAAACCAACAACTTTACCATTTTTATCAATACTCAAAGGGGACTTGCACCAATGATGTCTGGTGGAAGTAATGGTTATTATGTTACTGATGCTACCTCAAGCACTGTGGTTACAAGCACTAATGATACTGACAATGATGTGACAACCTGAAGAATAGTAGTAAAAAACGGAAAACTTCCTACAGGCCACAGGTATCCATGTAGAAGTCCTAAACAGCAACTGATCCATGGAAATGCACTCAGATTACTGGGTAACGTGGTCATGGGAATGCATTGACTACATGATATCTAAATGTGGAAACTGTACTTCATGAATCAATGTACTATGTACTTACCATTGTACGACACCAATCACTGAAATATCAAGAATGCAAATAAACCACTACAGTATTCTTTAGGTTACAAATGACACCCCTACATGCCACAACCAGCAGCTGACCCAATTCCACTAACTCTCTCCATTAAAACCACCTCAACACAAAATTACTATGTATCCAGTCCAGTAAAAATAAATGCACAGAACAGCTTATATGATATTCTAAAATAACTTTAAAAAAGTTTCAGAAATTAATAGATGCCTGGGAACATGGCATTTATCAATCAACATATGGTATTTATTTATATGTCTGATATCTGGCTCAACTGATGACATGTACAAACAGCAAAACTAGGTGTAAATAAGACAGACAGTTCTCTCATCTTATAAAGAATCCATCTTACTGCATCATTCATAACAAAACTTCATGAAGATAAAATATTAGGATATCTGCAAAAGAATATACATTTGCCTACATCCACCTATGGGAACAAAAAGTATCTTAGAATCCTTCAACAACAATGCTGTGTAATGTATGAGCCAAAACATGTAGCTAGAAATGCAACTAACACTTCTAATAAATTGAGAGTTGTGTATGACTGTATAATTTTATACCACATAAGTAGGTATGTAGCCATAGACACTTTATTGAAACATGATGCAAGCAGTAATGCAATTCACAGATGTATTTACTGTATTCATTCATTGTCCCTATTGTGGTATCTGCTTTTGTGCCTTTTGCATTGAAGTAAATCTGATATCTGACATTCTCACTGTGGTAAAAATAAAGACTGCTTCATTCTAACCATGTATTAAGGCCACCTGTCTAAAAGGTGAGGCTGTACTGTAACTCAATGTTAATTTTAATGTTCAATAAATTCACCATGATGAACATACCTGACCCATATACAGAGGGCTCCACTCCCAAGCATGAACATCCCTGCATACACATCAGTGCATGTCACACAGTTTCAGTGTTCCCTCCCCTGTCAAAATGCCTTGTCCAACCCCACTTATCCATTCACTCATTGTTAAAGTACACAGTTTGTCAGTTACAGGTTCAGTGTAGGTACTCTTAACATACATTGCTTTCATTTCTTATCTTGTCTTCTCTCAGCGCACTGTCTCAAAACCTTGTCACACACTCATTTGTAATGTCCTCTCATTCCACAAACTTTGTCCTGTGCACAATAGTTCTGTATAAAAAACATTATAACTAACTTCCAGCATTGTAAAAGTTCAACAATCCTTCTGTTGGACCAAAACAACCATTCATTGTTAACTCTACTTTTGTCCTCTACAAGTTTAATACAGACAGTTCTTATGCACATTGTTCCATGATACTGACTCATTTATCACCCATGCTATACATTCTGTATATTTATAGTCTCATACAAAGTTCCCACATTACAAAAACTAAAATCTTAACATGTTCTGTTCAATGCTGCTTAATACGTCTCACTGAAAATCTTAATACAGTGCAGAAACAAACTGTTTCAAGTCTAACAGTGACCAACACTTTCCCAAAAACTGACGTACTTCGCTTACAACAAAGAAATAAAAAAAAAAAATAATAATAAAAAAGAAGCTTTATACCATGACTGGTAACTTCTACATTGTGAAATGCACTTGCTTACACTGGAAGCTAAGGCGTAGTGTCATCTCATTACTGCACATCATAAAATTAAGCCATTGCTTGAACTTGGGAAAATAATATGTATGTTTTGAAATATTATAAATTTATGAAGAGTCAAGGCACTTATTAGGTACTCTTAAGAGTGACAACTCATTACAACATAGCCTCTTAACTAATAAAAGCGCATACTTTTCAGTAGTAACACAAATCTTAAGGCAGTAACAGCTAACAGCAGTATGATACACAAGAGCATCAGGTGGTTATGCACAATCAACCTCCTAGGACATGTCAGTTAAATACGTAAAAAAATTTGTTTGTAGAAAATTGCAGGGAGGCCACAACCTCAGGTGAGGAGGGTCACATCTGACCCATGGGTAATATTTTGGTTGCCCCTTGTATTGGGAGTAGTTGGCATTGCACAATAACTCAATGCCTCCACCATTTTAGGGTCCCTGAAATGGTGTAAAGTTTCTTTCAGTGCTAGGCACTTGAATGTCTGCAACTTAACCTCAAAGTCTCAAAAGACATATACGTATATCTGTAGAAAAATGGATCAAATTAAATTTTTATACCACTCTGTGCTTGGTCTTTGAGTATTTGGGGCAAACAGAATTTAAAAAATGAAGAAATCAATCTTGAGTGTTGAGTGGAAAAGAGGTAAGGCCCACAAAAATTCTAATCTGTGTTCTGGCGACTAAGATATGTGTCCAGGCACCAAGTTTAAAAAATTGTTTCCAACCCCTCATATGCACCTGAAACAGCAGTACATACAATACGGACTCTCAAATATGACATGAAATATGTCAAAATGTACAGAGACAAAACTGTTTAAAATGCCAGTGTGTTGTATGCCATCAATGGCACAACATATTTATGTATGTGTGGGCCAGGGTAACTGCTGCTATCAACATTATGGAAGGCATATTTAGTTTTTCTTATCTTATACTGATACTGTACTGTACTACCTTCTGACAACCACTATGCATACTACTACTACTGTTGTTGTTGTTATGCTCCAATATGGCTACTACCAGAAAGACATTCAAAGTGGCTTTTCTTCCTTCTTAAAAAAATTTTCACTATACACAGGGTCAACGGACAGCAATGGTTTGCTCCCACTCATTAGTCCAATGAAGTCAAGAAATTTGAAAGTAAGAGGATCAGAGTCTCTGCCCTTCCCATTCAGTGCAACTGCAACACAGTGATTCTCATCCAGAAGGCTTTCCTCAAACTTCCAGTCTTCTAAACGAGTGCCATTTACGTACAGCTCTGTATCTGTAACCACTGCATCTAGTCTAAGGTCACTGGTCTTTATCTTGAAACTTATTTTTTGCAGGTCAACAGCAATGCCAGTACCTGTAGCTTTCACATAACTTTCTTTCAAACACCAGTGTCTGCAAAACATGGAAAGTCTTAACTTGTCTGATGTTGTATGAGTACCTCGGATAGCCGCCCACTCAAATGGTGAAAAGTGACGAGTCATGATTCGAAAAAACTCTGACAAAGTTTTTCCTCCAGTGTATTCAAACTTCATCACATCAACACCAATCTTCACATTATTCCCACTTTCACCAGCCAGGACTGCATACTCTCCCTGATGTGACACATTAAAATTCACAATTGACTTCCTTTCCTCATCTCCAATCAAGTGGGGCTTGCCTCGATCATCTCTTCCAAACCTAATATCAGCATATGGAAAACAGGAATTCTCACTCACATACTTCCTCATCAGCAAACGTCCCACTAACGAAGCTTTGGCATCTTTCTTGAACACAAATCTACCAATTCGTATCTTCTCTTCATCTTGAATACATGATGCTGCCAACTGGAACTGAGGTTCGGTTGGATGCCACGAACCAAAACTGAAGGCCCAACGAACACTACCTCTACTATTCATCGCCAAAAATATACAAAATGTCTATTCTATCAAAAAAGTACAACAGTAATGATTTCTAGCACTTGCAGATGATTTGCTCTAACTCACTCCATACTGCTGTCCACCCAAAACCCCCATAAAAGTTCCAAATGAACCCAACTGCAAGGACACTTTTTAGTTGCCACAACCTGAAGAAAAACAGAAAGTCCAATGTCACTAATCCATTTCCTGGAAAGTTAGTCTTATTCAAGCATTTCAAGCTCATTAAAAATTTATACCAACACCAACACAATTGAAAACAATACTTTAAAAATGATGTTCTGATTTTAAAAGAGATTTGGGATGGACTTTCATTTCACAGCTTGCCAGTACATAGATCACATGGTAATTTCAAACCCTGCTTTTTTGCCACACAAAGTGCAAAACACGTCCTTACTACACAGAATCTCCCTTCATATCTAACTACTGTGCCACCCCACCCACTTTCTCAATCTCATGAAAACATGAGACACACGAAATACGAATAATTTAAAAAACGTGTGCTGACAAAGAGATTCTGTATACTGAAAAGGCATGTAAAGGGTGCAATAAACCTTGTGAATGGAACAAAACTGTTGATTGTCACTGGTCTCTTTAATAAAATTCCTTTGCCATAATACTCTACCATAAGCAAGAGTGTTCAATACCAATACACACAATCTAAAGTAACCCATGTGTAGAATAAACCTATCCTAAATTGAAATAAAACAAGTGAAGCTAACAAAATCTACCTAACCACTCAGACCAAACCAGGTAATAACAACACCTGTGAGATTCTAACAAACCACTCTTTATCTTATATGGATACTGTGTTCTGAAATGTCATACAATGTGGTATGAGTATGAATTTACCAACATTTTGGAGAAACCTACTATACCGCCATGTTCAAGGTCCTCTTCTACTCTTTCCTACCACGCATGTGCAGGCAAAATGATGCTAAATTTCTATCAGGCTACCTTAAACCACAACCACGAAGAGATATTCTTCACATTCACCACCATCGCAATGTTGAGTTCCACCCTTTGTTCAGAAGAATTGTGTATATCATCACTAAAGTCTGATACTGCTAATTTTAAACAAGTGTAAATTTGCAAATCACATATAAAAAGTAACAGAACAGCTCATGCAGTTACTGCTTCACAGATGTTGGTAAGGTCTGCCACTATTCACAAAAAGCCAGTTCCCAGACTCTATTAATTTCCTGATTCACAATGTGGTTTTATGGGGTCAAAAATATTCAATTCAAACGCAAAAACCGCCAGACAATAAGTTTTTGGCAATAATGTCATACTGGTAGACCACACTGTGCTATGGCGGAGAAGAAGCTGCCAGTCAAGACAGACTTAGGTTACCGTTATGGCTCTCTTACAATTGGTGCTTCTCCTGTTCAACTGAGGCTGCCAATCCACCGCCACATTGATACCACATAGCCTTCATCCACACCGAAATTTTCCCGCAATGGTCGATTAGTACTACAAAACAGCCTAGGTTCCTAGACAACACTAATATGCTGACACTGCAAAATTAAATAGGTAGGTTATTAAGTCATACCATACAATCTGGCATTTTCTGGTCCCCTATCCCGTAGAGATGATGTAGCTGACAACGCAGCACGTTTCAGCAATTCTTCATTACACTCATATTCATCTGAAACAAAAATACAACACATTCCTGACACTTTTTAAATTTTGTTATCCTAGCAAAAATAACATATTCTACGTTTTGTAACCCTCCAATGAAGTTAACTTCCGCCCCACCTTCATAAAATTATAATCACGTTACTGAACAAAGTGTCACGGAGCAAAATACGAATAAGAAACAACCCTTAAAAACTCCGATTAGGCTACATCGTTAAGTACGTTACGAAAAGCGCCATATTGAATTGGGCTTGGCCCCTGAGTCATTCGAATATTAGTTACTTTGTCTCACGTATGTAACACACATATGACATTAAAAATTAGTTTATAATAAATAGCACTATCTCAAGTACCCAACGTACCTCCTCTGGCAGCATATATCGTTAAAACAAATAACACAGAGACAAATAACTTGTAAACATGCATCTTACATATCACACCTAACATGCATCAACAATCACAGACTACGGACAACTCTCCCTAAAGTCATGGATTAGAGAATGGGACTGTATATCACTGAAATCTAGCATAAGACTTCTTAAATATCTTCGCCACTGCAGCCGACGTCGAAGGCTCAGTCAATGATTTACCACCGTACGAATTAAATGGCCTCATGGTACAGCAATTAATGTTTGAAAAAACTTGCAGTGGAACACAATTATTTTTACGTAATGTGTTAAGGCAAAACATGGTAACGTTGTTCCTGTCCATTCTATGAAGGCATAAACATGAAAGTACAGCTCGACATATTTTAACCTCTGTGCTTGATGGATGTGTTGAACGGCAAGGAATCAAAATCTGGAGAGGCCAACCTGTCACTACACTGTGCTATACCAACTCTACACAGGCAGCCTGTGAAATTCAGTAGCAGCTAAAAATATTCAAAATATTTTTGTTTGGGCATTACACTAGTATCTTTGTAGCCAATATAGATTAATGCGCAGTCCAATAATTGGCCATAAGTGAGAAGTGTAGAGTTAACTGCACAGTAAGAAATTCATCCTGTGTTGTTATGGCCAAATGTTAGACGTGGGTAAATAACAGCTGCATACAACACTGATAATATGTCAAGGAAGGGGTGTAACACATTTCCAGTTTGCATATTGAAAGTATTAGATAGTATTGTGAAACTCATTTAATGATGCAGTTAAGTTCTATAAGTCATAATTACAACTGAATGTTACACTTTAATTACATATTCTTGCCCTTGCATTATTATTTCAGCCATCAAAAACTGTAACACAATGTAACATAAACCTGCATGATAATAGGTACAAATAATTATGAAATGGATACCCAGTAATCATGGCAAGAAGTTTTCACCTGAAAATGTGTTCAATAACAAAATGTTTTCCTGAAAGGAGAAAATTTACGATTACTTGCCTGGCATTGCATAAGCATGGTTAAAATGTGCCATTAAGTAAAATACAGTACTGCACAATTCAATTTTTGTTTCACATTGTGTAGAAAGATATTTGTGGCTAAAGATCTGTAAATCTGATGCTACAAAGGCTTCTCTGATTTTTGTGTCAACAGAAGGTAAGAGGTGCAGTGCATGTAACCTGTTTTCTTTCTACTGCTGGTACACAGTGCTGCCAGCTATGTTTTCTATGCATGTTCTTTGTATATTTAGCAAATAATCTTCTCTTTCTCCTCAGTCAAAACAAATCTACCACTAACTACATCTCTACAAACAAAATACTTTGCTAACAGAATTAAAAGCTAATATTCTCAACTGCACAGTCAGCTATGTTAGACACACACAATTACACATCTGCACAGCCCCTAGTTTGGCAAATTGTTACACACCTTTTTAGCAACCAGGAATTTTTATAATGTTTCACACACGACATACAGAGCATGACCGTATCCAGGCTAATGCAATCCACCCCTCAATCATCCTCTTCATTCATTCTTTCCATCAGAAATTTCTTTCCCCAAGTACAGCATGTAATCCATATTTTGACTCCAAGTGACAAACTGATACATTAAAATTAAGATTTTAGACAATTTGTATAACTTAGGATAAACAGTGAAACCCACATTGATCGTTTCTTTGGGGAGTAATGAATCTGAACACTGAAGTGAAGAAACTGTTCAATGCAAGTAATTTCTCTTTGAGAATTAAACTTGTGATAACTGAATCTAAGCCAAAACCACAAACTAACCCTTTCAAGCCCACTGGTTATTACATCATGTTTAATGTGCAAAAACTCAGCATTTAAACAACCATTATTACCCTGTACAGTATTAGCCAAACAGTCTTTCAATTAAAGCACTCTATGAGAACTGCACTCTACTGGGTTATTATGCAGTGAGTAGTAATTCGTTACCAGCGTTTCAGGAATACCTACTGGTCCCATTTTCAAGGTCTCCTCTTGAAGATGGGACCAATAGGTTGCCAAGAAATGTCGGTAAGGAATCACTACTACTAGCTGTGCAAACAACCAGAACAGCATGATTCTCATCTACACAGAAGCCTGAAATTACACAAAAGCGCATTGTGATCTCTGTTAAGTATGAACAATATATTTGTACATAAGTTAAATTAATCTTAGTCTGCATAGGATTACAGAATATTAATGGGGGTTGATGTCATTAAAATAGCCAGTGAGAACTAGGAAAGGGTATTAATCGCTCTGGGCAGAAGTCAATCTTAAGGACATTCTTGCATTACATCAGTCACAAGAAGTTACATCCACTCAAGGGCTGTTTCAGGCAGGGAAAAGCAGCTAGTAAGAAAATTCATTACTTAAAAAAATTGTTACACATTTATCAATTATTCATGTTCACTGATGACAGTTCATAGACACAGCATGATTTACAAAAATTAAATTACTAGTGACTAATTTGTACATGATTCCTGAACTCTGGTTAGTGCCCTGACAAACTAAACGCATCTACTGTGGGCCCCACTTGACTTTCTCATATCCAGCTGGAGGTATAGTCATTTGAAATACTATGGAGGGATAATATAACACAAATATGCGCACAAGTGTAAAAATTTCAATTTCTTTACCACTATAATATATTCTATGGCTGTTCTATATACATAAAAAAATAACAAAAGGTATGCTACATATCAATGAATTTTTGCACGTGGCCCATGGTAATTCACCTGGTTGTACAAACCACTACTTGCTACACTTGCCTAACCATGCACCTAGTTCACAAAACACTTGAATGGAAACATGCTATTTATAACATACAGATGTCCTTAAATCAGACATTATTGCCATATTTATTCATTCACCTCCCCTGAATGTCTCCACCTTGTCATGTTGGGGGGGGCTTGCATGCCTCAATGACCTTACGGGCTATGCCAGCAGGAAATATATGTTCCTGGTAGTGCCTCCCAACCTGGACAGGCTGTAAGAGAGAAGCCAGACTAACACAGATAAACTGGTCCTCCAAGAATGGGGGTTTTGCGGACAGGCTGGTAAACCTCCCAATAAAAACAAAACACTCATAAGGAGAGATGCACAGCCTCGGATATCGGCAGATCAAATGACAAACGACCTGGTACAAAAAAGGAAAAACAATTTGGAATACATGAAACACTAAATATAGCCACATAGAAGGTAAGGTCTATTGGAAATAAGGAATCTGAACTGCTAGAGGAAATAAAAACCAAAAGTATAGCAGTTATATCTGAAACAAAGAAAAAACTAAAAGGAACTAAAACGATAGGTAATTACTTAATGCTATATAGTGAAGTCTCCTATGAGACACGAGCCCAATCAGGCATAGCCTTAATAATAGATCATAAATGGACTTCCAGTATCACAAGCTACTCATGCCAACGACCACAAGATAACTGTTCGCCTCAAAACCAACAGAGGACACATAACCATAATTGTAGTTTATGCTCTGGAAGACGGTAGAGAAGAAGAAATGAGACGCTTCTACAAACAAATGATACAGGTCGTAGACTTTGTGTAGTATACAATTAGACAAAACAAATATTCAACACAGACCACCCATGTAACATTTGATGGAAACTGCAGCAGACAAAAATAAAATCGCCTCGTTCTTGCCCTCATTTTATACAGGATGCATATCATTAATTTTTACAAATATCACAATCTTTTGTTTAAAAATGGGAAATGTCTGGAACACATATACTTAAGTCTCCTGGTGCCATGCGCCCCTATCATTACCATTTGCCTAATACCATTCATTGGCACCAATTACGTTATGCTTGAAATATCACTCCGCTTTCTGAACAGCCCCATGAGCACCTTGTTTAAATTCAGTATTGGATCTCCATTCCTAAACTACAGTTTCAGCTGAGGCCAGTTTACATCAAGTTCCTTGCACAGCATTGTAAGGTGTTAAGAAGCTGGATTATTTTTTTCATTTACTATGCAATATTTTTGTTTCATTTTGATAACACATGGAGTTTTTTTTTATGATAAAAGGAGCATGGCACGTTCTGTGTAAATGCATTATGCATATACATAAGTTAAGGACACCCTGTTTCACCTGATTATTTCTTGTATTCAATTATCATCATTGTTCAGTTGACTAATATGTTAAGTTATGTCTCATGTGAACCCCTTACCACTTCCACACCTACCCTCAGTTCTTCTGTGCACGGCCAGATTCCAATAATAGAAATGAAGCAACATCAAGTGTACTTACAATACTGTGTCTAGATATTCATCCACAAATTCAGAGGGACAGAAAATATTCTAGTTGTTGAACTAAAGCTATACATTGCAATTACAATATAAGAAGTCTATGCTCCTCTGAAATGTTACACTGTGTTGACTGGCAGTTAGTTCTTCTTGGAATGCTTGACCCTCAAAGATCGGACTGTCCCAAAACAACAGTCACTATCTACCAATCAACGGTGAAAGAGCACAGACCTCATTTACACTGTGGCAGGAGCCAGAGACTATACAATATAGAACTTCACACCTTTTGAAGTAGAGGCATCTACAACCCCAGATACTGCAGAAACATTTCACAAGCAGGAACATTAAAACATGGAGGCACTGTAGAAAGAGTGCACAGCATTAGCACATCTGAAACTACAGACACTGTGGTAACAGTGAATGATGTAGAAGCACTAGAAACTGAAGACACTGTGGTAATCTCACACAGTGTGGGACAATATTAAACTCCACATATTGTGTAATATTGCACAATATTTGAGCATCTAAAATGACACACACTGCAGTAACACTGCACAACATCAGGGCATCTGAAACAGTAGCACACTAGTAACAATGCACATCATCAGACAATCTGAGACTCCAGACGTGTGGTAAATGTGCATACCCTACGCAATTTGGAAACTGCAGACACTGTCATAAGAGAGCACACCACAGCATCTGACAATTGTGCACAAAATCAGAACATCTGAAACTGCACATGGAAGAGCACACAACATTAGGAGTATCTAAAACTGCAGACAATATGGCAAAACTGCCTAACATCAGAGAAACTGAAACTACAGAGACTGCAGTAAAGGTGCACAACATCCAAAGCAACTGAAACTGCAGACACTTTAGTAACAGTGCAGTGCATAACATCTGAGCATCTGAAGCTTCAGACACTGTGCAAACTGTACAATGAACAAGCATCTGAAACATCAGATGTTGAAGTTACAATGTGGAAACTGTGGCGCAGAGCATCACAGCGACATCACATACACAAAAACATCACTTGTCTGTCATTAAAAAATACACTCCTTTCATCTTTCTGTTTTCTTACTCTGGCTTAATATGCTACCACGATTTTCGGATTATAGCAGAAGTAATTCTGCCAATACAATGTTTACAACTTTTTTAACATATTACATAAATTTTTGGTAGGTGTGAGGAGAAATGACGGCATAGAAGTATGCAGATGAGAAAAACCAGTGATCAGGATGAAAGTATGTTTACAATGAAAATGTTCACGTACAGGAAGTTGGTTCTCTGTAAGAGTTAACAATATTTAATTCACAAAATATTCTGACTCCATATCCGTGTCCTAATGATAAGTATCTTCAATTTTGGAACAAAGAAAATTTACAAGTGTTTCAGAATTTAAAGTATGGTTTGTCTGCCAATTTCTGCCCTAAAACATTTCACAAAGGAGATGGTCTGCAAATATGAAGTTCATAACTACAAACCATGCTCACTTATACAGATATAATTACAATAAGTAGATGTCACAACAGTAAACCTAGAAACCATAATGATTCAGAAACATGTGGAGGCAAATCAACCATGGAATGGCGCAAACCTTTTAAACTAACATTTTCAAAAACCAGCTGTAAGAGAGCACATTCCAAAGTTTCTACAGCATCTCACAATCCTCAAGGTATCATGCACTACTGAGCAGTTGTAAATTATTTTCACTACATGGTTAACCAGTCTCCACTACTTGCCATGCGCTACATCAGCAGTCTCATTTCTTTCCATGTACTCGACTCAACCATTGCCACATATTTTGAATGCACTAAATACTGCTGCCTAATGTACTGATTCTTCCTTCCATCAACATTTCTTTTGATACCACAATACTATCTTTCATCACTCTTTCTGGGACTTCATCATCTGAAACAAATTACACACTGTATTTTATAACCACTTTAATAAGAGTTTTCCAACTTTTTAGTACTACTGCTCACATTAAGTTGTAGAAAGAACACAGCACTTGTTACATACATACAAATATCCATGTCTTGTATAACCATATTCACTAAGCAAACCGTATTTCAGTCGCCCATATGATGTACACTTCTCAGTTTAAATAAAGTTCCAGCTACTTCGTTAATCATCAGCCCCCACCATTAGGAGGAAAGAGAATCCTGCCTTACAAGCACTATCACTTGTGCCAGGTTAAAAAAAAAAAACCACGATGGCCAATAGAACATAAAAAAACTAATAACAAAAACACCTCAAGAACATGTTTTTTCCTGTTACCAGTCTCTATGTAATTACCTGACTCGACATCTGATAGCTGCCTTGGAGACAGTCGACAGCCACGAGACACATATGAATGCAGTTTTCCAACTGAAGCCAAAATCAGTCCAAAGAATGGAGGTGATGGCTTCAAAGGTCTGGACAGATATTCTGGGTGGTACTGTGTTGCTACAAAGTAAGGATGGTCATCCAGTTCGACAATCTCCATTCTTACATGATCCTCATCGTGGCCTGAAAAATGAAATGGAACCTGAAAACATGTGTCCAATGCTACAAACTTCAAAATGTGTACATTAAATTCTGATATAGGAATATGAAAACTGACATTAAAATAACTGAATGATTACCTCAGTGGCTGCACATGTTGCAACATGAAACTACAGTAGTCACAGTGCATCACAACCACACTTGGCGTTTTGTGAAGTAACTCTAAGTGTGTAAAGAAGGCAGTGTTTTCTTCCTTTTTAGAATAAATGGTTACAATGGCATAAACATTCACAAAATGTTACATGAAGAACTAACACAATGCAGAAAAGGTATGTAAAATTATAAAAACTGCCACGCACCACTTATTTAGGAACTAAATAATGCAATTAAGTTGGAAAAAAGAACTTGAATCTTTTTGAGTGAAAAAAGAACTTGAATCTTTTTGAGTGAAAGTCTGATAATTAGAAAGCTGGAGGTAACATGCTGAAAAATCTAAACAATTAAACACATTCACATCTTACAGAGAAGTTTTGGAGAAACCTCAGCTTCTGAATGGGGGGGGGGGGGGCGGGGGGGGGACAACCTCCAATCTTGGAGGGTAAGAACCGCCTTTTTTAAAAACAATCAAACTTAGAGAAAAAACACCCCTCCGACATACAATT
>Ga0131853_10006620_pt1 | contig 20918 bp, 16 predicted proteins | sample TergutLab28metaG_FD_92764 | JGI IMG/M metagenome (GOLD analysis project Ga0131853, IMG submission 92764) | Labiotermes labralis P1 segment gut microbial communities from Petit-Saut dam, French Guiana - Lab288 P1 (version 2) (version 2) | ecosystem: Host-associated > Arthropoda: Insects >...
GGGGAGGGGAGGCGCTTCAAATTCAGTTCCCTCCAAAGATGGCGAATATTCACGTTTTCTTGTCTTACGCTTAAGTCTGCGCCCATTCAACTGCCTCATATCTTGTGTTCAAACTCTCAGAAAGCGCCTTGGATAACTGAGTTTCTAACAGGTATGAAGACACAGTGTATTCTAATTTTTGTTCCTATGTGCTACGATGTTCTTAGTATATCTTTTCAGTAATGTATTTCTGTCCGGAATAATTCGTTTTACCTGCAATGAATGGATATATAAACCAAAGAGTTGCGTAGGCTTTTAAAGAATGTATATATATAATCGACTGGAGTACCAATGCCATTACTCTTACTCATTGTCCCGAGGCGGATTTGTCCGCCCAGTGTCAGTATGCTTCCCATTCACTGTTCCTCGTTGTCAACAAGTAGCAAGTCAGTATCAGTTTCCACAATGCAACATAGACATCTTCTATTTAAGCCTAATATTTACATTGGTTGAAGTGCCTCAAAGAACTATCATTGCTACAAATTCCCGGTTGATAAGAGCTAAGTATATTGTCACTTAAAGCATAGTCTACACTCATAAAGACGGTCAGTACAGTATTTACATACACAAGAAACACTTGCCAACCACATCAGTTACGCTAAGCTGTGTCAGCTAAATAAAGTGTGATCATCAGAGCGATATTCAGCTTACCATAGACAAAAGATCCTTCAGCAAAATATATTTACATTTTATCTCTTCAAAGTCCCACTGCAAATTCCTTACAAACGTGCAAGTGTCAGCGTGAAGTTTTGTTATATATTAAATAAAAATAAACATGTTTTGTCCCTATTTAATATAGCGAAGCAACATACATGGAAGATAAGAAATATTAAGCTGAAGTTTAATGTTAATTAGGGACAAGTACTTAAATATACAAGGCGTTTTATTACGTTGGGTGCACTATCAGGTCGCATTGAAAGGAGCGGTATTCTTACTCGTGGGATCCCGGGTTCGAGTCTTCTTTCGGAGGCAAAATGTTTTTAATTTTTCGTACTTATCGTTCTCCCAAAAGAATATTCTTGCAACATTCTTCAGTACGGTGCAAAGACCATTTCCTGTTGGTCCCAAATTGTAGCCCCTTTCGATGCACCAGACCTGAAACCTATGCAGTTGAGAAGATTCCTCTGAATGACTCTTCTGCTTTAGGAAGTCAGGTCAAGGACACTAGCAGCATTCAATGCGGACTTCTGACACCGTATTCCATAGAAAGCAATCGTTTCCATAGCAGCCCCAGACCCCACTTGCCTAGTTAAACTCATCACTGTCAAATATAGGTTAACATGGAGAGTTTTCATTTGGCAATTACAAACAGAAATTCCGGAAAATTAGCAAAACTAGGATGAAACGAATACCGACAGGGGTATAACAGAACACTACCATCGTTAAAAGTTACGAAAATATTCCATTTTTTGCGAGATACAAAATAAATGTGCCCAGGGTGAATTGCAGTATGACGTAAATTCTCAAATCATTTCTGCAGATATCGAGTCGTGATTATTACACACCCCTTGCATATATAACCCTTCATGGCCGCGTGTTGCATTTTCTAATTGCAGTTTGGTAATTCGTCATTATCTTGACAAATTCCTGTTTCAAGCAAGAGCTTGCAGCCAGTCATGCTGAATTAGACTATTGGCAGGCAATATTTTGACTCATGAATACGAACTGCACCTTTGTATTGGTTTCGCAGGGTAGTTAGCGTTTTAAACGTTTGAAATCAGTAACTGATAAATGCTAGTTAAATATACTTGGGAGAGGTCATTACTCTCTCCTTATGCACAGGAGCAAATTACTTGAGATTTTGAGCCTTAGATTAATACAAAACAACACATAGATGGCCTAATTAATCGACGTCTTCGTAATAGAAAATAAAATTTCAGTACCATTACCATAATTCACTTTGACCAATTCCCTATAATTCATTTTAATATTTTCCTATTCCTTCTTCCTTCTTCAAACTGATTTCCTTACCGAAATGATAAAGTTGTTTCTTTCACATTCAAACCCAACAATGTTTCCGTCTGGAATGTTTCGACCAGAATGAAATTCTGAAATTGTCTTTACATGTTTCATATCCGTACATTAAAGAATATTTATAATATATAAGCCAACAGATGAACATCAATGAAAAGTGTTTTATCATTCATTATTGTACACCGACGTTTCGGTCGCTTCAGCGATAATCATCAAAATTATATATATGTGTGTATATAAACAAATTTTTTACATTCTTTTGTGGTACTCTGATGATGGCCTCAGAAGTCATCAGAATATGTTGGTGAATAGTAATGCATGATAGAACATTTTACCTGTTGTTTTATTACATAATCTGAAAATGTCTTTTCGGACAACCGGTACGACTCCTTGGACAAGACCAGTACTTATAAACAGAACAAAGAGAAACAAGGACGTGCATCCAACACCAGAGCGGCTGAAGAACGTACATTGTGCGGCAACTCACATTTGAAGTGTGCTGAATACTTTTCAAATTGATGTATATGAAACTGTTAGGGACAACCTTGGAAGACAGAACGTGGCGTCAGTAGAAGGGTCTTGACCTGCCTGCAACCCCCGAGAGGGTTGACTGGCGACACGGACCGTGTCATCCGAGGCGGCGCGACAATTAGCTGTCCTGCCTCCCCCTCCCTGCTAATGAGTCTCTATTACATGAGCGGCTCCGGCTTGACGCCTCCATCCGTGATCCGGTCGGCAGATAAACACAGCTACCTGCAGCCGGAAATTGCAACCATATCTACCGAAGTTTAGGGCAGGATGCCAAGAAGTGAAAAGTAAGTTCTTCCAGTGCATGTCTTGAAGTGTTTTTGAAGGAAGCAGATATACAACTACACTCATCCTTATCCTAGATGGAGTTACTGCTGGGAACGAACTTCGGTACCCAATGAATAGGAGGCTGTGTGGGCCACAGAAACTGTCTGGACGATTTGGAGGACAGAAAACATCTTGCCCATGTCGGGATTCGAGCAATACGGTGCGTGAATGTATGTCAAACCATGTGTGATTTTGAAACTTCAATACGAAGCGGCCTAGGCCATCTAGGGGCCGTCGGACCACAAACAACTCACTTCTTGTAGCAGAACCCTTCTTGAAAAGCTAATAGTTCTCAGCCAACAATTTTCTCACGTTTTATAGGACCCGACATTTCATGTTCACAGGCCACCAATTGGCCTTATAGTCAAACAAGAGAATACAGTAAACATTCCCAAATTTTGCTTCAGGTCCACTTTAATATTTTCCTTTCATCCTGTTTGAGTTGTCCAAGTGGTCTTCAGGTTTACCTTCAAAGCCCTGCATGCGTTTCTATTCTTCCCCATACATGCCACATGCTCCCTCCCCCCAGTTCACCCTCAGGTTGATGATATTAACGATTTTTTTTAGTGTGTTTTGAAGCTGTAACCAGCCGGGTCAGGTAGGATTTGTGGTGAAAATTTGAGAACCAGGTAATGAAACTTCAGATTTCAAGAAAGAAAATCCTTGACCAGAAAGTGATGTTTTAAAAATTACTTGACGTCATGAACTCTGGTATGGAGCAGCACGTCTAATTTCTCAAGACAACCTAACACAGTTTCCTTCGCATAGGTTTTGGTATGAATATTATAAAGCAAATGGTAAAGTTGTCTCTTGGACGGCTACTTCAGCATTAAGAATCAGAGATCAGTACCACGAAAAATCAATATGAATTTCGGTGGTCGACTTCATGTTTCTGCCGCATGTAGCTCCTTTTTTATTGGAGTTTTGACAGAGGACCATCAGGATCTGACGGATGGCAAACCCCTGTTCATACAGACACTGAATTCCGATCCCGAGGCGCATTCAATCAAATTACGGCCATGGCCGACGGTGTTCTTCGTAAGCGACCACCAATGGGGCTCATGAGCAAGTATTTTGTCTAGTTGTGAAAAATGCGTCCGCTGTAAGGAGTCAAGTTTTCAGTCGACGGTACATATTTACAGATTAAATAATTTATACGCACGTATTATTTAAGCTGTTCTGACAATATACAAATATATACGGCCTTAGTCATTGCAGACCTTGCTTTATTGTATGTAACGGCTGCAACGCAGTCTCTGTTTTACTGTTCTACAGCACGGGAGCAGTTCATTGCTCTTCTGAGCAACTGAAGATAGGCAGAACTCACGACATTTTTTTCTGAAATTGTCACTCACGCGGGAAAAAATGCACGCTCCTTGGGTTGCTACAAAAATTAAAAAAAAACCCCTATAAATTATTCGCAAATTTATCAGATATGTTGTTAAATTAAAACTTGGCGTGGAAGCTCTGTGACTTCCTATATGATTGCTCCTAGAAGTTCCCTACGTGATAACTTGATCAACAGATGAGGTTTTGTTAAAATGTCTCATCGTGTTTGGAACGTTGAACAAATACACCAGTAAGAATTTTGTGGTACAAAACTGTTACTCTCTCTTGCTATACAAATCTTTCTGAAGATCAAACCGCCTTACATTGCGACCTTCTCATTTTGCCTTCAGCGGTAAATGCATTTTTTCCCCATAGAAAACTAAGCGTCTCAATGCATGATTTCAGGCTTCCGCCGCGAAGTAGCTGAGATTTGGGCTCTTCTGTATTATTAGTAGTGGCAAGGAACTACCGCTACTCGCTGCGTGATAACCTAGAACAGCACAGTTCTAGGCATTTCAAGATGTACTTCTTACAAATCTTTCGACTTTTTTTTTACGAGAATTCTCACCACTGTGATCTTGTGCGATAATTTCTTTTCACTTTCTATACACAGGTATTACACTAATGTTCATGTAAGGAAATACTAAATAACCCACTCATTCACCCAAAATGTTTCTTTGTAATCTGCGTTTGTAATAAGATATGCAGTTTCACACAAAAACGGAATATTACGTCAGGAATTATTGACAAATATAAGTTATGTTTGTCGTATTCTTCCTTTTGGGCGAGTACCAGGCGTCTGAATTTTCAGAACACTCCGGTGTTCCATCTTACACCACCTATGAAGATGGGACAGTGTTCCGAAACGTTGGCACATGAAATTCACACGCTGGGGTATCACCCAGAAGAAAGAATACAACATTAAGAAATAGGCGAATTTTTAAATCAAGAAAAAGTAATGTTTGTAAACAACTTGGAATTCTTCAGTAAAAATTTAATAACCATATTTAAAAAATTAGTTAATAGTCTGATAAGCCTAGTTAAGCTCAGAAAGAAGCCTATTCGGAATGAAGCGCAGAGCCTGGAAAGGATAAACGAAATAGAGATAAAACCACCCTCGAATTTAAGCAATGTAATACTTTATGTGTGTAAGAAATAAAAAGCTGATAAGAGACATTAGACTTCGTTCTCCTGACTAGATTTAACACAGGGCCTAAAAATTGAACATTTTACTTTAGCCTTCTGTTTAATACCACGTCAATAGAGTCCACTGGCATGTGCAGAATGCGACGATTCTTTGCCATTCTCTGGAGCTTCTTCCATTGCTCCCTGTTATATACACTTTCCTTCCACCCTTTTCCACCAACTAGTCTTCCATCCTCCCTAACCTTATCTTGCCATCTATTTCTTGTCCTACCTATCAGCCTCTTTGTTTCCAGATTCATACATAATATTTTTGGGGAAATTCTATTTTCTTCCATTCTTTGTACACGCCCAAATCAATGTAATCTACCTAACCTTATTGTCTCTGCTATAGTGGGTTAAGCAACACATAAATTTCTTTATTCTTTAATATTCTCCTACTTTCTTTTTCATTGTCATATACTGGGCCTAAAATTCTTCTATACACTTTCCTTTCAAAAATATTTATTTGCTTTCTATCTCTCTTTGTCAGTAGCCAGGTTTCTGATGCATATGTTAAAGTTTTGTCTATTATTGTGTTCTTTAGTCTTAATTTTAGTTTTTTATTAGACATTTACAGAAAATTCAAGTGGATTATTAACAAGAGACAGTTGCATTATATTGTACGTAACAATGGGTGGATAAAGTATATTTGGTAAAATTCTTTGACGTACAATATGCAGAATCATTGAGCACATTAATTTACAAATTAAGTAGCAATCAATGACATAACTACTTTATAACAATCATGCAGATTTTATTTAATAAGGAAATTACGTGTGACAAAAAATTTAATACCAAAATCCAGGAATTTGAGCAAATTCGTGTTCCGTTCTATGAAAGCATGGAAATCCATCAAGTTTCGCAGCGGTACAGGCGAATTTCCGGACCAAGTGGAATATCTATACGTAAGGAGCCATTCGTCATTTAACCTATTACAGCCAATGGTTACTTTATGTACTACCAAATTTCGCGTTCTGCCCATGCAGTGTTTTTGTGTGTGGTGTGTGTTTTCATACAGCAATAACTGATCGGCCGTCGCCGTGTTCTTTTTAGAATGTTTTACTGCTATTATTTATGTTTGTATTCACTTTTATTTCACCTTTGCCATTGCATAAATATTTGTTCAAATTGGTTAGGGGAACAATTTTGTAACTTGTCCTTCAACATGCTGTACATATTTTCTTTGCAATAAATCTTTCAAAAAAAATCTGATAGAATTTTACAGCCGAGACGGAGAGCATTTACTGCGCAGTTTAAACCCAGTTCTTGTGGTTCTCAGGTTAATTAATTATTGTTTTAATGTGTGTACGTTGCTGTCACGCAAGTGTAGAATTGGAAAACTTCAAAACATAAAATTAAATTTTGATATTTTCAAAAACATTCCTGACTGTGCAGAATATAAAAGGTCGGGTAGAATGTTGCTTTGGATAGAAAGGAATTCCCTCGCCAGGTAAAGCATATCCCACACTATGGTCAGACACTTGACAAGCAACTAGTCGCCGAGAATGAAGAACTCGGCCGCCCGGCTGCGACTGCTTGCACTGCCGCCAACTAAAACTATAAACGGCCCCGCTACACTTCAGGTCTGAATACAGAAGTCAACACGTTGGCGGTATTTCCTTTCCTGTCCCTTGTTCATGGTTTGGATTTCCTCGCGAGTTGCCACAGTTTCCAGGCATAGTGTTTTGGCCTCCGATTTTAAATAAAATGCTAGAATTTGTTCGGAAGAAATTGAATGACGGACTTTAAAATTACGCGTGTGTGTGGGTGTGCGTGTGCGTGTGGGGGCGCCTACAAACACAGAATCTTGTGATCACAGTATGGGTCCACACAATAGCCTACATGCTGAGGGCAAAAGAAGGAAAAATTATTGGAAATCTAAGAATAGGCCTACTTAATCTTTGGTAAAATGGCAACTGGGTTATTAGGTTGCGCATTATAAGTCTACGACTTCCTAATATGTAAAATAGGTTTACGTTTTGTATTAATATTAAATCTGAGAAAACAATTATTTTGTTTCTTGCTTAAGCTCTATATCAATTACTCATTTAAACACCATATATCGCACCACGGTTCATACCTTTCTAGTTCCCCGAACATTTCCATGCTGTCTATATCCTGGCCGTTTCCATCTTACTAATATAAGCTTTTCGTAGCTAAAGGTGGAATTATACTTGGTGCCACATCGGTATTAAGTAATTATACTCGGTGCCACGTCGGTATTAAGTAATTATACTCGGCGCCACATCGGTATTAAGTAATTATACTCGGTGCCACATTGGTATTAAGTAATTATAATCGGTGGCACATCGGTATTAAGTAATTATACTCGGTGCCACGACGGTATTAAGTAATTATACTCGGCGCCACATCGATATTAAGTAATTATATTCGGTGCCACATCGGTATTAAGTAATTATACTCGGTGGCACATCGGTATTAAGTAATTATACTCGGTGCCACGACGGTATTAAGTAATTATACTCGGCGCCACATCGGTATTAAGTAATTATATTCGGTGCCACATCGGTATTAAGTAATTATACTCGGTGGCACATCGGTATTAAGTAATTATACTCGGTGCCACGTCGGTATTAAGTAATTATACTCGGCGCCACATCGGTATTAAGTAATTATACTCGGTGCCACATCGGTATTAAGTAATTATACTCGGTGTCACGTCGGTATTAAGCAAATTACTTTATAGCGAGATATTTTATTCTTTATAATAGTTAAAGATGTATAACAAAAACCTCTCTTTAGTATATGAAATGTGAAACTTGATAAATAGAAATTCTAAATAAATATTTCAAAGTGAATTTGATACGTTACTTCAGTGGCTATCGTTTCGTTTGTTAATGACATTCCCATGCTAAGTTGTTCAAGACTTTGAGAATCGACAGGAGTTTCAGAAATATGTTTACAGAGATAATTACGGAAAGCACGAGGTATGAAAGGCTTATGGACCACATTTCGAATATATACGAGTAGCATATTCTTAGGTAAAAGAATGGGAAGGCCTGAAGATGGAAGATGGCCGGCAGTTGAATTTGGTTTGATGCTTGATTGAGAATTGTCCTGACTGATCTTATAGACAGACCCGCTTGTGAACGATAGTATTATGCAGTGAAGCAGGACAAAGTGGATTCAGATTCCTCCTAGAAGAAAACTATTTTGTGAATACGTCCGTGCGTTTATGAGTCCGTGCGCGCGTGTATCCTTCCGTAGCACGCGCTCGTGAGAGTGACTGAGAGAAAACGCGCATACCTTTCTTCTTATCTTCTTCTTCTTCTCCTTCTTCTTCTTCTTCTGTCATTGCAGCCCTTTGTGAACCACAGCCTCTTCCACAACTGTCCTCCACCGTTCACTGTCCTGTTACTTATGTCTCCAGTTCCTCAAGGCCTTCTTCTTCGAATCTTCCCCAACTGACTCGGGTCTTCTCAATTTAGGTTTTCCCACATGTCCATTTTCTCCTGGTCTAAGGAGAGTAAGTTTTCTGCAAGGTTCCATTTCTTGCCTTCTAAAGAGATGTCCCAGCCACCTCAAAATTCCAATTTTTTTTCACCATAACTATGTCCAGTTCATCTTAGCTCATTACTGTATCTTGTTCTCCTTACACCATTACCGTTAATGGGAATTTAAATCGTTCGATATTACAAGGCCAATAATTTTCAGTGCTTGACGTCAGCCAGTTTATCAAGCATGTCTATATAGATATTACTTTTACGTAAGCTTTTTTACCGTTCTATGCGAACATAAAACACTGGTCTCTGAAATGTACTAGTGAGTGACCTAGCTGACAATACGCTGGTTTCTGATATGTACTGGTGACAGGCCTAGCTAACTGTATGTTGGTCTCTGATATGTACTGGTGAGTGGCCTAGCTGACCATGCTGGTCTCTGAAATGTACTGGTGAGTGGCCTAGCTGACTATATGCTGGTCTCTGATTTGTACTGGCGAGTGGCCCAGCTGACCATGCTGGTCTCTGATATGTACTGGTGAGTGGCCCAGCTGACCATGCTGGTCTCTGATATGTACAGGTGAGTGGCCTAGCTGACTATATGCTGGTCTCTGATATGTACTTGTGAGTGGCCCAGCTGACCATGCTGGTCTCTGATATGTACTGGTGAGTGGCCCAGCTGACCATGCTGGTCTCCGTGCATTTACTTGGTAGCGCAGTTCAGAAAGGGTAGCAAGTAAATTTTGTTTGTTACGTACCTGTTGATTAAGACGCTTTGTGATTCTGAAAACCTGCCATCACCAGTTCATACACCACAGTCTGAACTTAAATCATTTCTGCAAGAGGAAACATCAGAAGTCGGAAGTCTCTGTTCATTTTTGTCCCTCATGAAGTTCAGAGATGCTGTTCAGAATGCACATGTCTAAGAAGTGAAGTGATAAATCCTGGTGTTTGTTGTACTCGTCTGTTTCCTCAAAGTCGAATTGCCTGGAGAAAGTGTATAAGTTGTGTCGTAACTCTCAGAACTTTCTCTTTATTCCAGTTTTGGACACCCCTCTTCGTCTGCTTTGTCTTTCGTTCCCGCTTGTAAACCGTATGATGGGATGTAACTGGCTATTCTTTCACGTCATACGCCAGTTATCACACACGCCACCTTCCGGTGGTTCACATTCAGAAACATCATAATTTGGCTCTGGATCTAACATCAATTCAACAAAATCGCCAGTCTCTACCCTCTATTTTGAATTCGAAGTCATATATTCATAAATGTGTGTCGAAGCTAGTAACCTTTAAAACACAAAGAGGCACACGCCAAAGTAATTGCAGGCGGAGAAATGGGTTTCTTTTCACTAACAAAGAAGCTGGGCTTTTATAGAATTTGTAAAGGGACAAATTGTTCTCAAGATGCACAAGCAACCGGAAGAAGATAGTAAAAATTCTGACCAGTAGGACTAAAACTGTCAAAATTTTCTGACACATTTCGAAGAAAAGCAGCTTCTTGTATAGACTGAAAGCTGGAGTGGGAAACAACAGAAGAACATAGGGTAAAGATGTGGCGTCATACAGACCGATAACAACTGAATGATCACATATTCCTATGCATTTTAATAGATTTATTCATTAAAAATGGGTGCTCGTTTAGACCTTCTAAAGTTACAACTCCAAATTTATACATTTTTTCTCCAAATAAATGCATTTCGGAAATTTAAATGCACACACTAAGCGAGAAAAAATCACCGAGCATTTACACCAGTCCGCTAAAACTCTAGATGAGAAATTAAATAAAACACTCGAATAAGCAACAAGTACTGTACTTCCGAAAGGAGAAATAAGTTTTATGTTTTAAGTGTCATAAATCTGTTGTCTGCAGGTCAGATTCATAGCAGTCGGTCCTGCTGCCTACAATTCCTATCTTCATCGCGTGTGCTACAGATACCGCCCATCTCATTCTTTGGAGGCTATAATAATAATAATAATAATAATAATAATAATAAATATGCAAACTACTGGATATCGAAATGACTGACAGACAGACAGATAGACAGACGGCAGAACCCAGTGTGTGAAAATGAAGATGTAACAGCATTATGGAATCAAGGGCTACACACAGAGGGAATTAATGGCAAATAGGCCAGGTATAATAAAAATAATAAATAAAATAAGAAAAGACACGCATATAGATAGATGTGGCAATACCAACGAACAGAAATGTAAAGCAAAAGAAGCAGAAGAGAAAATAAACTGTAAGTGTTCATGTAATCAGATGCAACAAATGTGGATCACGGAATTTATAATTACACCAGTAATAACTGGAGCCACCGTAGTAGAAACAAAGGTTTAAAGAGAAATTTAGAAGCCACACCAGGAAGACACTTAGTAGATTCGCTACAGAAAGCTGTAATTGGAACACCACACGTAGTACGGAGAATATCCTAGTCTGAAACTTGAAGTCTGAGTGCGTGGGAGGGGGGGAGTCCACCATTCGTTCAAGAGTAGTTGTACCAGGGAGAAAAGGCTGCGACAAGAGAGAGCGAAATAATAATAATAATAATAATAATAGGTCTAATAACATTACATTTTATGAACAAAATAATTCGCAGTATTCTTCAATGTATAAGCCAATTACTCAGCCAGTGGTGTTTATTGACGCCAGTTCTCCAATTTGTACTATTTGGTAGTAACAATTTTATGAAGACAAATGACCCATTGACTGCAGGCTGATGAGTGGTAGACCTGGAGCTCTTTTTCACTTCAAGTAGGCACATATTATGACTTAAAACAGGCAAAGCCATCTATTATTTCCGTAGGGCGGACAAAGAGCGACGATGTCAACTCCATAGTGTTGACTAGGAAAGGGACGAAAGGTTTGTCGTCACGAGACAGTTCTTCGGGATTACAAACCGCGTTTGGAACAAAGACAAAAGTGTCGGTAGTCGTAGTAACAGTTGGCATGTCGTTTGGCCTAATTCGTGATAATAGGTCACCTAAAAAAGGAAGTCACCTGTTTGTCCATGCAGAAAATTGCCAAAATTTTAATCTGTTACAATAACAAGTCTTCAGTGCGTGGGAAAATTTTATTTCTGTTTACTGAAATTCTCCACTTTTAAAGTGTTTCAGTGATTCGGTGAAGAGTGGAACATAACCACTCCTCTTTTTCAATCATTCCATCTTCTTCAAATGTATCGGAAACGAATAAAAAGAATATGGAACTGTAACAATAAGACTGTTGTTACAAAAATGAAACGTGTGGACGGTGGTGGAAGGCACAGTCAGAGTCTTGTTCACATGTGAGATCTGCAGTTATACATGTTGACATTTCGGGTGTTGTTGGCGCTGAATTTGTCCGTCTCTATGATGGGCAAATCCAAACATCAGCGAAGCCAATAAACCCAGTCAAAGCGATAATGGTAGGGACGATGGTAAGAGTGAAGACTAATGTTCTTGTGCTTCTTAGAACAACAGGAATTCACTCTCAGTTGCAAAGATTAAACGGTTTTTCCGTCTGAGTAGCTTAAATTGGATTCCACTGCGACATAAGCGACGGAGACAAATATTAAAGACGCAGATCCAAATATAAAGGAATGTCAATGTCCAGAGGGAAATTTTGGCTCCTCACATGCTGCTGGAAGCAAGAGCTGTGTGTGTGTAATTGTATAGCAGCACCTGCATCTGTCACTTTCTTGAACATACTAGGTACTACTTTTTACCCGAATCTATTATGTTTTACGGCCCCATTGTATATATACATATATATGGTACCATATTATATATATGTGTGTGTGTGTGTGTGTGTGAGGACTGTTTGCAACATTATAATCTACTGAACTACCGAAAGGCTTTTTTCAAGGTACATATTTTTATATAGTTAACAGTTTCCCTTGTTTCTAACAATTCCTCTACAAAAGAGCTGTTTTAACAATAAATGTTGAAGTTAAAAATTAACAGCGCTACCTCGAGCGGAGGCCAAGGAAAATTCACATATTTAGGTACTTTCCTTTGGCTCCCTTTGAAGAGGAACGTCGATTTCAATTTTTTTTTAAATTTAAATGTGTTAGGAAGCTATTTTTACACCTAAGAGTCTCTGCTCCTACCCGGAATTGAATGTACATTATTAAACCCATTGCCAAGCACATCGCTATCCCAGCTGATGATTTCTATGGTTAACTTCAAGATATGTTCCGACATTACATGTTGCTTTAGAACGAATATCTCGCGTCTGGGAAACATGTAATGCCAAAATTATGTTAGATATTGTCCACTATGATGCCTCAACCTAATGATCGCCATAAGCCTACCACTGTTATACAGGTTGTTCGAAAAGTTATTACTCCTTAACTAAGTATTACATGAACACCCAGTATGCACAAAATTGTACAGCTGGCCTCAATCTTTTCCAGTTTCTGGCGCTTGAAAGTTGTATGCATTTCCAGCACTGGAAGGGGGGGGAGGGGCATCAGTGTTGACCAGAATTTTTTTAAAGTGTTCAATTGTTTAAATACACTTGGCATTCATCCTTTCAGATGCAATCAAAATCTGATACAAGAATAACAAATAAGCCTAGAATTAAAACTTACATCCACTCACCTAAATGTAGGGAAGAATCAGCTTCCGATCTGTTCTTTGTATTATATTCGCATCAGGCAGTCGAAAATATTGTCAGCGCATTGAATCAGCTGTCACAAAACTGTACAGAAGTTTTCAAACGCGATGTGTCAACCTCACTAGCCTGCTTTAGCACAGTTCAGTTCGTGGACTATCATGTGTCCAGTGCTTCAAAAAACACAAACAGAACATTTCAACACATGGCGCAAAAGTCAGCTAGATGTTATTCAGGGCATAAACTGAGATGCAAAGAAATTTTAAATTGGAAATTTGATTCCGCGAAGAAGTTGATGGTGTAATTCGGTTTTCGTGGGCCCAGCAAATTTCCCCCCAAATATTCACTGCCAGTTGACGGCATATTAGCCTGTCACAGATTGACGCAGATATTTCGAAAACACTCGAAGGGTCTCAATGACTGACCGCGGACGAATGTGACGGTCCGCACAGGCGAAGGAACTGATTTGGGAAGAGGGATGAACGCTCGGGAAGGCGCCGATTCCAAGATAATGAGAAATTGTAAATGGACGTTTGCGAATTGTTGCTCAATGCATAGCCCGATTTACAGGTGACGAAATTTTTCAACTTATGTTACGGGGAGATAAATTTGTGTATGCGCACGGGATTACTTTGAAAAAAATAATGTTAATTTACCGAAATAAAAGAGTCACATTTAACAGTTTATGATTTCTTAATTACTGAAAATGCATCGTACCTTTACTAGATCACTCTTTACAAGAATTAGCTCATCGCAAGACCTGCATCTGCACAGGGCACAAAATTCAAACATGTGGGCTATCCCTTTCTGGAACAATATTTCCATGTAGGATCCAAGTTTTTGCTCACTCTCATAACGTAGGGTCCCTTTTATAACTGTGACTAGTATTACTCATTTCAGAATTCAATTTCAATAATTGATTCGCTCAAATCTTTGCTGTCAGTTACTGTCACACCTGGATCTCTCCTCAGAAGTATAGAGTTCTCCAGTATTCGTGTAGTGTTTAAGTTAGCCTTGCGGGCGGTAGCCAGTAGCTTTAATTCCATCCAACGGCAGTAGTACTGTTTGTGTTGTGCCTCTCCCATGATGGTGTTAATGAACGTTTATTCCCTACTGCCTGCTGAACTGAAGGACTCTTGGAAGCTCAAATCAATTAGCACTAACATCGTAGCCCTGCAAGAAGCCCTCAGCTGAAGCTAAAGCCAGACGACCCCCCAGTCGTCGAATCTCCTTCTGTCCATCCTTTCAATCCTATTTTACCTCGGTTCTCTAAGAAAACAGAAACAGAAGCCACATATAAAACATCCGTTCCACCTTCAGTTAGCTGATAACGCCTGTCACAAAGTATAACTGAGCACTGAAGGATCATCTACGCTAGAAACCTCCTCAGTCAAGCCTCTGAAGTCACTGGACGGCGAACTGACAAGTAGCGTATTGTGTCAAGTTTCTCTGTGACCATTCAAAATAACAGCATGTTGGTCTATCCTTTACGCTACCGACTCTGTGTCACGGGTTGCACCCACGACAGCAACGCACTCTGATGATAGCAATGACAGTGAAATAATGATAATGATTACACGCAGGTTCAAATAGTGTGCGTAAGGAACTGTAGAACACGCATCACAACAGATGAAATGGAGTGGGACAAAACCCGGAGACGCAGACCTAAGAAGCGCCCATAAATAAAGTATCCTATGACGGGTTGTAAATACTACAATATCAACCAAAAAGTACAAGCCAGAACAGGCTTGACACTTTTACTTTCAAAACCGACAGTAATTTAACAGTATCGAGCGTGAACCTGCCTACATAAGGTACAGCGAAAATTAAAAGAAAAAAAATGCCGTGGTCGGCGGCAGCGAGCCATAAGGCGTTCAGAAATTATTGCAAAACCAAGCATCAAAATGTCAGCAAGACCGGGAAAACATTGAAATTAAAGAAATGGCAAAGTACCTCAACGCCAGAAATGTAAGACTAAATAAATAAATAATTAATTAAGTATGGTTGAGCCTCGGGTGTTTATTACCTAATTCTACTTTACGTTTTTGGAGTCCTGGCTTCGATTCTCGACCAACTGGAATTTCAGTTACTTTCATCTCCCCTAGGTATAAGTGCAGGTGGTACTGGCAACAGATTACACAAACATCATTCCACACCACTTCCATACCAGCAATCTCTCTCTCTCTCTCTCTCTCTCACACACACACACACACATACACATCCCATTCTACACTGTGTAACCTATACTGATTAGACAGCGTAATTAAATATATTTATAAATTTTGACGTTTTGTTGACCGTGCATCTCAGTATTTGACCAACTTGACGCAAAAAATTTGTTTCACAATAAGTTTTATTTCATGCCTCTACATGCTTCGAGCACATGTGCTCGAAGCATGTAGAGGCATGAAATAAAACTTATTTTGAAACAAATTTTGTGCATCAAGTTAAATACTGAGATAAATATATTTATAAATGTACTACTACAGAAATGTGTACCTCATTTAATACCTAAAGGTATTTTAGAATTCAAAATAATATTACAGTTTACATGTCCTACTATTACGTACAGCTCGAATAGCCGCGTTATAAGTAAACATTAATTTGTATGGAACATGAATTATGTGGGCTTACTAAAACCACAATTAATAATTAAAGATAACAGATGAAAATGAGAAAAAAGTTGCTAAATACTAGAGCGAATTTGAGAACAGGATTCAACATAAATCTTGTTTGTTTTAAATGTGCACTCTCATCACTATGAGCTCGCTGAACACCACTGCCACCTGCCCATTCACCTCGCTGTATTTAGACAAGGCTCCTACCTGACTATAACCTCACCAGAAGATATTAAAAGATACAGCAATTCCATACTCCCAATTGAAATGTATCTCACCAGGAAACACCAAACTGAATCGAACGAACAGCTTAATTTCAACTAAGAACATTTCAAACGCCTCTTTTATTTAATTTAAAATTCCCCACAAAAATTTCCTCTGTTTTCCATGAAACACTAACATTCACAAAGAAGCCGATGTAGTTAATTTAATAAAACAAGTGACCAGGGTTCGATATCCAGCATTGGGTAAGGTTTGCACTCTTCGTCATGAAGTGAAAAGGTCCTGGGCTCACGCATCCTCCTACTCAGTGGATAAATAGAACTGTTTCCCAGTAAATGAAATGGCCAGAGCGTAAAAATATCACTTCTGTTTCCGAAGTAAACTTTCAGCTGTATATATGGCATGATGGTTTAAATCCTGGAAAAATTTCGCCCTCTCACAGACATTATTGGAAATCTCCAAATTCAACCGCCCCCAACTCGGTATATGGGATGATGGCCGATAGAAACGGCCGAAACCTGCTGAAGAAGATAAATGAATACATAGTGTTTGAAAGCGTTGTGTCGAATTTTGCACAGAACCACAATCACTGAACTTCATAACAAAATACGATTTGATATTACCTACTCCTTAACAAAGTTGTTTTAGGCAGTAATGCTTCAGATTTCTACTCGGGAGGCCACGGATTCGAATTTGTCAGGAAGCCGATTATTCTGAATACGGTATTCGTCTTATTGGTGGTACAATAGAAATCCACTTATCCCGATTAATTCGAACGGCGAGCCATCCGGTTATGCAGAAAATCAGGATAGTTGGATCTTTTTTTGAAAATAGGCTACATTGGCTGTTTGAATTTCGGCTGTTACTATTTACAGTATGTACCTGCGTCTAAGCCTTTCGACCACGCCTGATTTGATGTTCTACAAACCATAACACTGTACTGCACTTAATCTGATTACCAGATTTTTCAAGGACAGTCAGTTTTGTAGAATTTTCGACAAATTTACCCGAAGGGCCAAGCCAATGTAGATAATTGGCGATCCGGATTATTAGCGTTCGGATAAGTGGAATTCTACTGTATTTTCCCATCTGTCCATGCAAGTGCCAAGATAATGTCTTGAAGTGGGCCACGGCTGTTTTCTTGCAAATATATTCCAGTTTGTTACACACTAATCATCTACAAATCTGAGAAGATGAGCTCCTTTAAATAAACAAAAAGTAAATATTACTTTGTGCTAGGACAGTAACAGATGTGGACAAAATTCACGAATCATAAGACGAACAGTTCAAGAGTGTATTGTTAAAAAGCAATTAAGTTTTTAATCGCTGTTTTTGGTGTACAATGAAGAAAGGTAATGCAGGATATAATCTTTCAATTTAGTCTTCCCACTCAGACGTAATATCGCCCGGACGCTAAATAACCAGGAGGTCTGATAATGTTTAGCAGGTTCACTTTACCTCACAAATCTAAGAGTTGCAATGATCAGTAAACTGACCGAATATATGAAATAATTCTTTCTTGAGAAACTTGTGTAGTCCTCAGAGAGCCAAGAAACGCCCAGCCCCCTTTTATTACCTGGTCACAAAGTCTCATCGCACCTACAAATGAGCACGCTTTGGAACAGTGCAATGGCATTTCGCATAAACAGCTATCTTTCTTAGAAGTGTATATAAAGATAGCCTCCATACAAGTCTTCACTCTTTCGGAATGTAACCCTGCGCTTTTGGTAATTGCTTGTCGAAGTTTCGGGGCAACATATTGGTGGCATCTTCAGGGGTCAAGCAATCCTTGGAAAGGGAAACGATTGGTTGTCCCGAAACATCGGTATCCAACCACAAATTTACGCTGCGTAACTTCCCACAAGAGAGAAGATCTTATTTGCACCGCGGCGAAAGCCAGACATCAAGCAGCCCCCATACACTTTTGGAAAAATTTCACACAGAAATGTTGAGTCCAGAGAGTCTCAGAAAGTAATTTTCCACCCACTGCTTAGATAATTTCTGTCGGAACTTGATCAATACTTGACAAGTTTAGGCCTATATTCTTGACTTTTTAAGAGTAACCTCACCCATAAAGGAGTATTTTGGATGGTCAAACTAGATGAAATCAAACTACCTGACATTTTCAGACCCATGTATATTTTATACAGCTGGTTAAAGTGACCACTAACCTACTCAAACCACTGTTGAATTATGCAGAGCAAATCATCCTTCTCATTCCTTATCAACTGTCTGTTTCAAGCACACGTTCAACTACCCCTACCTTCGTCCCTGAAATTCCTAATAGTTTAAAGACTTTTTATTTGTGAAACCAAAATTTGTGCTGCGTCAATCCGTAGCAAACCAGGAACACTTCAGCGGAAGTTTTGATATTTGCTTGATATTTACACCCAGCCTTGTTGAAGTCCTAACTACCACATACCGTTCCAGAGCAGTAGACCACTTGCAGGCTTCAAACTCACACTCTCTGAACTTCAACATCGTTTATCCCCTTCATATCGAATCTCTCCGTAACATACATCATCGTTTCTCGTTTACTTAGTGGCAGTCTCTCCCACACTATTGCAATTGCCTGACAACAATCAGTATCACAGCTTCTGTGACAGGCGGACATCAAGAGTACTTGAATGCATTTTTTTTATGTATCAAGTAGCGAAAAATCTGGATGGGTGTTTTCACATCAGAGGTAATCTAAACGTTTTTATGACATAGGTGGCGTTGTGGGAGTTATGTACTCTTGACAATCAGATTTTTACTACTCTAAACCCTTATTACTGCTCCAAGCAGTACTGATTGTAGGTGATTATTCAAATAACCTACCATACAGCTCTTGACAGGTCAAATAAGAAAAATAATTAAATGAAATAAACGATAATATTATTTTTGTATAAAATTCAATTACCAATTGGACAGTATTAAAGATATGAAATTAAATGAGGTGGGGGGGGGTTACAGGCACCGCGGATGTCTGCGGTTGTGAGAATTGTGTTTCCTTCTGGATGATAAAAAATCACATGGAGTCAAGCAGAAGTGGTAGAAAGCTTGACATAACTTAAGAAACGAAGATGTCGTCCATTCAAGAGTAAGCAGAATGCCTACAACCAAAGCGGTTTAGACGGCCCATACTACTACAACCCTCTTGTTTGCTTCATTTTACAATTTTTCTCTTTCTGAACTAACATGTTGGTTTGTACATTTCTAGTCTCTTTTGACAGATATACATTCTCCGCAAAATAATTATACTGTTCACTCTATGCAATTGATTGGCTTTCTCGGACCTTAAAAATCAACAGCAATCTTTATTATATACTACAGCAGGCGTCCGGATTGCTGACCACGATTACAGTGATTCAAAAAGCCTACACTCCTTCAGACCAGCGACATTCCATCGTCGGTTTATGAACATTGCTATACCAAGTGCTTGAAAGAAGAACAGTACAAGGATCTGAAGAGTGTGTGGCGAATTTAGCATCAGACATTCGACGGCACTGAATACTCGCTTTACATAAAATATTCGTTAATTTGGATTTTTCATGATCCTTAATGAAGATTAACTGCATCTAATGTGCCTAACTGAGTAGGTTGCTACCCACTTTTTTGTACCTGAGGAACGAGATCGCAACGGCATGTTGCTGGAACATTGTGTTTAATCAATAGACACATCCAGTTTGTGTTCCATTAATACTTAATGCATAAACATAAAATGTGAAGACTATGAATAAGAACTGCTATAGCCAGAGATCGCAAAACTTAAAGATATCAGCTAATCTACTGGCAGACTAACGTAAGGTAAAGATAAATGTAAATTTCCCCCTTTAACCTGCTATGAAGGCACAGAGGAGGAGTAGATATACGTATAGCTCAACTCTTTATTTAACCTCGGCGGTGGGCGGGGATGGATGATTAACGCCACGCCCCGACCGCTTTGCCCCCGGGAATGAAAACCTATACCCACTGTACAGGAGGCTGAGTGGGCCCCAGAGACTTCTAGACGGGTGCGTAATAACTCGCCCCTACCTGAATTCGATCTCCGGACCGTCCACCCCGTAGCGAGACGCAATACCGATTGAACTTTCTCGGACCACAGACTGAGTTCAGTAAGCGCATAATGACACAGTTAATAAGCAGATCGTAAAAAATAAAAAGGGAGAGACATTAGTTGCAGATAAAACATAACAACAATGAAAATTTTGAGGTAAGTTCCTTCAATATGGCTGGCCGAACGCAAAAACAATGAGAGAAGGTGACCGAGGGGGTAGATAAAAATGGCAAAGTAAAGGGAGGGGGAAATGGTGAAACGAGGTTCTATGAAGTGTACTTTCAATTGGCACGTGTCCAGTAATTACACATTACGCGCCAATAACGTCGTATTTACCAAGATAAATTAACATTCAATGCTTGTAAAATAAACAAGTTTTAAAAAAATATTTATTGCGTCTGAACTAAACTCCTTAACCGCGACAGTGCACTGTAATACATAAACACTGTGAAAACAAAACACAAGGTGTAGACGTTTATATACCCGAAACCAGACGTGATGTAAGCGTATAGCTGGTGTCATAAACCAGAAGTGATGTAAGCGTATAGCTGGTGTCATAAACCAGAAGTGATGTAAGCGTATAGCTGGTGTCATAAACC
>Ga0131853_10006621_pt1 | contig 20918 bp, 3 predicted proteins | sample TergutLab28metaG_FD_92764 | JGI IMG/M metagenome (GOLD analysis project Ga0131853, IMG submission 92764) | Labiotermes labralis P1 segment gut microbial communities from Petit-Saut dam, French Guiana - Lab288 P1 (version 2) (version 2) | ecosystem: Host-associated > Arthropoda: Insects >...
AAGGGCCCCGATTGCCCGCCAAGAATTGGCCGCCATGTTGTCAAGAACCTTAGAAGAGTATGAGGAAGAAACGGGCGAGATGCCCTTCAACGACGTAGCGGATATCAGCAACTGGGCAGTCCACTACGTGTACACGGCCTACACCGAGGGTTGGATGATTGGTGACGACAGGGACAACTTCCGTCCCCGTTCCAATATCATGCGTGCCGAGGTGGCCACGGCGGTAAACCGGATATTAGGCCGACTGGACAGCAGAGTGGCCTTTGCAGGCGCAACAATAGAGAACCTAACCAATGCCAGAGACTTCCCGGATGTGGCTGCCGGGGCATGGTACTTCCCATCCGTACTGGGTGCGGCGAATGACCACCACTTGACCAGAGATGGCGATGGGGCGATTCACTGGAAGTATATTCTCCAGCAAGAGTCCTAGTCTCAATGTCATACAACACACTCAAGGCCCGGTGCTTACGCACCGGGCCTTGGATATTTCATTCTTTTTTAAGCGACACGTTCCCTACTCAATCACATTAGCCACACCGGCCAATAGTTCTAAATCTACCTCTTCCTCCGGTTCCGGCAACCCGATGTGCTCACCTTCCACATGGGTGGTAAACCCACGGTACACATCCAAACCTGACCCGGCGGGAATCAGTTTGCCAATGATGACATTTTCTTTGAGCCCCACCAAATTATCCACCTTGCCCTTAATAGCGGCTTCTGTGAGCACCTTCGTGGTCTCTTGGAAGCTAGCGGCGGAGAGGAAGCTCTCAGTGGCAAGAGACGCCTTGGTGATACCTAATAGCTGGCGGGTACAGGTGGCAAGTTCCAACTCGGCCTCGCCGGCATCGATTCTCGCTTGGATCTCCCGGTTGGCAGCCTTAAAGTCCAACAAGTCAACGGTGGTGCCAGAGAGGAGTTCTGTGCTGCCCGCCTCTTCTACCCGAACTTTCCGCATCATTTGCCGGATGATGACCTCAATATGCTTGTCGTTGATTTCAACACCCTGCTGGCGGTACACTTTTTGTACCTCTTGAATCAGATAGTTCTGGGCTTGCAACACGCCGAGAATCCGTAGAATATCGTGGGGGTTTTGGGCACCGTCGGTGAGTTGTTCACCTAACTCCACCTGCTGTCCGTCTTGTACCCGGATGCCGGAGGCATAGGGGACGGTGTAGCTCCGCACCTCTCCGTCCGCTTCGTTGATGACAGACAGGGTATAGACGGCGCTTTTTTTGGTTTCTTCTAAGGTCACACGGCCTGCGATCTCGGCCAATACCGCCATACTCTTTGGTTTTCTGGCCTCGAATAGCTCTTCGACACGGGGCAGACCTTGGGTAATATCATCTCCGGCGACGCCACCGGTGTGGAAGGTACGCATGGTGAGCTGTGTTCCCGGCTCCCCAATACTTTGGGCGGCAATAACGCCAACGGCTTCCCCGGCACTGACCGGCTCGCCTACGGCTAGGTTTAAGCCGTAACACTTAGCACAGACACCGCTTTTCGACTCACAGCCCAACACGGTTCGCACTTGTATCTCACGGATGCCGTTTGCCTCTAACACGTCCGCATCGGTGTTTTGGAGCAGGTGGTCGGCAGTAAACAACACCTGACCTTTGGCGTTTGTGATATCCACCGCCGGATACCGACCGTGGATAGAGACCCCTAAGGTCTGTACCACTTGGCCTTTGTCCAAAATCTCTCTAGCCATGGCACCTTCTGCGGTGCCGCAGTCCGGGTCACGGATAATCACGTCTTGGGCTACATCAACCAAGCGGCGGGTCAAATACCCGGAGTCAGCGGTACGGAGCGCCGTATCCGCCAAACCTTTCCGTGCGCCACGGGACGAGATGAAGTACTCCAGCACTGACAATCCTTCCCGGAAATTGGCCTTAATGGGAATCTCAATGGTCTTACCGGCAGTGTTGGCCATGAGACCACGCATCCCGGCAAGCTGACGAATTTGCGCCATACTACCCCGGGCACCAGAGTTTGCCATCATATAAATGGGATTGAACTCATCCAAGGTGTCCTCTAGGGCATCGGTGACGTCTTTGGTGGTTTTTTCCCACTCGCCTACCACCAAACGATACCGCTCTTGATCGGTAATCAAGCCACGGCGGTACTGCTTTTCAATGGTGATAATCTTCTGCTCGGTTTGCTCAATGAGTTGTTTTTTCTCGTCCGGCACAGTCATGTCGGAGATCGAGATGGTGATGGCACCTTGGGTAGAATAACGGAACCCTAAGGTTTTAATATTATCCAACACCTCCGCCGAGAGGGTGAAACCGTGCTTGGCGATGCACCGCTCGACAATCTGCCCTACCTGTTTCCGGTCGCACATGAAGTTGATTTCATAATCAAGGAAGCTGGCCTTATCCCCACGATCCACAAAGCCCAAATCTTGCGGGATTGGCTCGTTGAATATAATCCGGCCTACAGTGGTCTCAATCAGGGCGGTGACGGTCTCTCCATTCAACTCGCCGATGCGGCGAACCTTGATAGGCGCATGGATTTCCACTACCCCTTCGTGGTAGGCCAAGATGGCCTCTTCTGCGGACTTGAAGACTTTCCCTGCGCCTTTCCCGTCCCGCTCGAAAGTGAGGTAGTAGGCACCGAGAATCATATCTTGTGTCGGCACTGTAACCGGGTTCCCATCCTGCGGACGGAGCAAGTTATTGGCGGATAACATCAATATCCGTGCCTCTGCCTGTGCCTCTGTGGATAGGGGTACATGCACCGCCATTTGGTCACCGTCAAAGTCGGCGTTGTAGGCGGTACAAACCAGTGGATGCAGCTTTAAGGCACGGCCCTCAACCAGCACCGGCTCAAAGGCTTGAATCCCCAGTCTGTGGAGTGTGGGCGCACGGTTTAAGAGCACAGGGTGTTCTTTGATGACGACATCTAGGGCATCCCAAACCTCATCACGACCCCGATCCACCATCTTTTTCGCACTTTTGATATTGTTGGCAACCCCGTCCTCCACCAACTTTTTCATGACGAAGGGACGAAACAGTTCAATGGCCATCTCTTTGGGCAAGCCGCACTGATAAAGCTTCAAGTCCGGCCCGACTACGATAACGCTACGCCCGGAGTAGTCAACACGTTTGCCCAACAGATTTTGCCGGAATCGGCCCTGTTTCCCTTTGAGCATGTCGGACAAACTCTTGAGGGCACGGCTGTTGGCCCCGGTAACGGCACGGCCACGACGGCCGTTGTCAATGAGGGCATCCACCGCCTCTTGCAGCATCCGTTTCTCATTTCGCACAATAATGTCCGGGGCGGACAATTGAATCAGACGCTTTAGGCGGTTGTTTCTGTTAATGACACGGCGGTATAGGTCGTTTAAGTCGCTAGTGGCAAAGCGTCCGCCGTCTAACTGCACCATGGGCCGAATTTCCGGCGAGATGACAGGCAACACGTCAATAATCATCCAAGTGGGATCGTTACCGCTCTGGCGGAAGGCCTCTACCACTTCCAGTCTCTTAATCAGCTTGGCCTTTTTCTGGCCGCTGGCTTCTTTTAGCTCGGCCCGGAGCTGGGCGGACAACTTATCGCAGTCAATGTCCGCCAGCAATTGTTTGACCGCTTCTGCACCCATACCGGCCTTAAAATCGTCCTCGTACTTCTCTTTCATGTCCCGGTATTCTTTTTCCGTTAGAATTTGGTTCTTCGTCAGGGGCGAGAAACCGGGGTCGATTACCACATAAGCCGCAAAGTATAGTACTTTTTCTAACACTCGCGGTGTCACGTCTAAGAGCAACCCCATACGGGACGGGATGCCCTTAAAGTACCAGATATGGCTCACGGGGGCGGCCAATTCAATGTGGCCCATCCGCTCACGGCGGACTTTGCTTTTTGTAATTTCGACACCGCAACGGTCACAGACTTTGCCTTTGTAGCGGATTTTCTTATACTTACCGCAATGGCACTCCCAGTCTTTGGTGGGGCCGAACACTTTTTCGCAAAACAGCCCTTCCCGCTCCGGTTTTAAGGTTCTGTAATTGATGGTCTCCGGCTTTTTGACCTCGCCAGAGGACCACTCTCTCACTTTCTCCGAAGAGGCGATACTGATCTGAATGGCGTCAAATGGTGCGTAACTCATAGTATAAGTTCCTCCTCTTCTTCGGCAATTTCTATATCGTCGTCTTCGATGATCTCTTCGTCGTCTGTCATGTCCTCATCGTCGTCAAGTAAGGGTACATCCTCGCCGGCACCTTCCGGTGCGTCTTCAATGCTGTAGCCAGAGCTGACAATCTCGCCGTCTTGGGCTTGGTATTCGCTCTCGTCCCGGATGCCGCCGCGGAAGTCGTCGTCCTCGTCTACTAGTTCAATCACATTGCCCTCATTATCCAACACCCGAATGTCAAGACAGAGAGATTGGAGTTCTTTCATCAGAACCTTAAAGCTCTCCGGCACGCCGGGTTGGGGTACGTTGTGGCCTTTTACAATAGCCTCATACGTCCGTACACGGCCTGTCACGTCATCAGATTTCACGGTGAGGATTTCTTGCAGCGTATACGCTGCACCGTAAGCCTCCAAGGCCCAAACCTCCATCTCACCAAATCGCTGACCGCCGAACTGGGCCTTCCCGCCCAAAGGTTGTTGGGTGACCAAGCTGTAAGGGCCAGTGGAACGGGCATGGATTTTATCATCTACCAAGTGGTGGAGTTTTAAGAAGTACACAAACCCAACCGTCACCGGGCTGTCAAAAGGCATCCCGGTTCGGCCATCGAAGAGTTCGCTTTTGCCGTCTTCACGAAGCCCCGCTAATTTCAAGGTGTCTTGAATGTCTTGCTCGTTGGCACCGTTGAAGATGGGGCTGGTCACTTTCCAACCCAGTGCCTGGGCGGCATAGCCCAAGTGAACTTCCAACACCTGCCCGATGTTCATACGAGAAGGTACGCCCAAGGGGTTTAGCACAATATCCAGCGGTGTCCCGTCCGGGAGGTAAGGCATATCTTCCCTCGGCAAAATCCGAGAGACAACACCCTTGTTCCCATGGCGGCCCGCCATTTTATCCCCAACGGAAATTTTCCGTTTTTGGGCGATATAGACCCGCACGACCATGTTCACGCCGGGGTTTAACTCATCCGCATTGTCACGAGAGAACACCTTCACGTCAACCACAATCCCAGACTCCCCATGGGGCACTTTTAAGGATGTGTCACGAACTTCTCTCGCCTTTTCACCAAAGATAGCACGGAGCAACCGCTCTTCTGCGGTGAGGTCGGTTTCACCTTTCGGTGTTACCTTGCCCACCAGAATATCACCGGACTGCACCTCGGCACCCACAGAGATAATCCCCCGCTCATCGAGGTATTTCAGGGCATCGTCCCCCACGCCGGGAATGTCCCGTGTGATTTCTTCCGGGCCTAATTTCGTATCTCTGGCATCGGCTTCGTATTCTTCAATGTGGACAGAGGTAAACACATCGTCCATCGCCAGCCGTTCGCTGATTAGAATGGCATCTTCGTAGTTATACCCTTCCCACGTCATAAAGCCAACCAGCACGTTTTTACCCAAAGCCACCTCACCTTGGTCAGTCGAGGGGCCGTCTGCTAAGACACTTGCTGTCGTGACCCGCTCTCCCACATCAACAATGGGCCGCTGGTTAATACATGTCCCTTGGTTGCTTCGGGCAAATTTGGTAAGCGGATAATTTTTCCGGTCTCCATCGTCGTATTGAACGGTGATGGCCTCCGCCCGCACTTCTTCTACCGTGCCGTCACCTTCCGACATGACCAGCACACCGGAGTCAATGGCACACTTATGCTCAATGCCTGAGGCCACAATAGGTGCCTCCGGCCGGAGCAGGGGCACGGCTTGCCGTTGCATGTTGGCGCCCATCAAGGCCCGGTTGGCATCATCGTTTTCCAAGAAGGGAATCATGGCGGTGACCACAGACACCATCATCTGGGCAGAGATGTCTACATAGTCTACCCGCTCTCTGTCTACCTCGATAATCTCGTCCCGGTGGCGGCAGATAATCCGTTGGTTTGCAAGACAGCCGTTTTCGTCCACCGGCTCAGTGGCTTGGGCCACGAAGAAGGCATCTTCTACATCGGCAGTGATGTAGTCAATTTCGTCCGAGACTTTGAAGGTTTCTTTGTCTACTTTGCGGTATGGGGTAATAATAAACCCATAGTCATCCACCTTGGCAAAACTAGCAAGGTAGCTGATGAGTCCGATGTTCGGCCCCTCCGGTGTCTCAATGGGACACATACGGCCATAGTGGCTGTAGTGAACGTCCCGCACGTCAAAGTTAGCCCGCTCTCTCGACAGCCCGCCGGGGCCGAGGGCGGACATACGCCGCTTGTGGGTCAGCTCACTCATGGGATTTGTCTGATCCATAAACTGGGATAGGGGGGACGAGCCGAAGAATTCTTTGATCGCCGCCGTCACAGGTCGGATATTAATGAGGGATTGGGGGGTGACAATGTCTAAGTCTTGCAAGGTCATCCGCTCCCGAATCACCCGCTCCATCCGGGAAAAGCCCACACGGAACTGGTTCTGTAAGAGTTCCCCTACACTACGCATCCGTCGGTTGCCTAGATGGTCAATATCGTCCGGCCCGCCCACATTATGGCCGAGACCAAACAAATAGTTGACCGTGGCATAGATATCATCCACAATAATATGCCGGGGCACCAAGTACTCTGCGTTTTCCCGGATGGCTTCTAAGAGGGCCTCGCCCTCGTGTTCCGCCATGAGTTTTTTGAGCACTACCCAGCGCACCCGTTCGCCGATACCGAGGCTTTTCGGGTCACAGTCTACAAAAGTGGTCAGCGGCACCATGCCGTTGGAGAGAATTTTAACTGGCTTATCGTCCACCTTCACAGTGGCCTCTACCACGCCTTTTTGTTCTAGCTCTTGCGCCCGGTCACGGGTTAGTACTTCCCCGGCCTCCGCTAAGATTTCCCCGGTGAGGGGGTCGGCGATGGGGTAGAATAACTCTTGTCCTGTCAGCCGGGTGTGAAGGGCCAATTTTTTGTTAAACTTATACCGGCCCACGGCAGAGATATCATACCGCCGCTGGTCGAAGAATAAGTTTTCCAGAAGCACCTCCGCCGAGTCCACCGTAGGCGGATCGCCGGGGCGGAGCTTGCGGTAAATTTCTAACAGCGCATCTTCTCTGGAATTGGTGGGGTCTTTGTCTAAGGTGGCAAGCAGGCGCTCGTCCTCACCAAAGATGGCTTTGAGGTGTTCTGTCGTCACCGCCACCCCGCCGGTGGCGGCATCGGCTGCGGTGTTCCAAGTGTAGGGCTTATCTTCCATGGGTTGCCCCATGGCGCGAAGTAACCACGTCACCGGCAGTTTCCGATTTTTATCAATCCGCACATAAAACACGCCGGAGGCATCGGTTTCATACTCCAGCCACGCCCCCCGGTAAGGGATAACCGTCGCACTGTAGATGTTGTCTGCATTCTTATCCATCTCCACGGAGTAGTACGACCCCGGTGAGCGGATAATCTGGGAGACAATGACACGCTCGGCACCGTTAATGATAAAGGTACCGCCCTCGGTCATCAGGGGAAAATCGCCCATGAAAATCTCTTGTTCTTTGATCTCTTCCGTCTCCCTGTTCCGCAGGCGGACGGAGACTTTCAAGGGGGCCGCATAGGTGGCATCTCTGGCCTTGCATTCTTCCACGGAATATTTGGGTGCTTCGTCCATGGAATAGTCGATAAACGACAACTCCAAGTTCCCCGAATAGTCTGAAATGCTGGCCACATCTTTGAACACTTCCCGCAGGCCCGTTTCTAAGAACCAGCGGTAAGATGCCTTTTGCACCTCTAACAGGCTCGGCATCTCTTGGACATCGTCACTCTTGGCATAGCTTTTACGCAGCGTCTTTCCGTACAGCACGTCTTTTGGCAAATCCCTTCACTCCTCACTCAATCTCTCTGGCATGTATTTTGATACGCTAGGGGCAGTTGTCACATTTTGCGTCTGACTACTTGATTTTTCCGTCTTGAGCGGGTACAATAAAGACGAAATTAAAACACTGGGACAATGTTTGCATTTTGAGGCATAAAGCATGTAATTTTATCAGAGTTCTTCCAGTGTGTCAAGCGATTTTTGCTTGGTTGGTTTTATATTTTTAAAAAAATAGCACAATGACGAGCAAGGCCCTTTTAGGTCTTGCTTTTTTGTGTGAAAATGCAAATGCTTTTTTTACCACCAGTCTGCGAGCCAAGTTCTTTGTAGAGGCGGTGACACCGTTGATGCTCCGCATGAATTGACTTGCGCATCGGAATAAAATGTGATGGTACTGGAGATGCTTTGCATCCCTACTTCAACTTGTTTTTGACTATACGATTATACATAGTACGGATATTCCACACCCTTCTGAACGCCCAAGGGCCCGGTGCAATTGCACCGGGCCCTTGGGTGTTTACCATATTACGCTGAACTGTATCTACTGTACAACAATCGCCTTCCCACTAATAACCTCACCATCACCTCTGGTCAGATAGTGGTCATTCGTGGCGCCTAGCACGGAGGCAAAGTACCATGCATCGTCTGCCACATCCGGGAAGTTCCGCGCGTCGGCTATGTCTAGCTCCTCCAACGCCTCCAATGCGGCGCGGCTGTCGATGCGGCCTAGGATACGGTTCACCGCTGTCGCTACCTCCGCACGAGAAATATTGGCGCGGGGGCGGAAGTCGCCTTGGGTGTCGCCGACCATCCAGCCTTCGGTGAAGGTCGTGTACACCAGGTGCGCAGCCCAGCCGCTGATGGTGTCTACATCCAAGAACGGCATCTCTCCGGCTTCTGCTGCGTATGCGCCCGTACGGGCCAGCATCGCTGCCAATTGCTCACGAGTGATCGGGTCATTGGGCAGGAAGTTCCCACGACCGTCTCCTTCTACCAAGCCTGCTTCATAAGCCCAAGCTACGTAGTAGTAGAACCAGTTGCTGGATGCCACATCTTCAAAGGCATCAAAGCTGTCCATATCTTCCGGCAACGCATCTGCTACAAAGTCTTCCAGCATTGTACGGGCCAGGATCGCAGCTACCTGCGCACGGGTGATGTTCGCACGAGGCTCAAACTCGCCAGCAGTATTGCCGAGCATGTATGCAAGATGGAACTCACGAGCTGAATCTGCAATCTCTTCGTCTTCGTCGGCTTCCGGTTGAGGCTCATCCTCTATCTCTGTGTCAGAGTCTGTCACCGTAACCATGCCGCCGTCAAGTTCGGCTGGAATCGGTGTCGAAACAAGACCCGGAAGATCGCCTGTGGCGTAGCAACTTGACTCGACAAACGCAATGTCAAAGGTAAGCACTTCGCCCATTGCCGCATCCGCTGGTACGAGGAACCGAACCGTCACAAGGTCTCCAGTGCCCACTACGTTCACGTTGCCATAGGCATCTGTACCTGCATGGAAGCCCAGAACCACTCTGCTACCATCGTCCGATACCCGCGGCGTAGGGCCAAAGCGCGGTAGGTGGGAGGAATCCTCCCAAACGGTACCCAGAATCGTCAAATCTTCCGTGGTCAGCTCCATTTGTAGGAGGCCGATGCCCAACTCTGGAGTTTCCGTCAACGCAAAGTCTACCAAAATCTCTGCACCCGGAACCACTGGCGTTTCGCCCCGCACCGTCGCTGTTACCACGACCTCGCCGGTGTTGGCTACCAAGAGTGCCCGCGTCGCTACCGCTGCCGTCGTTACCGGAGGCGTGATACGAACCGGGAACCCGAGTACATACAGGTTCAACAGCGATACATCCCCCAAGGTGAGAGCCCCGTCATGGTTTACATCGCCGCGATACATCCATGTACCATCCACTGGCTCTCCCAATATGTACTGTTGCAACAGTGCTACATCGTCCATCGTCACAGAGCCGTCATTGTTCACGTCACCCCAACGGATATTTACAGTCAGGGCATCTGTCATCGCCGTTGTGCCGCTTGCTGTATGCGTGATGGTGACCGGATCGTCATTATCAGCCCAGAGCAACGATGTGCCAGCCGCTGGACTCGCTGTCAACCCGTTCGCCACAAAGTCCGCAAACGCTACCGTCCGGGTGGTTCCGTTATTGTACGTGAGCGTTACGACCAGACCTGATAGGTTTAGTAACTCGCCTTCTGTGTAGACAAGCGTTTCCGGCTGGGCTGTCACCGCAATACTCGCTACCACCGGCGCATTCACTGTCAAGTTGTCGGTTGTCGCTGTTTCTTCGCTTGCTGTATGCGTGATGGTGACAACCGTGCCGTCATGCGTTGATTCTAGCACTGTACCAGCCGCCGGAGCCACGGTCAACCCGTTTTCTGCGAAGTCCGCAAATGCTACTGTTCTGCTGTCCCCGTTATCGTAGGTTAGCGTCACGACTAGGCCCGATAAGTCTAGTGTGTCACCTTCCGTGTAGACCAAGGTCGTCGGCTGAGTTGTCACCGCAATGCTCTCTACTACCGGGACAGATGTCGTAATAGTAACTCTGCCGGGAACCGTACGATTTTCCACTGAATATGTACCAAGTGTCACAGAATCCATGTAGTATACTATACTACTGGTAATCGTAATCGGCACAGGGCCTTCCTCATACGCCACTATATCAAAGAACAGTGTTACCAATCTTCCATCCCCTGTTGCGTTCCAAATGGGCGGGTGGGGCATGTGGAGAGAAACAATTTGGTATGGGCCAAAGCTCGACCAAGTAGAGAGTATGCCTATTCCAAACTCATCCTCCACCAGACGGATTCTTGCGGAGTCATATTCAAGGAACATGTGAATGAAATGGATTCCTTTATTATTCTCAACAAATACGTCTACTGCGACCCGCTCTCCGTACGCACCATAGACCCTGTCTATGGTGAACATCATTGCGTCATCCCGGATCCACTGTGCCGTTACTGTGATCGGCTCAGTTACCGTAGTCGGTAGCACTGGGTTCCAGCCGGTGAAGATGAAATCCTCACGGGTCGGCTCGTCTGCTTCTGCTATGTCTAGCGTTTCGCCGTCCAACACTGTCGCAGGAGGTGTGAAACCTTCCGCCCATGCGCCACCTGCTAATGCCCAAGTGATGGCATGGTACACTGGCTCTGCTTCCCACTGTGCCGTTACTGTGATCGGCTCAGTTACCGTAGTCGGTAGTGTCGGGTTCCAGCCGGTGAAGGTGAAGCCTTCACGGGTCGGCTCATCTGATTCCGCTATGTCTAGCGTTTCGCCGTCCAACACTGTTGCGGGAGGTGTGAAACCGTCCGCCCACGCACCGCCTGCTAATGCCCAAGTGATCGCATGGTACACTGGCTCTGCTTCCCACTGTGCCGTTACTGTGATCGGCTCAGTTACCGTAGTCGGTAGTGTCGGGCTCCAGCCGGTGAAGGTGAACCCTTCACGGGTCGGCTCATCTGATTCTGCTACGTCTAGCGTTTCGCCGTCCAACACTGTTGCGGGAGGTGTGAACCCGTCCGCCCACGCGCCGCCTGCTAATGCCCAAGTGATCGCATGGTACACTGGCTCTGCTTCCCACTGTGCCGTTACTGTGATCGCCTCAGTTACCGTAGTCGGTAGTGTCGGACTCCAGCCGGTGAAGGTGAAGCCTTCACGGGTCGGCTCGTCTGCTTCCGCTATGTCTAGCGTTTCGCCGTCCAACACTGTCGCGGGAGGTGTGAAACCTTCTGCCCACGCGCCGTCTGCTAATGCCCAAGTGATCGCATGGTACACTGGCTCTGCTTCCCACTGTGCCGTCACTGTGATCGGCTCAGTTACCGTAGTCGGTAGCGCCGGGTTCCAGCCAGTGAAGGTGAAGCCTTCACGGGTCGGCTCGTCTGCTTCCGCTATGTCTAGCGTTTCGCCGTCCAACACTGTCGCAGGAGGTGTGAACCCGTCCGCCCACGCGCCGTCTGCTAATGCCCAAGTGATGGCGTGGTACACTGCTCCATCTTCCACCCACACTGCATAGAATGTGCCCGGTGTGTCTACGATAAAGTCGCCCGGCAACACTTCTTCTGCATCAGGGGTCAACGCCCAACCCAAGAAGACATATCCTTCTTTTTCCGGCGCAGTCGGTGCAAGTGCAGACAATGTCCGAATGTTGGAATACGGACGATCACCGCCTGCCCAATACTCGTGTACGCGTGAGCGTGTTTCATAAGATGTCTCTTCATCGTCAAACGCACCGCTGTTTGCGTCAAACACAACAATCGCATAACGACCGCCATGCTGTTGCCAGTCACCACGTAGTGTCACATCCCCACGCAGCATCGTAACAGAACGATTGAACCACGCAGTGCCGCCTAACTCAAACCCTTCGGGCGAATAAACAACCCAGTCTGTGAGTTGGAAACTACGCACCCAACCGTATGAGTCAATCACTTCTCCCCCGCGGAGGAGGCCGCCATGCTCATTTACTCCAAAGCCATTTTCGATGGGGCTCAATACCGCATTTGGATAGAGATCATGAGTCCTTACTTGCTGTTCCATACCCGCAGGGCTGAAATTCTCAAGCGTCAGCGTGTATGTACAACATATGATGTCGGTAAACGGATTGCTTCCATCCAAGTAGAAGGAAATTCTCTCGCCTCTCAGACAGCAGTAAGTAAATATCAAATCTACAGGCTGCCCTGTTCTGATCAGCGTTATCGGGTCATTTGCGGCAAAGTTGGCTCTTCCGTGAAGGGCCGCATTTACAGCATTACGTATGGCAACATTCGAGAACCCTGCTGGAACTACAACATCGTAGAAATAGTAGTCAAGGTCAATGCTGTGGTCATCAAAGAAGCGTTGCAACGCATTAAACCCTAAGTTGCCGCCAAACTGAACCATGAACAACTGCTCGGCACCAAGTGCTGTTGCAAAGGTGTTGAAGCGGATGTCGCCGCCTGCGTGTGGGCCACGATGCAACAATGTGCCGTTCACATGCTCATCGTTATTTGCACGGCGGATATCTACATTCAGGCCGGAAATGGCAATCCCTGAAACAACCACTTCTGATACCGGCAGGTATAGTATATCAAATGCATCCGTACTGCGCACTTCGAGGGATTCAATCCGTGCAGGTGCAGTAATCAAACCACGAATTCGGGTATCAGGCGCAAGACCAATCAAAACAGCGTAATCAGCGTATGCATCTGAATCAGTTACCCAAGCATTGTGCGGCCCCTCATTGGTTTGCAAGGTAACGCCCGCCATGCCGCCAAACCGAACGACAGTGATGAGGCCAAATGGGCAATTGCCATCAAATATGATGTCAATTGTGCGCTCTACATTGTTAAATGTAAAGGTCAAGGTGCCGGGAAGTCCGGTGTTGATGAGCCAAAAGCTACCATCGTTCCGGTTATTTATCCCGTTGATCACAGCTCCACCAGCATTGCGCACAGCAACGCCTGTCACACTGTCCGGTATGGTAACTTCGTAGAAGTAACCGCTCAGGTCAATCTCGAAGCCCGTAAACCAGAAGCGCGGGCCTTGGAACCCTAACCCATTCAGCTGGACACAGAACATTTGCTCTTCACCGGCGATGTCCCAAGTGTGGAAGCTGAATCCGGTGGCCTGATGATCCTGTGCATGGTATAACAACGGTCCATTGCCATGGGTAGCATTGTTGGCATGTTGTACCCGCACATTAAGGCCGGGGATCGCAATTCCGGTTACCACCACTTCCCCGACAGGAAGGGCTACTTCGTCAGACCCATCAGCAGTAACTGTGGTGGATACGATTCTTGCAGGGGTTGCTACGATACCACGGACTTGGGTGCCAGCAGTAATATCGGACAACAGGGCGTAGTGGTCGAATGGACCATAAGTAACCCACCCATCGCCGCGATTTACTTCTAACGTCACGTCTGTCATCCCATCAAACCGGACGCCATACGGACGGTAGATGTGAAGTACCGTTGTAGTTGTTTCTCCGGCTCTGTATACTGTTACAGTCACTACGTTCAGACCACGCACCAGAGGCTGATCCGAACCTGTACCATCTGCGCCGGTGATTGTTACTGTTGTTGCATTGTAAGCTGCGACGAATACAGTAATTTCATCTGCACCGGGAGATACGGTTACGTTGTAATCATGAGCATCGGCGTCATCAGCCGGAGTCATTTCATACGCCACACCATCGCCCAAGACGGCAATAAAGTCTTCAACTAGGTCTGTACGGATAATCAATACACTCTGCAACAGTTCCGCAGTTGCGTTGAAGTCAAAGACATAGGGTAGCGTCAGGTTGTTTCTGTCTCTGTTTTCGTTGGTAACCGTTACCGATTCTCTCGCCACCACACCGTCTACGAATACAAAGTATTCACCGGGTGTGAGGTTCCGCACCGAGATGCTTCCTTGACCGGCTGTACCCCAGACGTTTTCAAGTTCAAACTCGGCAAACGTCAGGTCTGTACAGATGCGGGCACGGGCATACTGATGGCTCCGTGTTTGTGCTTGGAATTGTCTTCCGTCAACGATGTTCAGTCTTCTTTGCAGACCATCTTGCGGTACAACTTCCCAGTAGTCGAAGGTTTCTCCGGCTGCTGCATGAGCAATTGTGCCGTCTTCTACAAGTTGAACCGTGCCGCCGTAAGCGGTGAGACCGAAGTGTACATCATTCGGCACAACTGCGGTGTGGAGGATTCTGAGTCCCGCCCACAGTTTGAGTCCGCCTTCGCCGGTTTGTGCGTACATGCTGTGGATACCGGGTGCGAAGTTATAGGGACGGTTCGGGGTGTTGATGAACCACATGGACCCGATGGGGCCGCGGCCTTGTCTTGTGGGATCCGCATTCTGCGGAACACCCGGTTGTCCGGCAGCAACCATTCCCGCTGCCTGTGACGTTGGGCCGATTTGGATTTCCGGCTGTCCGGTCATGATGCCGACAAAGGGTGCAATGGAGTGGCCGTAGAGTTGATGCCACATGGCGTCGGTTCTGTCTTGCTCTTCAAAGTTGAAGAACCAGTGTTGCAGAACCGCACCTTGCATACCGACGGTGTATTGGAAGTTCCACCAGTCCGAACCCATCGGGCGGGAAGTATGCTGCAAATACCACTGGGGAACCATGCCGGTCCAGCCCATTACCTTGTCAACAACACGCGCCGGCAAAGACCATGTGTCGGGGTGTCTGAAGTATTGTGCGTGTGTAGAGTCGGGATTCCAGCGGTCATTGCCGGCCGTATTCCCGGTTCTGCCGAAAGCGTCGGGTGTACCGAAGCCCAGCGTGATGAAGTATACGCCTTCTTCGGAGGTGTTATCCACCCAGAACTCAGAGCCGTATGGGTTGGTCAGGCTGAAGCCGTTTGCTTTGGATACGATTCCGCTGGCACCCTGTACGTTCGTGCCGGAAAACGGTGCCGCCGGCAAAGAGGTCAGTGCAGGTGTCAGCCCATCGTTCAATACTGCCTGTGCTACCGCACCGGTACCGGAATGCGCACCGAGGCCGCCGCGGATCCGTGCAGCAATCATACGGTTGGATGTGGCAAGCTCTCCTTGGTTTGCGGGCACAGTGTGTCCGCCGCCCATTAGGGGTTGCATTGCGGCACAGGGGTTGAACTTAGTGAATGTGCCGTGGTTGCCTTGTACATACTCATACAGCAGTGCGGCATGGATTTCGGGCAAGATTTGCTCGCCCATTTTACCGAAACCACGCATACCGGTGGTACTTTCAACGGCAATCTTACCGGCGACTCTTAGGAAGTCAACCGCACACCACTGGACATCTGTGTCGTGATCCCACGTTCTGAGAATGGGGTTATTGGCTCTACCGGAAAGGGGGTCATTTACAAATTGGTTGTTTGGACCGAGCCAGTCGTTTACGTGGGGGTTGTTTCTGAGGATTTGGTACATGCTGAAGAACTGGTTTGCCATGTGTAGGTGGTTATACACTCTGTCATGGGTCTGCATGATGCCGCGGGCCGCACCGGAGTCAAAGCCGCCTGTCATGCTGTTGCCGCCCATACGGAAACCATTGACCTGCCAGCAGCATTTCACTGAGATTGCGCCTTCACGGTAGGTATTGTTCGAAGGCGTTCTGATCGCATTCATCGTTATACCACCATGACCAGCGTAAACCTGACCGCCACCGTGATCGGTAAGCGGTGCAAGCCGGACAGGATTCCCGAAGGGGTTGTCGGCACGGAATTCATCCGTTCTTGTTCTCGCACTGTCCACATAGCCGCCGAAAGGCTGGACGTTTTTGGCATAGGTCATGTGGATCAAGTTCATTTCCAGTGCTTGAACTTCACGCTCAATCGGCATGGAGATGTTCTTTTCCAGCAGGAACTGTGCAACGGTGTTATACTGCTCATAGTCGGTGTTGTTACAGGCAAACCCGTTACCCGTACCGGTTCTCGGTCTGCCAGTGGTGTTTTGGAGTTTTAAGAAGCTGTAACGGTGGTCACGCACAAAGTTGGACAGATGATCTCTGTAACCGGTTCCGCTGTGTCCGGTGTTCGGCAGGAGGGCAGTATCCGTCACGCCTGCGCCGAATCTGTCTGTCTGCATTTGCGGAGAAACCCACAGATAATCCATGATGAAGTCTGAGTGCGTTTGCAACACGCCGGGGGTGATAACCTCGCCGAGTTCCAGTGTGGCGTGGTCGGGATCCATGTTGATTTCATTGCCGAGGGGCAACTGAAGCCAGAATTGCAGGGCGGTGTGTCTTTCCTCGCCGTTGTAGTCCCAAGTAATTTGGATATCATTCCGGCCTAGTTTCTGGAAAGTAATGCCAAACACTTGGATCAAGCGACCGGTGCACGCAATGGCATCATTGCCGCAGTTTGCACAAGACTCATCGCATCTGTCCTCGATATGCCGGAATATGGGGGTCCACTCGTTGCGGTTCCCCTCAGTAAACCAAGTTGCACCGCTGGTGCCGGTCATTTCGTTACCGCTTCCGCCGCCGATGCCTTGCCATTGCGTGCTGGGCAGGGGCGTGATGTCGGTGAAGTCAGCAATGGTTAGCTTGGTTCCGGAAGGATTGTAGACGGCTACCTTCGCTTCTTGATCCATAAAGGTAACGGTTCCGGGGTTAATGATGGTGGAAAGCAGCCCTTGATCATAGAGCAGAGCCTGCAAATCCACATAGTCGTTGATGTGGAACATTTTGAAGCCGTAAGTGCTGGATTCGTTGGGCCCCAGCACCAGTTGCGTGTTGGGTAGATAGCTTTGATCCAGATTGCCATTCGTGGTATCGCCGGCACCTGTACCATGGCTTCTGGATACACCCTGGCTGTAGATGAAGAACTCTTCCATCATGTTGGTGGAATAGTTGTCATGGGCGAACATGTGATAACGGCGATATTCGAATTGTGCGTTGGTGGTCACATCAGGAATCAGTACAACGTTACTGGAAGCACCATCCATACGCTCTAACATGATGTAGGAACCGTGGTTGGCCACAGAAGTGCGCGGTGGTGCCAGCCAATGTGTATAAGCGTCCGCCGGAGTTCCACCGCTGTTGGAGCCGAAGAGGTGGTGGTTCCACGTCACCGGCAACGACAAGTCACGGATTGTGAGCGGCTGTGTTGCATTCGTATTGGTGACTGTAAACTCAAAACGGATGTAGTCACCGGATCGCGGACAGTACCCTACCCCGAACTCTTGCTCCACAGCAAAGTCACGGATACCGTCTCTGACGTTGGCCGAAGGTGTGGTGTAATCAACACCAACAACAGTTTCGGTTTGCCAAATCATTCTGTTGTCGCCGGAGTTGCCGGTAGAGGCTGTTAGCCATGCACCCGCATCGCCGAGACGATAGTTGAAGCGAAGATCACCCAGCGAACGGTGACGGCCGCCCATGACGGACTGAATCCGATCGTTCTGCAACAGTTCAACCGGTCTGGCTGTTCCCAAGCCGGTAGCGACGGGGGTGTTGTCCGGATTACTGGTGATATGTTGGTTTCTTTGCAGGAAGCCCCAGTTTCTGCCTTGCAATACGTTAATGGATTGGATATTCCCATTTGCACCGGTTTCCATGCGGAACATGCCGTTGGGAGAAACCAAGGTGGCTTGGGTGTCAAAGCTTGCGATTTGGACATGGTTCCAACGTGCCGCAGTGCCGGTGGTTCTGAAGCCGACTTGGCCGGGTACGTTAAGTTCTGCAGTCGGGAGGACAAAGCCGTTAATGCCGCCGCCCACAGTTGCCCATTGAGAGTTTGCTCTGGCGATGATGGTTCCCATCCGGGACAGGAACAGTCTGCTCACACCCTGATCGTCAGTTTGGATGGTGAGACGCAGATTCACCCAGCTGGCGGCACCTGTGCCGGTCGGCATGGAGTTACCTGTACCTGCTGCACCTGTTTGAAGAATCGTCTCAGTACCGTTCAGGACTTGACCGATCTGGAAGGTTTCGCCTGCACGTGCACGCAGGAAGTAGAAGTTATTCACATCTTGGAAACGGAAAACGAAATCACCGGTGTTTCCCGCTGCCCCTACGCGCGTACCGGCATGGATTTCCACATCAAGGAATTCGTTGCCGAAATCAATGTTGGGGGTATTGTTACCCGCTGCGGTCGCTGTTCCCGAGTTGCCTCTGTAGATGGCAAAGTTCGCGTTGCCCGCAGCATTCCGTCCCATGAACAGACCCGAGGGTTGTAACCGCATGATGTTCCCCGGAGAGAAGTTGGAGTTTGCCACCGGTGCGAATACCAGCGCTGTCGTCTGTGCGCCGCCGGCCGGGAAAATGTTGCGTGCATATCCGGTAGCAGGACCAAATGTCCCTGCGGTGCCCGTAATCAGAGGCCAAGCGGTGCCGCCGATAAATTCAAAATTCGCACTCATGATCGCCGCATTCGCTCCGGCTTCAAGAACTGCACCCGTGTTCGGATTATGCTGGAACGTGTTCCAGAACACGTTCGGGCTTCTCTGCCCGTCTCTGTCGGTAACAACAACTCTTGCCGTGCCGACTCTGTTTCCGTCCGGATGTGTCGCCGTTGCGGTGAGAACAAGTTCGCCCAGTTCTTCTGCTTCGGCAATGGTGACCAAGCCGCCTACGACTTCTGTTCCGAGTGCAAGTTGTTCACTGTCTACCCGTGCGATAGTCCAATTCACGCCTGTCGGCGCACCGCCAACGGTAACAACATTTGCGTTAAACTGGAAGCTGCCGCCGTAACGGATAACCCGCGAAGTGGGGTTAATCGTAACGCTCACGACAGACAGCTCGACCGTGACAGCCGAAGTCTGACTTGCCGTTGTGGCAGTCGTTGTGTTGGTGGCCGAGAGGTCGGTGTTCGTGACGACCACATGGTAATTGACCGTTCCGGCGGTGCCTGTCGGCACTGTAAATGTGCTTTCGGTCGCGCTGGGAATGGGAGTACCGTCTGCGTACCACTGATACGACAGCGTACCGAAATCCGGCTCAGTCGCAACGACAGAAAGGGTCGTCGTCGGATTCGTGCCGTTGATTGTCACGGTTGCCTCAGGCTGTGTCGTGATGACAGGCGCCTGAGCGTTTATCATCTCACGCAGGACGGAGAATGCAAATGTTCTCTCATATGTATCCGTCCCGTTCACTGCGGTCAGAGTGATCGTGCCTGTCACGGTAGCCGAACCGCGGGTGATGACACCGGTGTTTGACAGTACCGCATCGTTAGAAGAAACCGCTGTGACCGTGCTACCGTTAGGAAGTGCAACACCCGTCGGAATCGTCACATCGTTGAAGAGGTTCATGAAGAAATCTGCGGAAATGCTATTCAAATCAATCATCGCAAGATTCTGCGTTTGGAATACTTCCCACTGATAGATGCCGGGGCCGTTCGTGCCGTTGACCGTGGTGACACGGAGAATCGTCGTCACAATCGGATCAAAGCTTACGGCGTTCCAATGTGTGTGCGCAGCGGTGGGCAGGGTGCCGCCGCCGGGGATGGTGGTGCCAATGCTGTTGCCGCCGGGTCTGGGTGTCCCCGCATCAACCGCGTTTTCACTCACTGCGTTGGTGACAGGCACAAAGGCCGTGCCGTTCCACCAAGAGAGGGTCGCGCTGGCCGGGGGCTGTACGCCGCCGCCATCATGCCCCCAAAGAATGCGGGTGCTGGCAATGTTCTGCGGCGTGTCCCATCTGATTTCGAGGATGGAAGCAGAGCCGCTCGCTGCACCGTGTCCGTTCCATGTGGCATCATGGATAGTGCCGGTAGTTATTCCGTCGTTGATTCTCACAACGGAACCGCCGGTACCACTCGCATTGGGTTGCGGTTGAAAAGTGTTGGTAATCGTCGGGGGTACCACAAAAGCCGTACCCAGAGGAGACCGCGCTAAGTTTGGCGGATTCGCCGTTGCGCCCGTGGTCAGACCCGGCGGTAAGGCCGAGGCGAACCCAAGCGGTGCAATCTCAACATCTGCAGGTGTTGCCGTCTCAACCTCAGGCAACTCCGCCGCAAGCAAATCTGCAAGTGCCTCTGTTGTGAACTCCGGCTGTGCCGGTGCTGCCATTGCAAAGCTAGACAGTGGGAGCATGGCGAGTACTAAAATCAATGCTAGTACTCTGGTAAAATGGTTTGTTCGCTTTTTCATTCTGTAACATTTCCTTTCTGCTTTTGTTTTTTGTTGTGCTGTCTTTGGCATCCATTTGCATATTTTTGCCTGTAATTCCCCCTTGCACACCCGTCTCGGATTTATATGAACGCTGTACACTTAAAACCGAAACGCTTGCATCGTCCCCTCTATTGGTTCCCCCGGCCCGGTGCATACGCACCGGGCCGGGGGGGTATCACGCTGTCCTACTACCTACTGCCCAACAATCGCCTTCCCGCTAATGCTCTCACCACCACCTCTGGTCAAATAGTGGTCATTCGTAGCACCCAGCACGGATGCAAAGTACCATGCATCGTCTGCCACATCCGGGAAGTTCCGCGCGTCGGCTATGTCTAACTCTTCCAACGCCTCCAATGCGGCGCGGCTGTCGATGCGGCCTAGGATACGGTTCACTGCTGTCGCTACCTCCGCGCGAGAAATGTTGGCGCGGGGGCGGAAGTCGCCTTGGGTGTCGCCGACCATC
>Ga0131853_10006622_pt1 | contig 20914 bp, 8 predicted proteins | sample TergutLab28metaG_FD_92764 | JGI IMG/M metagenome (GOLD analysis project Ga0131853, IMG submission 92764) | Labiotermes labralis P1 segment gut microbial communities from Petit-Saut dam, French Guiana - Lab288 P1 (version 2) (version 2) | ecosystem: Host-associated > Arthropoda: Insects >...
TACCTGTTGCGTGTGTACAGTGTTGAGATACTCCTGATGATGGACAGTGGACATATCCGAAACATGTAGAGTACTTTATCAAATAAATCTGAGAAATAGTGCGTCTCGTTGGCTTTCATTATACGAAAGGAAGGTAAGTGACAAGGACATGTCTTTACATTATACCTGCTATTTGTCTTGTAAAGGGTCCAATATCGGATTATTTAAAATGCAATATGTAGCCAGTGCCTCTGAAAGAGAATAGAATTTGTGTTGCGAATGCTGACTTCTGTTGTTAACTTCTGTTGGGTTAAAACACAAAGGAATATTTTCTATTAATTCAGAACTTTTTGTTATTTTCGTCTTGTGAAGAATTTTATCCTCCAGTACAAGTTCGGTCTACGTTACATATGTTGGATGTAATCTCCCATCTTCACTTGTAATTGTTCCCTTGAAGACCAATTCTTTATGATCTGACTCTCATGGAATGTCGCATGCCTTGTTCCAGTAAATCCTTAGTTATTACCATCAGGCAGAAAGCTGAAGAAAATGCGTAGATGTTCTACATGTTAATATTTTGCGTCCCACAAAATATTGTTTTAAAGAGCTACATATGTTTCAAACATTTGCTATCCGTCACAATTTCCGAACGCTGAATTAGCCCTTATCCTGCTAACGTGGAGAATATGGTGAGGTCCTAATAATGCCAGCAAATGGCAGATGGGATTAATTCGGCGTTTAAGAGGTTAATTGGAAGTACTAGTAATCCAAATTCAGAATTTCACTGGTAGGCCAATGTTTTATCAATGAATATAGGAAATTGTGCGTAGTGAAAATCGAACGATTTTCAGTGACATACTCTGGTGTCCAGCTTCGTTAATATCTGTGCATTTATTTTTCAGTTGGAAAGGGGAAGTACAGATACTCAGCCATCATACTTAACACCATAGAACTCTTTTCATCTTGCGAAGTCAACAGTTCTGTTAGAAATGTTAACCCATTTCATGAAAACCTAAGGTTCTGTGATATATACTGAGCCAGATAGATCCATCCACAACCTTGGTAATCTCACAAATTTTCTTCCGTTGTATGATGCTCTATAGTAGGAATAGTTCATTTCTTCTGCACTCCACGTGGCAGGAACTAGGCATATGGCACTACAATGCTGTCTGTAAGTGGAGGTTTCCACCGTGACACACGACTCTAGAATTATCCAAATACAAAACTTTTCGTCACTGTATTGCTTTAGCTCTCAAGTTCTTGTAGGTTGTTTCGTATTTTGTCCGCTACAAGTTATAAATTTATCGTAATTTCTTGTCATCCGTAGAAGAAGGGCAACTACTGATGTTACCGTACCGAACGATGGTCACAAGAATTCTTTCCAAGCTCATAAAGCCAGTAGGAAAGTGAAAATCAATTCTGTTAAGCATTTATTTACATTCTGGAAAAATCTTTTTTGGTCTGAGGTTTGTCTGTGTTTGTAAACTTCTAAGTTTAAGGGGGAAAACAGGAAGATGTAACAATAGTTTCTGGAAGAAATTATAAAGCTGCTGTCCTTCAAATACACAGCTTCGTAGAGGCAAACAAGCATAAATTCTTAATTAGTACTTGATTGTTCTTTAAATTCAGGTCACTTTTCTATGCATATCTGAGTATCGTAGATTCCGACTACTTTCCTTTTACCAACAATGGCCTCAATAATTGACATGCTTGCGAAGTTTGTAACTGTGAACATTTAAAATTGGGCTAATATTTGTACTAGGAAATTTCTTGTAGAAGGATTCCGCGGGAAATGAGTTAATGGCTTTAAATCTGTCTGCTACAGATAAGCTAAAAGCACACGGAATGAAATAAAAGAAATGTAACTAAAACGAAATAAATAAAGTTTTGTTTCACAGGAATTATCGAAAACTTTTTGGTTTGTAAGAACTATGTGTGCTCTTACATCGACAAATATGTGATCACTAGTTACTAGTCCCTTTAAACGTGCCTCCACCAAAAGGAAAATAATAATCCCACATTGACGTTAGTCTCCCGTTTAACAGGAAGTAGCAGATTTTTTTGTACGGAAACAAATTCCCCGTCCAGGCCTCTTTTTGTATCGTTTCCCTAAATAACTCTTCAAGCCATCAGATAAAGTCACGGCGTAAAAAACACCTGCATTATATTGTTGCAGTTTATATCTGTCTGCTTTTTTCTTTTACCCATATGTGGCATTTGGCTTTCTGCTTTCATTGCGTTTCTTGTCATTCTAGTTCAATTTAACAGCACATGTTGTTTAATGACGCTTCAAAAAGTGAGGTTTACTGGTGGATTAAGCTGGTAATGAACACTGTTAATATTCTGCAGGACTGCGTGTATCACCTGCATCAGTTACTCTTCTTTCTATGCTCTGCTCATCTAAACAGTGATAAAATGATGCTACACATTTTTTCAGTAAGTCGAAACCGTTAATTCGAAGATAAATATGTGGCGGTGTTGCATTATCGCAGTGTTTCTCAACCAGGGTGACGCAAGAACGAGTCGGATGTCAAACACAGAAGGTGCGAATCTGTCGAATAAGACATCGCTGACGTCCGACAAGAAAAAATCGGCAAGACGCTGGATTGAATGTTGGACGGAGCGAACCACGAGTGATGGAACTTTACATGATATTTCGGAGTTGGAGTGGAGGATAAGTGAAGTTGATTCGCCTGATAATGTATACGATTCAGTGGTGTTCTATCGTAATGATGCTGATAAATATTTTTTCCGCAACACGATTTATTTTAGGCTAAATAATTACTACGTGCTGAGAGTTTGTCATGCTGCCTTTGTTACTAATTAGTTTCCTTAATATCTCAGCTAATGAGTCAGTTACTTAATCACCATTTGATTTTTATTTACATGTTTTAATATATCAATCCTGAATTACTTGTTTATCCACACCGTCTGTAACTTCTGCTGTGTTCACTAGTTAGGGTGATAGCATGGATTTTATGTTGCCATGTGGCTAATTATTTATTTACCTTATTACCTGGTTAGTCGGGTCGTTGACAGTTTCGATCGAGTTAATTAATTAATTAATACAGTACTCCGCTTCATCTAGCTGTTGCGTCACTAACTTTTATTACTTCGGTTCATTACAACGCTATCCATCAAAACACGTTACTCCCATTCTCGTTATGCACAAAAAGGTGAGTTACTGCAAGTTGAGATACTAAAATGTAATTATTTGGATATTTTGTTTATATCGGTACAAAAAAAACCTTAAAATAATTTTCAAATTTGATATTTTTATTGTGGTTGTTAAAAAGCTAGTTTATTTGGTTTTCTTTAGTTACTTAGATGTTTATATGATGGCATAATTTGTTATAAAGTTGCACGCTTGATTATCTTTCCAGCCTAATAGTTGATTAAAATATTTTTCTGATTATTCAGAAAGCTATGTGTTCATTAGTTACATCAGTAGGTTTATAATTCATTCATCTTGTTTGGAATGCATTACTATAATGTGATCCTAAATCTGCAACCCCAGAAGCATAAATATAGACACTAAAAACTTGCAGACGCTAAAATTGTTTTCTCAAATTTGTAGCAAGGAAATTGGCTGAATTGTTCAAACCATGTCTATTAGGAAAGCGCCCTTTGCTCTTCCGGACGGATACCTATTGCGAAAGGTGTGCGTGACTACAGACACTCCATTTACCCTCTAAACACGATCCCCTCCCTACCACCCGAACCCACAGTTAAAACCATTTCATCCTGCAACCAAATATTTCTTATAAGGTACAGTGAGACACGAAATGTATTTGCATTAGTTATGCGTGTTTAAGATTGTTGTGCTAAACTCATTGGTCTGTTTCCCTCTCCCTAATTTAGTTTATTTCACTGTTATTTATTTGATAAACGTCTGGCCTATTTATTCTTAACACTTTTTTACCGTTTTAGATAATATTTCTGCTTTTAAACGATAAAATTTATATCTAAATGCAAGGCCTCAAAATATGAATATAGAAACTTGCAGTGCTATTTGTTCTTCTCTAGAATAATTACGAACTGTAAATACTTCCCTATTTTTTTTTTTAAATAAAGGGCTGATATTGGTGAGATGCATTATGTAACATGGGAGGAAAAACAAACAGTCTTGTTTGGAAATATCAGCGAAACAAAAAGAAAGAAGAAGTTTGTTTTTTATATACCGACCTATTTTCCCGATTATGCTGGAGGATTTTCATATTTTTCCCCAGTGCCAGCTTGAATAGTCTAGGATAATGCCTTAATGTAAGCTACAACAGCTTCCTTCAGAATCCATTAATTATAATCACCTTCTAATTTTGATTATTCCTACATGCGTAGAAGAGAAAGCGTCGGTACTTAAAGTGATATCAAAGTACGTAATATTAACTTCCCAGAAAACTAGTGGGACTTACTAGGGTGCATGTTTAGAAAGAACATTCTACGTCATGGGGGTAATTCTCCGAAACTAATGGTGTCCTACTATGTTTGAAGACGACTGTGCACAAGAAAGCGCTTTTATCGCAGGCTCTTGTTTCTTCTTCACTCTTTCAGTGTATCTAAACGCTTGCCGCTTGTCTACTGTTCCCTGATTTATCTTGTTGCCTTTCCTTCCTTTCTCCTACCCTGCTCTACTTTATATCGTTCTGTTTTTTTCATCTTCCCTTCTTTCATCTACATTGTGTGTGCCTCAATTTGTCTCCTCAAAACTCCCACAACGGTCGTTGTCTTGGTCACTCGCATGCCTTTATTTTCTTTTACCTCCTCCTTCCTTTTTTATTAATATCTCTTCCATTGTCTTCCGTCGTCATTTACAGAGTTCTTGGCTTTAAATGGAGCCAGACGTTTCGTTTCTATGCACTTCAAAAACAACATAAACAAAGAACATGTGGGCACAACTAAGCAGAGTAGAGATACGCCTAAAGTTCGCAGTAACGTACTTTCTCTCTCATTGAATACAGAGTTGAAAGGCTGGAAATATCTGTGTACCTAAGAAAGGGGGACATGTTGCCACAGGCTCCTTTCTACAGTCTTTTGTATGTGGGGGTATATAAACAGACTGAACAGGCAAGCTAAATGCCTGTTGACATTCATAAATTTCACTAAATGAATAGGAAATACCTAGGGATTTTCAGTTTAGAAGAACTATAAAAGAATATGTGCTAAGGAATGATAGAGTGTATTAGTAAAAAAAAGAAAAAGTAAATTTTACCCTGTATGCCTCGAAGAGAAAGCGGGGAGGTGGTTCTTAGACGTTTAGCGCCACCCTCTCTTTAACCTCGACGATAGTTTGGGTGGGTTGTGAACAACACGCGTCGAATGCTTTACCCCCGGGAAAGAAACTGGGGGCTGGATGGCCCTTGGAGCTGGTAAGGACGAGTAGGGAAAATCTCGCCCTCTCTGGGGTTCGAACCCCATCTGTCCAGACGCTATACCTACTACGTTATCCCGGCCAGAATAATTTCTGTAGCAATGCATTTTACCCATTTTGACAGACATCGAAAATTATACGTCACTGATGAAAAAGATATGGATATACTGGCATAAGATGGCCATTCGAAAAATATCCCGGAAATTGGAAGAGGCTCGAACCTAATCCCTAGAGAGCAGAGTATGAAAAGTGGAAATAAGTTCCCAGTCAATTCTCCACAGTACGATTCTTGTTAAAAAGTAAGTAAAATTTTATGCAACGTATTTCCCTGGACAGTTAGTTTTTACGACCGAAGTCACTTTAAAGTAGCGCAAGGTACAGTACAGTACAGTACAGTACAGTACAGTACAGTACCAGGCGATCAAACGATGGGCGCCTACTTTTTGCACGTACAGTAGGCGTAGCAGTCGATCTTCTGGAGCAGGAATTTGAAACCGATATTCTGGACTTACTGTACCTAGGGAAGGGTCAAGGTATGCAGCATGCAGACTGCAGAATGGAGTGAATATTAAATTGTTAATACAGTTACTAATGGGTGGGAATTATGAAGATGGCAGAGGATAAGTTAGTGACGGTCTGTATAATCTTTAAGTAGGAAGAATAAGAGAAATAGAAATAACAATATCACCAACAGCCACAGTGGGTAAGAGAGTTGCACTGCTTCAACGTGAGTTACAGTGCATTGGTACATTCAGATTATATATATATATATATATATGTATGTATACACACACACACACACACACTTATAAACATTTGACCTTCAGAGGACCGTGCATCATGATATATTCTTATAATAAAACCAATGAGATGCACTAGTTTTTCAAATTTATTTTTGGAATAGAATTCTTCATGTTTCGGACAGATTTTCTGTCAATTATCATGAGTTTAGTACTATATACACATCAATAGGTATATGTCATACAGGTTTTGCTGGCTGCTTGCTAGCAAGCAGCCAGCAAATCCTGTGTGACATATACCTGTTGCTGTGTATACAATATTAGACTCATGATAATTGACAGAAAACCTGTCTGAAAGACGCAGAATTCTATTCCAAAAATAAATTTGAGAAATTAGTGCATCTCGTTTGTTTTATTATAAGAAAACATAAACATATCTGTATGGAAATACATATATATTATTTTATTCAGACTTAAAATGAAAGGGACGGAGCAGATATTTATGACAATTATCAGGCGTCAGTGTACTTGTATCTAAATGTAAAAAGTGTTTATCTAAATCATAAGACCGACTTGTGTTTCTGCAACAGAAAGAAACATTAATTTAGATAAGAGTGATTGCATTACGTGATTTAAATTCACGTTAGGGCGGTTCTGGGTTTCGTTTAAGTACATTAATAATTTATAATTCGAAAGACTGATAAGCGAAGATTCCCGATGTGTGATGGAAAATGATCCAGTACAAGCCGGTACGATCCCTTGTATATAGCACTTCGGGCCGGGTTAGCGTAGTCGGTTTAGGTCGTCGGCTACGGGCTGGGAGGTCCGGTGTTTGAATACCGCACAGGAAATGAGATTCCTCTCTTGTATAAAACCTGTAGTCTGGCTCTGGGGCCCATCCAACCTCTTGTTAAGTGGATGCCGGTGTTTTTGCCTTTAGAGCAGAAGTTGAGAATGAGTGGAACTGTACGGCTATTCCCCCGTATGAACCTTGATGGTGTGGAGAGGGAAGAATTTGTTTCCAAATTGAGTTTAGATATATTATTATTCTTGTCATTGGATTTTTCATTGACATGAAATCCTTCCGATCGCACTATGGCCCTGGGGTCAACTCAGCCTCTAACAGAGATGAGTACCAGGAGCATTTTCTGGGTGTAGAGACGCGGCCGGTGTGTAAGGCTGACAACCTACCAACATCCTGTGCCGTTGTCACGAAATCTGGGAACTTTAACTTCCTGGAACCCTTTGGGCCTGTTCACGCCTATAATGGGAATGTTTTTTTATATTATTATTCTATCTTGAAACTAATCTGTGAAGTATAATTTGTACGAAATAGAACGGAAACCTTATAATGATCAAATGATTTCGATTAAAAGTGATAATAGACTAAGAGAAACAAAGGGCTGATGATGAGAGTAGAGTGACTTCTATTTGTTATACATGATAAAGGTATATCGCAGTAAATGAGCTTTAATATCAAGAATTTGTTTAACTGAAATGTAAATATTTGTGGTTAAGGGAGAAAAATTTATTCATGCATTCGTGTGGCTGTATATTGAACTTGGAATATTCATCTGTTATTAGGTACAAGAAACAAGTGTGCTTTCTTATCTTAACGTATAGCTCTTTAAGTTTTACTGCAATCCTGTTGTACACAATTGTACATCTTTATCTGAAGTGACCTGTAACACAGTAAAAGTTGAGGAAGAGTCGGCGTCAAGCTAAGTTTAGAATTCTGTGCCTCTCGAGGCCGAATCAGGCTATTTGTCACTGGGTATACTCGGTATACTCGGTATACACCTGAAATTACAGGCGTCAAACTTTAGGCTTAATAACCCAAAAGTTTCTTAAACCAACAAATATATCAAGCTTTTTGCTTAGCATATTTTATCTTTCGAACATGGGCAGTGTTTCTGTGTAAGAGTACATTAAGATAGGGTTTGGATATAAATACAAATTGTCAAATTTAATGGCGCTATTTCACGCTACGTATTTCATTCGTCAAAAGTGTGTTCATATCGCGGCACACCGAAAAAATCTCTCGGCTCGGGCTCTGTTTCGTGATCTGTCCAAACGGAGAGATTTATAACACAGATATCCTTACGGACACCTGCTGCGCTTTAGCCTAGTGTAGACATTCTATACAGAATATCATTTTCTTTCTTCGTTGCTTTCTTTCTTTCATTCTTTACTCTCATCTTCCTTTCTTCGTGCTTTGTTTATGTATACAGTACAAAAACATTGGAGGAAAGAAGTGAATTGAAAGTAATATATAAGGTTTGTTGCGATCAGATTATAAGAAAACATAATGCGAGTTTAGATAAGTACAGAGCGACCATTTGTTTTAAAAGTGCCATTTGAAAATCTCCAAACACTGTATGGCTGCAGACCGATTATTAAGATTAATAGCATAATTGTTTCAAAGAAAATTTTTATATTAAAAATTGAGTGTGTATATCTTATGTTTATTGGACCGTGCATCATCTTGATAGATGAATAAAGAGAGAGACCAACTTGATGTCACTTGCTTTATTATTTCATTATTTAATGCTCAACATGTTTCGGATGTTAATACATCCATCCTCAGGAGCCTACGACTTATTTGTTGAGTTATTTCATGGGTTGTATTGCTCTGGTACAATGTGTGTTGGTGTTACGTTGTGGTTTGGCTGGGGTGGTGTGGTATCCGGATGAAGGCTTCAGCCTACATAGGATACCACACCACCCCAGCCAAACCACACCGTAACACCAACACACATCGTACCAGAGCAATACAACCCATGAAATAACTTAACAAATAAGTCGCAAGCTCCTAAGGATGGATGTATTAACACCCGAAACATGTTGAGCAGTAAATAATGAAATAATAAAGCAAGTGACATCAAGTTGGTCTCTTTTTATTCAACCGAGTGTGTATATATTTAATGTTATTACGATAAAAATAATGCAATAGTCAATTATAATATGCTATGACTTAAATGTATTTTATTCAAAACAATATTACGTAGTCAGTCTAAGAAATCTGTGTTTTTTTTTTCGGAAAACACAATGGGTTGAATTCTAGTAAGTTAATAAATTTAGTATTTTAAGAAAGAAATCCGCCAATGAGAAGTATGCCACAGTTTTTTTTTTCACTGATGTAGTTTAAAGAAAGACACTGTTTCACTTTCTATAAAATTATGATTGGAATACACTTGTGTAAATAATGATTATGTTTACCTGACAGCGTGTGCGTTAGGTAGGATACTTACGTGTCCTCTTTTTTCTCGTACTTCCCAATGTCAAAATTTCCAACGGGCGATGTCTTAATGGAATGCGCACCAAGACGGTTGAAACGTAACTGTTATTTCCTAAATTGATTATGGGTGTGCGATGTTCACCGTATTCATTCCGATGGGGGAGTATAAGTTAGAAGATATAAGTCTGGCAGGCTGCGGGTGGCCATCAATGGTGTAACTACTGTCTGCAAGTGAGAAGACGAGTGGGCTGTAAACAAGCTAAACTCTGGCCTCTTGGAAATCACACCAGCTGATTCCGATTAGAATTTCATCAGTAACTCGAATGAGACAATTTCAGCTGTCATTGCTGTTTTGTCATTTGACAACATACATTTCACACCACTGATCATTGTTTGAAATATTTCTCCTATTTGATTCCAGTTCTAAATAATTAGTGACAAACAATTTTCAAAAACACTTTCCCTTAAATTACTGTCTTCTGATAGGCCTATGTGACACCATGTATTGAGAAATATATTCTCCAAACTTTCCGGTAACCTACTACTTTCACCTTCAAGATAGGTTCTTTTGAATCATTGATTAATGTCTAGTAGATTGCATAGAAGTGTACCTTAAAAGAGAGTAAAAACATCAAATTCATCAACGAGAAACACCAATGAATTTGATGTTTGTGTGACCGTGAATCATTGATACAATTATACAAACAGTCAACTATATGCAACAATAATAATTTTATTAATAATTTCAATCAGCTCAACATGTTTCGGGCGATAATTTTGCCCATCCTCAGGAGCGCTAGACTGTGTTTTCAGCTTGTTTTATAAAGCACCGACGGTGCTGCCTGCAGCATCGTCGGTGCATTGTTGCATTTGTTTGGCTGTTTATATTAAAGAAACTCCAATCTCACGCATTAGGAATGCGATAGAAGTGGTTTTTCCAGCCATTTGAGAGAAACACAAATAACGAGTGTCCTAATGGCAATGTTCAGGTTTCTCTCGCATTATAAATTTCCATTTACCTAACGTATGACCATAATATGTAGTTATTAATATACCTTGCCGCACACAAACATAAAGTCACGAGAATTCTAGTATCGACGAAGTCCACTATCAGCCTATCAGTCCGTGACAACTGCCACAGGTCTGCGGACACATGCACAGACCTTGGTCCTCCATTCACCACTGGAGATATGAAACGTATTCCAAGCTCAGGGTAAAATTACGTATGTACATGAACCTGCGTGACGAAGGACGGCTGGTACACGTGGTCGGAACAGTGAAGTTTCAGCACATGTTTTTCTCCAGGGAGTGAACGTATAATTAAACTTCATTTGTAAATATCTGTGAATTCTTGACAGTTTTCAGGCAGATGCAGGAAGTGAATACTGAGTGATCCGTTAGGTGTGAGATACGTGTTTGTGAAGATGAACTTCTAGCTTGATGTTACACTGGGCATACTGGAAAACGTGCACCAACGTAAATCTATCGTCAGGGTCAAGCAATCCAAGGAGACAGTTTTGGTTTCTAAATAAACACAAGTAAAATACAAAGGTAAAGATTACTCCATAACATGCCATGAAGACACGGGGAAGGGGGAGTAGAATTGTAGCTGTAGTCATTCTTAACCTCGGTGTGGATGATCAACATCACACCCCTGCCGCTCTGCACCCCATGAAAGGGCAACGGTGCCAATTATAAAGGAGGATGTGTGGGACCCATGGCCCGGCTGGGCAAGTATGGAGAAGAGAAATTCTCTTCAAAAATGCAAATTAAAAGTGAAGTTTTTAAAACAACAAGGAAATCAATATATTAATTTTTATGACAATTTTTTACATTGTATACCATTATGAACTATTAACAACCGAGGGCTTAGTAAGATGTATATGAATTATTGCTTTGCAAGGAATAATGTGTACACGTGATATTATTGCAAATTATCATAAATAGGTCTAACGTGTAACGTTGTGGTAAGAAAACCAGTTTAAATCAGACACTCCAGTTATATGTGTGTGTGTGTGTGAGGGGGGTTTATATGTGCTTTATTGATGTTAAGTAACTCCCTGAAGATGATTAAGATAGCTCGACACATGTCGGATTTATGAAAAATTGAGTGTAGAAACGTAATTTTTACATTAGTGCATTAGTGCATTTGTTGGTTTTATTGTGTGAATTGTTTATTAAGGCACGGACATGAGAAACGTCAGTACTGTTATTTTATGTTAATTTCTTTCTTATTTCTGCATTTACTTATTCCTGCTGCGTTATTTATTTTTTCTTTCGACCTTTTATTATAGTTTTTCCATTATTTGTCGTTATTGTGTTTAACGACTAATGCTCACGTTTATCGACATTGAACACCACGTATTCAATTCTTACTTCACAAAGAGAAGCGCGCACTTTCTTTACAAAGACCAACCAGACTATAATGCATGGGGAAATAATGATGCTTTATTGGAATAACCTATAAACAACCTAAGTACAGTCTATGAGCAGGAAGCAGATTTTCTTAAAGCTACATCTGGCGGCACACATAGAAACCACTGAATTTTAAACATGCAATAAATCACGTTCCCGTCGAATTTCTTTACTTTTCATCCACCCTACACTTTCTTTCTGTCTATCATATTTACGTTATCTCAAAATTTGTTGTATTTTGTATTTTAATCTATATTAATTGATATTCAGTGTTTTTATGCGTTTATTTTCCTTGTTTTCAACTGTTCTTTACTTCTTCTCTGTTTTTCTGTAGGCGTGTCTGTATCTGTACTTGTAGCATTGCATTTGTCTTCTTCCTAGTTTTTGTTTTTGTTTTCCCTCTTTCGCCCTTTCTTTAATTTTATGTACTTCTTATACAAAACATACTTTATACAAACCAAATTCGCATTTAGGTCTCCCTAACAAATGCCACGTACTTGAGGCGCTACATCTGACCTACTTCAGCTGTTGCAGAGTATCTGTGTCACACAGCGGTCCATTGCTTGAGATTCCCCCCTCCTACGGCCCCAAACTCCATCTCGTGTAGGTCTTCCTACAAACCTCGGCTCTATTTGCAAGTTTATCGAAAAGGCGCCATGCTAAATTGCGAACTAATTGTGTTATAGACCCCGCACAAATTCGATTCCCCGCAGAGTTAAATAACAAAGATATTATATAATGGAAGTACAGCCCGGTTGATAGACAGCTTAGAAGAAAGAATAAAAAAAGTCTCAGGCAGTAACTTCTCAACGAAGTTTTTTTCTCTCTCTTTGTTAGAGAGCAGGGTGGCAAGAGGATAAAGTGTCAGGGATGTAAGTGCTTCACCTCCTGGCCAAAGACCGGCCATGCTGGAGAGTTTGTACTGTGCCTCATATAAAGTTTTAAAGTTATGTGTCTAATGGGGCGGAGCGGCGGGAGGGTAGTGTTGGGGCCGGTGGTGGGAGGGAACGTTCTTGAAGTCAGCACAAGATTCTGTGCCCTGATACCAACTAACAGGCTTGAAGTTTTCAGTCACTTCCATTAGTCACTTTAGACATGTAATGGACACATACAGTTTACTTGGCCACTGCAGATAAAGGTACGTTTACTCCTAGCATCCTGTCGTACTTCGGACTACACACCTATAGCTATAAAGTATTAGCAGATGACAAGAATATCGAACACACTCTCCTACCTACCAGACTGCTTATACCGATACATGTAAAACGCACTTTACTATACCTGTATAACAAACCGCCCTCCTGAAGATAAACCCTGGGTTTCTAAACGTGTAGAAGACATCAAAAAATTAAACATTAAAAATACTAACTCACAGTACTTGCATTTTGTTGGTTTATGTTGCATAATTATATTACAATAGAGGGTGAAAACACATAAAATTAGCTGAAAAGGGCAGTTACGTAAAATACAGAAGTTGGAGCCTTGGCAATTTATCGAACAAGAGTAAAAACATATACGATATATCGTATATTCCCCCGATGAACGATACATCTTGAGAAGCTAGCAGATACTCAATTAGTAAACAAATTTTCTTTTGTGAAACCCGTTGGTACCTTACCATGAATGATATAACTTTTTTGCAACATGAAGACGTGTGTACTTATAATTAGTGACGGACACTTTGGAGAAGATTGATACCTCCATCTGCATGTAGTCCAATAATACTACACTGGAAGTTACTGACTCCATCTTCAGTGTGACGCAAGACTGTTACCCAGAAATGGAGGTGGCACGGTCCTCCTTACAGTCGGTGAGTAATTACACTTCAACGCTGCTTTGTATCCCAGAGGACCTTCATTTTCGCCGCGTTCAGTAAAAACAGCGGCTGGTCCACGCCTGCAGTTGGTCCGTCATCACCACAGTACTGCGCGTGCTAAGATTGCTGGTGAAGATGGGTTCCATATGTGGAGGACAGCTGAGAATATATTGAATAAACAATTGTTGAGAGCCGAGAAGGGGGTTTCCTCTAATCTGTGTCTGCGCGGGGCTAATAATTTTTCTCCGTAAAAGTCTGTCTTGTTACGGACTGGTACAGAGAGCTGAGGCTATATTTTTCTGAATTCCGTCTTTGAGGTTTGCTTTCTTCTCCCTTTTCTCATTCTAAACGTCTGCTTTGAGGACGTGTTCCTCTCCACACTTTTCTCTTTAATATTTCTGTCCCTATCCGGCTACTAACTAGACCCGACTTAAATGTCTTTGATTTTATTAACTAAGTGTCTATCTAATTATATGTTGCAGACTCTTCTCTAAAAGCCAATATTCGCTTGGGTAATCAAGAAATATCCTGCTTTATGGGGCCCAAAATATTATATACATAATATATATGTAAAAGTTTGTTAATTAATGCTCCTACATGTTTCGACCTTAAATGTTGGCCATCTTCAGGGAACTTCTTTAGCATATGCAGTTTGTTTCAACTTATGTGTTAGAAATTCCAATGTGATTAAAATTAAAAAACAAAAACGATGATTCATAACAAGAGTTGTAATCATGTGTGGAATTTAAGACATAAGTTGAAACATAAGCTGCACATGCTAAAGAAAGCTCCCTAAAGATGGCCAGCAGTTAAGGCCGAAACATGTCGGAGCATTAATTAACAAATGAAAGTGTTGTGCAACAAATTGGCCTTAAATTTTTTATATGTAACATAGTTGTACGGAAAATGTACAACATTAAATATTCTATGTATATTAAAAAATAGTTGGCCACTTCTCCCCACCACAGCCTAAGTGAATCCATTCCATAGCCACCTGTCGTATAACAGTTATATGCAATTTATATCTGATCTCAAGCCTGTGGGAGTAACAAGTCATTGTTTTAAAACAAGAATTTCTTGGTTGTGTGAGACATTTAATCTTCCACTTGCTCAAAGATTTCTTAGGTACAGATATTTGTTGAAGACTCTTTTGAGACACATGCAAATTTAACTTATTTTATCATGTCTTAAGACATACAACCCTAGCTTAGACGGGTCTTGAAAAATATTATCAGTGCTCTGTGTTAGTATAATATGGCTTCAGTGTACTTGAAACTGAGCTGAATAGCGAAATTCTTGGTGAAGGAAACACATACTGCTATCCAGAATTATTTGTTATCTTGTAGACCTCATGGCAAATATTTTCTGGTAGAGTGTGAAGAAGAGGAGTGTTGGAATGAAGATGTCACCACAATAGTCTAGGATGTCTTGGCAGGATTGTTTCTAATGGTTCGAACCAGATGAAAGAAAGAGCATACAGGGCTATAATAGTGGTGCTGCCTTTATTCGCGACTCTTGTCTGCCCTTTTGTTCTGTTTGCCGTAAACAAACATGTCACATAAAACAGGTTCAATGATGGCGAAGAGAGGGAAGATGTGCAGCAATGAAGTGCGGCGGAGGGAACTGAGAAGTGTATATTTTCTTCTTCTTCTGTATATAGAAATGTGACATGGACACCAAGCTATTTCCATCATCATGTTGGAGACACGAGGGGGAGAGTTCTGTTCAAATTTATGTGTGAAGATTTAAGTCGTCTGGGTTGTTACGAAACGCCAAATAAGACGCTTCGGCGGAGGGAAATGCCTCAATCTTAACTATCCAGCAGTCAACAAAGGGTTACCCTTCTAGGACTGCTACGCTTCTCCGAAACGCCGGACACTATTTACCAGTCGCCACAGCGTAACGTCTCAGAAAAGTTGACTTTTTATTGCTACAGTGTCAGACAGTAAACCTCGCAAATTGATTCTGAAATGTGTCATCCTCATTGTGTTTATATGAACTAATAAGTGGATGTGTAGTCAATAACACAATTTTATATGTCTAATTAGATGTTACATTCTTAGATAAAAAAACTACATGTTTCGGCCAATAGTGGTCATCATCAGGTTTTTACCATTCGACTCACTTAAGATTACTCTATACAAATAGCGTGGCGGCGTGTTTGATGAGGATATCTCAACATCAAAATCACACACCCAATATAGAGATGCCATGCTCCAACATGGGTTTTGATGTTGAGATCTCCTCATCAAACACGCCGCCACGCGAATTGTATAGAATAATCTTAAGTGAGTCGAATGATAAAACCCGATGATGGCCACTACCGGTCGAAACATGTAGTTGTTTTGATCTAAGAATATAACATCTAAATAGACATAAAAAATTGTGTTATTGACTACACACCCACTTATTAGTTCGCAAATTGATGCCATCGAAGGATATGACTGTGTGTGGCTAACAATTCGACCTCATAGTCCAAAACTTCCTAATTCCAGTTTCGGCTTTATTGCTAAAATTACCTAGGTTCTCACCAATTCTTCCAATCGCGTGCTGGTATATTAATGTTTTCTTTTCAATTATACGAAGTGTCAAATGTATTTAGCTGCTGTAGAGATACGTTAGCTGCATCACTTTGTCTGGGCACTTCTCTAACTGGAATTTCCATTCAATTGTATTCTCAACAATAACATACCTTTTGTGTTGGTTTGAATTAAGTGAAAGTAAGGATATTCTTTTAATCTAAGATATGGTTGAAACTGTTTGCAAGTTACTTGCCTACCACTTTTAAGGCTATTTAAATAGTACTTTTTGAATGTAACACAAATGAAATTGTAATCTATAGCCACTTTTTGGGGAGCGGCTTTTTTCTTTATTCTAGCGATCCCTGGTTTCATACATGGCATATACCAATGAATAGAATCACGTGGAACAGAGATACGTAAAATTAAAATTCCTGATTTTATATTTGATGTTATTACGTGATTGGTGTTTGCAACATTAGTGTCATTTCTTTTGGACGAATTCTACATTATTTACGACTTAAACTAACGTAAGCAGTTGAAAAAAATTATTGACTAAGTAATCAGACATATATATGTCCGTGTCATTATTATAAACACAGCCACCTTCACCAAGCCGAAGAGGCCCGTTTCTAAATTAGGACAGAGCAAATAATTTAAACTTGTATAATTTTATACTTTGTGTGTCTAAATCACAGAGAGTCTCTCCCACTGGCCGCGCGGTCTAAGACGTGGGTCTGCGACCGCTTGCTCTCTGGAATTGTGGGTTCGAACCTCGCAGGGGCATGGATGTTTGTCTGTGTTGTGACTATTGCGTGTTGTCAGGTAGAGACCTCTGTTTCGGGCAGTTTACTCGTCCATACGTGTCCTCCTCTGTGCGGTTTGTGTAACTAAGTGTGATCGTGCAGCCTCGATAATGAAGTGGCCCTGGCCCACAAGGGGCTCTTGAGTCATGAAAAAATATTACATACCTTTTGAAGCTGCTTTCTCGATTACATGCATGGATGACACGTGCTTCTCTTTCACTTCATTTTACACGCATGAAAAGTTCAGCTGGGAATCTTGAAAGGCATTGTCTTCTCTTTGTTTTCAAAAAAATACATTCGATGATTGCATCACAATTTCTCAACAGTTTACCAACTAATCTAACAATCCTTAAGAATGAAAAGGTAAAATTCAAAGTAATTTTAAGAATATACTTAAATACACACTATTCTTACTAGATATGTGAGTTTTTATAGGTAAAGATGATCATAATACTGTTTTATAAAATGATTATAATATTTTACGTTGTAAAAATTCTGTATATTTGTGTATTTATGGCTTCCCACACATCATATTGTCTTTGCCTTACATGTGGATCCATGAAATGCATGTATGCATATATGTATGTATACAGTAATATCGATTATTTTCATTCTCTTTCTTATAGCTAGACCAGTGGTACTGGCACAGTGTTCGTTACCGCGAAGAATCGCTGCACACTGCAGTTTTAAGCTGGGTGCACCACAAGATAGTCGGAGACTTGCGTATCCAAAATGCGGTCGATGATTATTCTTCGAGTATACTGTATTTATTCCATACTTCTTACGTGTAAGTGAAATTCAATTTGAACAAAAGTATTTATAAGTTTTCTTTTATGTCCAATAATACAATATCCAAAATTAAGCGGCCCAGTATGGCGCCGCAGCGCACCGTTAAAATCTCTGATGTGGGCTGTGTTTATTGTACAATTGTACAATTGTCTGACCTCAGAAAATTCCGCTCTATTACTTACCTTTGCCTGGTCTTTTTTAAAATTAAGCATTCTTCTCTACATTTGCAAGCTGACAATAGACCCATCATTTGCGTGAGCTGGATATCTCTGTCCAGTTCATGTGGATGCACACAATTTGTAGCACTCATGAGATAATTACTTAGAAATGCAAAGAATTTCCTGCTATGAATGAAAGTTATAAATCATCAAAGTAGAAGAATATTAAATAAGTTGGCAGTTTATTACCAAATTTGTTATTTAAAAATAATAATGATATATCTATTGACTTTAGTAGCTACGTGCTCTGGGAAGAGAGGCTGGTGTTGATGGTCTGTCTCTAGTCGAAACGTGTTGTCATTGCCGTAATAAGATTCTAATTTACTGAAACGCTGCTGCACGATGATGTTATTTGCCTTGAATTCATGATGCATAGTACAGTGGTAAGAATAGCCTGTAAATTTTATTCTGTCGAACCAGATGGTAGTTTTTCTGAACCATGTTTTTCTGGTTTCATTTTATAGGAAGTAGTTAATGGATACCTTGCGTTTTAACAATCAGCAACGAGATATTTCGCCGACAGAATACATATACTATTAAGGATCTTATCGATATATCGATATATCTTGACTTAAAGCCTATTTGAATCACATTTTGTAAGGCACGTTCAGGAATTTTAATAACGCCTTTAACATTTGTTTGTTATAAGCTCTTTCTTTGGGATTGTATAACTGTGTTTATATTAGTAGTTTCCTGACTTGTATCTTCTTTGTGTGTATTTTCCAGTTTAACTGGTATTTCTTTACTTTCTGCAGTATTCTTAGCTTGCAACAGATCTGTTACTTACGAATTAGTTATGGCGTGTATTTCAGGCTCTAAATAATCTGTGGTCTCGTAGATTGCTCTGGTCTCTAGACTACATATTTCGTTGATTCGTTTAGTTTATTTTCCTTTTCCATTCCTTCTCTACAGAACTCTCACAATAATTCCAAGAAAAGTATAGGATACCAGTGAAACTTTTGTACCAACAAAATAAATTTTTCTTATCTCCATCCTATTTATTTATGTCAATGCACCATCTTTCAGTATGTGTTTTCTGTTTGCTTTAACATGCTATTTGAAAAAATTGTGTCGCCTACAAATTTGGGGACTTACAATGATTTATGATACCGAGATTTTGAATGACTTGTTGGGAGGTAGGTTGGCGAAATATTGGTTTCCTAATATCAGAGCAGAAACCATTTTGCTTTGGATAGTTAATTTATTATCCCGAGATTACATCGAAAGACCAGTGAAACGATACGAAACGATATTCAGGTCAACTGTTTGTGTGTCGGGGTCCGAAAAGGTTAATCTCCTAAATGTGTCAGATTCTATCGCTGTACCAACCTATTCGAGTCGCGCTTTTATGAGATCAGTTTCAGTAACTGTATTGAAAGGCAGACGTTTATAACTTCATTACATGCTTTTCTGGAGAGTTAATTATTCAGGTATATCATTGGAATGAGACTGCACAGCGACAGGCCTGACTGATACTGATGAAATCTAACTGTAAGCCGCAGAATGCTATTCTCAGTTGCCACTTAGAATAATCTTGTCTTTAATGGGAAGATTTCGTAGTTATATTATTTATTCTTAAGATAGTGTGACAGCAAATCTCTTGATACAGCGGCTATAAATGGGCTTTTTGCTAATATTCCAAGTAGGAGGTAAATAAATATGGATATTTGAGCATTGGTGCATTAATAATTGACAGCAAAAAGAACAAGTACTGTTCCGGTAGTATTTTGTACACCACAAATTGCAAATGAATACAGCCCTGGTAGCCAAAACGGTCGACCAAATGAGGAAATTGTGACTATTTCTCTGAGTTATAGCACGACCCTCCGGTGACAGATACAAAAACGTTTCTTCTATCAAAGTTTATTCAGCACGACGGTACAGATGTGGTCCGCGTCTTTCAAAACTTAAAAAGCAGGAACCTCGTCCCAGCTACATCGAAATCGGTTAACTCCTAAGCGGTCGAAACGTAATTTATTAATATTTGAGGAACCCCCCCCCCCCAAAAAAAAATAAAGTGAAATGCCCTAAAATTACACAATCTGAACGAGCTATATCAGTCTTGTGGTTAAATTTAAAGTAAGGATGAGTACATTCAAACCCATAGGCCAATAAGCACTTGGAAAATAACCGTTCAGTATAAGGAGTGGAGCTGCTTGTAACCACACAAGTGTACTTCACTATTGTTCGTGAGTTTGAGACTTAATTGTCGTTACACATCGATAAGATGGTTCAGATTTATTCTGTTTTAGTCCCAAACTGCACCGATAATTTAAATTCACTTACATATGAAATGGGAAGTAAGAATTGATAAATGTTTAACGAGGCTATCGGTTTCTAAGATCGTGTAACGTCGATGATAGATGAATGAAATATGAATACGTTGCGTTTTTGGAATGGTAGTGACGGAGGAAAACAAAAGTACTCGAAGAAAGAAGTGTCGTAGTGTCATTTCGCCCTCCGCCAATCTTGCATGTTCTGGACTAGGATCGAAGACTGGCTTGTACGTTGTGAGAACAGAGGGTGGGCTATTGAAGTGCGAAGTTGCGAATGGCAGAAGGCACACTGTTTAAATGTTTTGTCCTGAAGAGCAAAGCACCCGAAAAGGACGCTGAGGCAAAATACAGGGTGTCCCAGGAGGAATGTGCCAGACTTCGGGAGGGTGTTCCTTATGTTAAAGTATACCGATATAACCCCAAACACCTATGTCCAAAGTTGAACGGTTACGGAGATAATGGCCAGAGAATTTTGAAACTTTGACAGCTGTTACACACTTACTTGATTACCAAATACATATTAAAACTGGCAGGAATATGTGGTTTCTGTAATGTTAATATATGTACTTAACATCAAACTAACTTTTGAGTGACATAGCCATTAAATTGAACTACAAAAACACTCGCACTCATGTCATAGTTGTCCTTAGGGTTCCAAGCACTATACATGAGAATGCCCAACGGTGACGTAACATGGCTGACTGCGCTAGCGTGAGCTGAATTGCCGTCATATGACACCACACTCAAGGA
>Ga0131853_10006623_pt1 | contig 20913 bp, 19 predicted proteins | sample TergutLab28metaG_FD_92764 | JGI IMG/M metagenome (GOLD analysis project Ga0131853, IMG submission 92764) | Labiotermes labralis P1 segment gut microbial communities from Petit-Saut dam, French Guiana - Lab288 P1 (version 2) (version 2) | ecosystem: Host-associated > Arthropoda: Insects >...
GCTGTAAGTGGCACAAGTCGCTGTTTGTTCTCAGATAAATACAAAACACATAAATACAGTGTGGGCAGAGCGTACAGTTGTTGAATGTTAAACTGGTGGTGCATCACGTAACCAGTAGGCTTCCAAGGGTTAAAACAAACGAAATACCCAGGCTTACATCCCAACCGTCATTTATTTCCCACGTTACGGCCTACCAAATTCACTACCACACTACTTTTCACAGTCGCCCTTCAAATGCGAAGCAATTTAAAGATCAGACCTACATTGTGTGTGTGTGTGTGTGTGTGTGTGTGTGGTGTGCGTGTGTGTGGTGTGCGTGTGTGTGTGTGTGTTTGTGGTGTGTGTGTGTGTGTCGTGTGTATGTGTGTGTGTGGTGTGCGTGCGTGCGTGTGGTATGCGTGTGTGTATGTGTGTGTGGTGTGTGTGTGGTGTGCGTGTGTGTGTGTGGTGTGGTGTGTGTGTGTGTGTGTGTCAAGAACGCTAGCTCAGCTCACCAGTCAGACAAAGGAACTCCACTCACGGAACTCCATCAGCCTACTTACCATACTGTAACACACACACAGTATTGTAATATAATTTGTACACAGTACGTCATTTACAGACACGTGCGGGAAAATAAAAAAATGGGATCAGTAATTAACATTAACTCTTCAGAGTCAAGTAAAAGTACCTTTCTATCCCACGCTCCGCAATTTCCTTAACATCACTGCGTTTAGGAAGGTTCCCAGGCTTCGCCCGTTTGCCCTGCTGGTACGAGCAACATGTGGAAAAGTATAAGTGTGGAGCAGTGCTGGAATGATACCGATATGAGAAAACCTGTCCCACTGCCACTTTGTCCACCACACATCTCCTATTGCCTGGACTGTCATCGAACCCGCGCCTCCGCGGTGACAGACCGGCGACCAACCGCCTGAGCCACGTCACGGCCTTACTAAAGGCACAGAGTCCGTACCGCGCAGTAAACACTCTCCCTCTCGGTTATAAAAAACAGTCAGTCAATGTTGTATAGGGAAATAATCGCTGAATGTTCTGAGATCTATACAGAACACATACTTATACATACGGTGTGTGTGGGCACAGCATACAACTTTTTAATGTCAAACCTGGTGGTATTTATAGTTACCACTGGGCTTAAAGGATTACCGAAGCAAAATAAAAAATTTTCGACTCTTCCGTTTTAATTTGGTTTGTTGTGCAGACCATGACACACAGACTTCACATCCTGACACAACCTGTCTTTCCGTGAAACTTCGGCAACAAGTGCCCATCAGCTTCGCAAGTAACACAGGCAGAACCGCCCAAAAAGTTTTCATAAAATTCAGTGCTACGAAATTAAACTTCAATTTGTTGAAAACACAGTACAACTTTGGATCAATTCGGCCAAAAATAACGGACACATCAAGAAGACTTACACAGCCGCAGATTTCTTTTTCTGCACGCATCTGGAGCGTAACTCGCTAAATACTTATCGGAGCGAGAAATGTTTCGAACAGAAGTCGCACGGAAAAACGAGACATACTGCATCGACACACAATCTTCTTACGTCTTACTGCTTTAAGAATCATTTAAAGCGTACGATATTTCACGCTGTTAGTCGCTGACTGGGAATTACTGAACTGATTTTGACTTTTATCAACATGCCAGTAAAGCATTCATGACAACGACAATTTGGAACATTCTTACAATAAAACCAACTAGATGCACTAATTTCTCAAATTTATTTTTGTAATAAAAATCTACATGTTTCGGACAGTTCCTCTGTCCATCATCAGGAGTTTTTCACTGTACACACAACAATGGTATATGTCATACAGGTTTGCTGACAGCTTGCGAGCGGGATCAGGTTACCTGTCAGCAAACCTGTATGGCATATACCATTGCTGTGTGTACAGTGAAAAACTCCTGATGATGGACAGAGGAACTGTCCGAAACATGTAGAGTTTTATTCCAAAAATAAGTTTGAGAAATTAGTGCATCTAGTTGGCTTTATTATAAGAATTTATCACGACGCATGGTCACCTGAACGTCAAATTTGGAAGCAACTGGATCGCAGCAATTACACTGTGCGTACACTGCGTACACTTCATACATTACTGCGATCAAAATGGCCGTCCTTTATCGTACAGTATACATACGTTGGCAGCACGCACATCGGGGACAACAGTTTCAAGCAAGTTTCTTGCAACGTGAAACTACACTGCATGAAACCAGCGCTCCGATTCCCGATCTGAAAGAGACAAAATGTGTAAACTGAACTCTAGGCAGCTAAAATATCTTGCCTGGAACACGCAGTAAGCATCTCGCCTTTTTCCCCCCATATCGGGAATCAAAGCGAGATTTTCATGCAAGCGCAGCTGCACACTGCATGAAACTGCGCAGCGCCGTAGGATTACCATTAGCCTTGCAGTAGAGGAACATGCAATTCGAACAGCAAACGGTACAGATGCTTGATGTTTGTTGCTTCTCTGTTCTGAAGGTCGAAACGATTTAACGAAAAGTTAAGAATTATGGCACGGAATATCGCAATGACATGGCACTGACACATACGCAAGGGGTCACGGTAATACTGTCAGTCTGCAAGGCACTGTGACCGGTCGGCAAGTGGACACAACAGAGACTGCGGACAGCTACATCCGAAGATAAACCTTAATTACATTTAAAGACCCAGCTCGTTCCGCGCAGTAAACACAGTCCGTATCGGTTATAAAAACCAGTCAGTTAATGCTGTATAGGGAAATAATCGCTGTTTGTTCTCAGATCCACAAAAACACATAAATTCAGTGTGTGGGCAGAACGTAGGGTGTGTGTGTGTAAAGCTGGTGGTACATGTAGGAACCGCTGGGCTTTAAAGGATTCGGTGCGCGTCGCAGTAGCCGATTACAAGGAAAGCCCGTTCGAACCCTGAAATCCTGCTCGCATTCATAACCTATCCAAAATGCAAGGCTACTGCTACAAACATAAAAACGCGTACCGACACAGCTGTTGGTCTGCAGTGGACTGACGCAAGATAAGATGAGGGTGTCTCAGTTCATACAGTGTCGAACGGTAAGACAAAAAGCGAATGATTAATGGAAGGGATTTGGAAGGAAACAGTAGTGGCTTAGTTGTGGTACAATTACCAGAAACGGCTGGGAAAAATCACGAAACACTTAACTGGGGACAGTCTGTGTTCACGACGGGATTCCAACGGAACATATCCAGACTACAAGCCACGCCGTTACCACCGGAGGTAACCTAATCGATCCACGTCCCGTTTAGTTAGCAGCAACGTGCCACGGCACATCTTCACAGTACAGTCTGTCAGCAGTTATGACTTTCAGCTAACTCCACGGAGCAGAGTACTTCCTGAGAAGCTAACAGGTCCTCAGCTGGTCAAGAAATTCCTCGCATTTTATGGAACATAAATGCTCATTACCGCACTCACAAGCGTCCTCCACCTGTCTCCACCCTCAGCCGCAGCATTCCAATCTATGCCTCCCCATCAGAATTCTTGAAGTTCCTATTTAATATTATCCTCCCACTTCAGCTGCTCACCATGCAGTGTTCTCCACTCCCCCGTCACCTCGTCCCTCTTAGGCCAAAACGTTTTCCTCAGCACCCTATCCTCTACCGCAACTTTTATCAACACAATGATCATGTTCATTATTGCACCAAGCAGTGACAGTTCAGTCAGTACAGTGACTTGGCCACGGGATGAACAACTGACGAGGAATCATTCGATTCCTGACAGGGGCAAGACATTTCTCTCTTCTCCGAAGCGTCTAGACTGACTGTCGGGCCCACCCCGACTCATACTCAATGGGCACCGGGAAGAAGAGTTCGTCCTCCGGTGGCAAAGCGGCCGGTCGGTCGGGGCGTGAAGCTGACCACTCATCTTCTAATCTTGAGGTTAGGAACGCGTGGAGCTGTACCTCCATTCCATATGGCTTTACGGCGTGCACAGGGATACCTTTATCTTTACTCCTATATTTGAAACCAACTACAATCAGGCCAGCGGCAAAATACCATGGCTCGATCCCCCTCCCAACTCCTCCCCCCCCCCCCCCCCCCCCCCCCCCCTCCCCTTACATTTTTTGGTTGCCCCCCTTCCCCCCCCACCACATAAAACACAAAAATATAAAATACACCCCCACCCCCCCCCCCCCCCCCCCCCCCCACATCCTTTCCAATTCACTACCAATCAGACACTCAATATGCCATACAGTCTCAGTTCCTGACAACAACATGCATATACTACAAATGCAAACATATCCCACAAAATTGTAATATTACCTTTTTGACAGTTTCAAGATGAACTCCATCAAGAAATTTAAGACGTAGCAGTTTCACTGCAATATTCCGTGGTTTTGCGGGAACATTCTGAATGTCAAATGTCACAAAAACTGCATGACCTGACCGGCGACGTCTTGTTCTGCCAATGATGTTGGGAGGTGTAGCCGTATCATCTCCTGGTTCTTTGCGGTACAGATATTGCTTGTGTAATGAAACAATATATTAAAAAAAAATTAATGTTCTTTGTATGTGGTGTAAGATTTGCCATCTGTCACAAAGACTCTACTCACCTGTACACTGAACAGACAGACACTGAAACTTGATCAAGTGTAAGTGCTTGAGTGTCTTTCTAAACAAATTCATAGTCAGGCAGGACAAAATTTGTGATATTAAAAGTTCTCACAATGGTGTTGATAAAGATTCGGTTCTTCTTGGATGCTAGGCCATGTCGACAGCTTGATCAAAAAGATAGAGACACCAGACTGCTCCAAAACATCACTAACTACGTGGTCTGTAAATAAAGTAATGAGACTGCCTGCGTATGGCATGATCTGGCAACACTGCGGGTTCACCCTTCTCGTGAAGGGTAGGTAAACGTCTCATAGAGTTCTAGTATGAGTTTCAACTCGCTAGCATCACCATGCTAATTTTAGTGTGGTTTTTTGTGAAGCAGTTTTTGTGTGTGTGTCACGGAAATGGAAGAGCGCAATTTCCAGCAATGATGTGCAATCAACTTTTGTGTCAAACTTGGGGAAACCGACATTGAAACTTTCAGTAAACTGAAACAGGCCTATGGGGAGCATGATTTGTCGAGATCACAAGTGTTCAAGCGGTATAAGGCATTTTCAGAGGGCTGTTAATCCATTAAAGATGAACCCTGCTCTAGAAGACCTTCGACTTAAGAAATGGATAACATTGTGGAGAAAGTGCGAGCCCTTGTGCGATCAGACCGTCGACTCACATTATGAATGATCACTAGTGAGTTAAAATTGAACCACACCACAGTCCATCAGATTTTAATGCAGGAATTAGCCATGAAAAAATTGTGTGTGAAGACTGTTCCAAAAACCTGACAATCGAACAGAAGGACAATCGGAAGGACGTATGTCTTCATCTTCTGGAATGGATCCAAAGTGACAGAAATTTCTTGAAGAACGTGATTACAGGTGACGAAACATGGATCTTTGAGTACAATCCAGAAACAAAAAGACAGTAAGGAATGGCACACATCTGCATCACCACGTCGGAAAAAAGCGAGAATGAGCTAGTCAAAAATCAAATCCAAGCTCATCTGCTTTTTTGACAGTCAAGGGACTGTCCACACAGAATTTGTGCCTCAAGGACAAACTGTTAATCAGTTTTATTACTGCGAGATTCTTGAAAGACTAAGAAAATGAGTTGTTCGCGTGCGATCAAGCATTGCTAACAATTCGATGCTCCATCACAATGATGCCCCTTGTCACACAGCGATCTCTGTGATCAAATTTTTGGCTAAAAAGGGCATTCCTGTGGTTCCACAGCCCCCCATACTCCCCTGATCTGAGTCCGTGCGACTCTTTTTTGTTCCCAAAACTAAAGTTTTTCCTTAAAAGACGCCATTTTCGGACGGTGTAAAACACTGAAAAAGCTGTAACCGATCAACTAAAAGCGATTCCGGTTAGCGACTTCCAATGCTGCTACAAAGAGTGGGAAGAACGTCTCCGGAGATGTGTAGCCTCCCAAGTGAACTATTTTGGAGTGGACAAACTCGATTTGTAGTTTAAAAATAAATAGAGAGTTAAACTGAATCACTCTCATTACTTTATTTAGAGACCACATATAGTAAAACCCCAATTTTAGATTTTATGGAAACCACCTAAAATGGCAAAAACTTGGAAATTATTGTTAGTATGGGCATTTATCTGGGGCCATACAAAAAGTGTGTAAAATCATGAAAAATGTAAATTGTGGGACCATAAAACTGGGGTTGTACTGCATTGACCAGATGATACAGCGTAACATGCCAGGAGAATAGAATAGTCTGGATACAAAAAGTTTAACTGAGGAGCCTTGAAAATAAACATGGTACATGACACAGTGATATTTCACTTTCTCTCAACCTGTTGCCCCAGAGGTTGACCGTCCCATATTTGACCCAGCTGAACAGATCTTATTATTTTAGCACAAAAACAAAGAATAGTCCTATCCCCGAAGCATACTGTTTTGTTTACTATTTATTTATTTTTATTAATATCAGAACACAACATGATAAAGTGCATGAAACTAATTATCATAGAAAGGCAATGGCCATATAAGAAGAATGGATAGAAAAAGAAGAGCATTAGACTTAAAGTCTATAAGAGAGACACCTGAGGGATGACAAAAACTAGGTGGTTTGGCAAGATACTGGATGATTTAGAGGGTAAAGCCCACAAGAAATGAAACAGAACAGACTGTGGCAAGACAGAAAAACTTGGAAACTGAGAATTCAGGTCTTCAGTGATCTGAAACTGTGTCATTACATTTCTGTTGTCAGACATTTCAAAGGCATGACAAAACATCAGAAACACTAAACCAGCAACACAGTGTCACATCCCAGACAGCCTGGCTCTTCATCAGCAGCACTGTGGAAACCTCAAATCACATAAACCCGGAGCTCTTCAGCCACCAACTCAAACAAAATTAAAACAATGCTAGGAAAAACAGCACTGATGAGCAATGGAAATCTGTCTTTGAGGTACCATGTTAGCACAGGAAACATATTATACAGTTAAGAGTGACACTAACAGACTTACTAAAGTACTTAATGTAAATATAAGGTACTATACATGTACCTGCATTGTATCCATACGTGAAAAAGTAGCTGGTGGCAAGAAATATGGTGCATCACCACTCAGCCATGAAAATGTAGGAAGTCCAATTGGAACCAGGCTGCTGTAATTGCACATGGCAGGGCCATGACTACCAAATTCAGGATTCATGGGAATGTACTGGAAGTCACACAGGTCTAAAGACACAAAATAACTTTGTGACAGTCACAATTAAGTGACTTGATTATGATCAACTAACCTAGTTATGCATGAACTGCCATCAAATACATATTATATTCTTCTGGAATCATAATTCACGGTCCAAAGCAAAAACATTAGCAGCTGATTTGACATAACAGGTCATTTGTTACTTTTTGGCTGGTAAAATTTTCAAGTGGAAGGCTAGGAGCAAGTTACTTGTGCAACAATCACAGAAGCAGATGGGAGGACAAAACAAAACAAATATCCTGTCCCTGCCACCTCACATAAACGGTAGGCCTGAATGCCAGTTCTGTGGGCCAGAAACTAACAAATGGCCCATGCCAGTTACAGAAACCATAAGAATGAAAACATACTGCTTTAGAATACAATTTGATACAAGCAACAAAACCTATACAAGCTTGGTGAGTACATAAGATCTTCAGTGTTACAAACTGTCTTGTCGCACATCACATGCCAGCAGTCCCTTCTCCACCCTTCTTCTGTATTATACTGCTGACTGCATATTAGTCTGTATTCACATAACTGTGGAGGATTTTTACCAAAACCTGTTGCCTGCAAATTCATCCTTCACCATTCCGAACGGGTGTGAAACTTGATCTCTCACATTAAGCAAAAAAAACACTGGCTGAGGGTGTTTGAGAATAGGGTCCTCAGGAAGATATTTGGCTTAAGAGGAAGAAATTAACAAATTAACTAAAATGAAGATAATTACATAAGGGGCTTCATGATTTATATACCTCAGGTATTAATCACTGATTCAATCAAGAGGGATATGGGTGGTCTTGTGGCACATAAGCAGAAGGACAGAAACAAATACAGAGTTTTGGTGGAGAAACATGGGGAGGGTACATGGACTCAATTTATTTGGCTGTTGAAGGGCACAAGTGGCAGGCTCTTGTGAATAGATTAATGAACTTGCATATTCTATACAAGGTGAGAAATCTCTTCAATGAGGCACTATTGGTTTCTCAAGGACTCTGCACCACAGAGCTAGTTATTCAGAACACCTCAGTTACAAGGAACCATCTAAAATTCTGTAAATACAACACTTTGACCCAGTGAAATTAATGTTTTTTTTTTTTTATCTTAACATCATGAACACAACTTACTTCTAAACCGATAAGCTGTCTCTATTCTGCCCAACACAGCTATGCTGCAAATTGTCCTTCCTAAACTCCTCTCACAACAAGAACCAGATGAGCTATCAGAGTCTTCTGCTGAAGATTCGTCCAAAGGCTGACTAATTTTGCTTTTCTTTTGACGTACTTTAACTTTCAGGAGAAGTGACAACGTTTTATGTCGATCACCACATGCAGGCTTGCTAAAGGCATCATCAGGTCGAAAACGGAGCTCTAATCTTCTGTTTGCTAAAGAGTAGGTCTGAAACAATGATCATCATTAGCTGTTATCAAGTTCAGATTAACCTCGCGACTGACACAACAGAAATATGTACAGTCCCAGTTACATTCCGCTCAGTAATAATAATCAGCCAAGTGGAATGTAAAAAAGAATATGCAAATTAATTAAAACATTCCACAAACTTTTTGTTCTCATGTGGATTATGAACATGAATTTCTGTAATGCAATACTGCATGGATATGACACCAAGTCGATAAGTAAATAGCATCAATGTTCTGAAAGAGCTTGATGTCTCAGTCTTCTGGGTTTAAACAGTCCAAGAAGTGCAGATGTGCTAGAAAAAATCAGTATATTATAAACATAAGGCCAACTCAGGTTATGAGCTAATATGAGTGGCAAGTATCCAGTATAAAAGGAAATAATGCAGCTGCAGATGAGTATGAGTATAAATGGAGGTGACATGTTATGGTCTGGGACAATGTTAGTCTGGAGACACAGACAGTTAAGCTACGTGACAAGAACAGAAAATTTCATTGAAGAATGTAGCCCTTAAAAATGATCACAATGCTGGTGCAGCCCTGAAGAGGGCTATACTGCTATAAAGCATCCTCACTGAAGGGCTTCAGGGAGTGAATGGGAGGTTGTCATGACCTACTCAAGGCCATGCAATCCTTCTTTTTCTTGTATTTGGATGCAATACATCTCAGTCACCTCTCTGAGGGCATGTTTCACGTAATTGGATGTGGTGGAGTAGATCTTGGGAGTTCTGGATGTGGACCTAATGTTCCCTTCTACAGCCAAGCTCAGTTACTACTGACTAGTGTGCTTGTCTTAGGGCAGGCATGTCAGTGGTGTTACTTCACCCCAGCCTCCACATATAAACTGGTCTGCCTAATGTAGAGGTGACTCAACTTGCACAGGATGTTCTATGTACCTGCAGTCCAGGTCTCAGGTCATTCTGCATACGGCAAAAAAAGCTGTACATCTTCCTAGGCAGCAGAGTAACAGTGATACTGTGTGGTTTAATAGATGGGCAATGATATTTTGGAGACCTGCTACTTTCATTAGAAGAACTGCTTCTTTACCATGATGGAGACAGTAGGCCCCTACAAAATGTTGATACCTAACTAGCAAAGTGCAGTGCACATTCCAGAAGACTGTAATCTTAACATTACAGGAACTTCCAAATTTGACACCTGTATTTTAGGCTTTAAAAAGGATTTCCATGAGGAATCATAAAGATGTCTTGCTGCAAAGTGAATATGACCATTCTCAGCATAATAACATACACAAATGATAATGATCTGATCATTAGAAATAAGGATGCTGAAAATAAATACACAATCTTGGATACACCATTTCGTCTTTTCATGGAATCTGTGTGATAAAATATGTCAACAAGAAGTGATTTTTCTTACCAGAGGTATTCTTCATGCCAGATAGCTTTGCAGAGCAAACTTTTTGAATCCAAATGTCCATTTTTTTCAAACTGTCTTCACTAAACGATAAACTGTGGATCGTGAAATGGCTGCTGACTACTCCGAAATTTTCCACTCTTCAAGTGGAAAAACTAGGGCTTTTGAAGAATCTGTACCTTTGTAATTAGTGAACCGACAAAAAACCTGGAATGTTCATAAATGACGGCAAATTTAATCTCGTACGTACACGTTACTATATCCGTTTACTTCACCTGACCCACAATCACATCAAATCTACCTCCAAAACCAAAGAGATGGTGGGTACTTCATTAAGATTTACTCGAATCAGACTTAATATGGATGATAATGAATATGTGTTTCACAACTTACAAAAATACATAGGATACGGTTCGGGATAGGCACCCCGCTAATTTAACACTTCATACATACATGCATTTTCCAACTGTTATTACTCACCGTTGAAATATTCTGCAATCCACCCAGGGTCCTAATGGCTCTGTCCACATTTAAGACAACTCCTGGATATTCCACAACAACCAAATGTCTGTCAAAATTATGAACATTACCGTCTTCTTCACTTTCCATTGTCCTAACCTATGTAAGAGACGCTGGGTTCTGAATTCACGTCACAAGATTTACTTTTATTTTGGTTATATAACCACTCTCTACATCCACCACTTTAGTGTTACGGTGGTTAAGCAGCTGATTTTATGCACGTAAATGTTACGCGCACATACATACAGTGACAAACAAGCTCAGCACCTGTTTCGGTCGTATTAAGGCACAATCTGTGGGGATACTAGCGAACAATAATAAAACAAATGAAGGCACTTTGCAGATTGTGCGTGCGCGAGATTTGAATCTGAATAAACTGTTGTGACGTGTCTTTAACGTATTCAGAGATTTTGATTTCAATACTTTCCAACACAGAGTGAAATAGTGCATACTTATTTGTCAGTTACAACAAACTGTAGGCTTATGTATGTTGCTGAAGTAATATTGCGGAGCTTCTTCGACGTGAACAGTTTTACGAGTACGTGTTCCCAATATTGCATTGTATAATTAAAACTTTCAGTGTTCTTTGTAGCTTTCACTAAATATGGCTCCATCTGGGATTTGTTACTAACATAAAACACCGGATTTGCTGGTAACATATACCTAACAATTCAACAGAACACGACGTGCTTCAAGTGACTACTTCACTTTATTTCCGAATGTTTGTCCCAACATACACAGCCAATGCAGCTTCTTATGAAGATACGTAATCAATCATTTGTTGAGATTTCAGTGGCAGTTTCCAAAGCCCGAATCCGGCCAGCTCAACTCGTAGCTCGCGGGCAACATGACGCCCGCGACGCAATATTATGCTGCCCTCAGCGACATTTGAAATGAGAAAAAATCTTTTAACCCTTTCCCTGGCGAAGCACGTAGAGAACGCGAAGCGATTTTGAGAATTTACAAGCTATTTATTTATGGAGACATACACGATATTACTAAATCGTTTTGTAAAAACGTGCCATGTTGTGAATTGCATTGTTTATGATTTTTTCATATTAGAATAGATGAATATAATATATTATGCGTTCGAGGCCTTAAGGACCCGATGCACGTAGGCCTGTTTATAAACAGACCCATTGTGCACCTTTATTCTACGGCCTTTTCTGTTTAAGAGAAAAAAAAACTCACCCAAATGCTACAGCCTTAATAAAAACCAGGAGTGATCTTGAATGAGTTTTCCTAATAAATTCTGGATCCGACTTGCCCTTAGGTTGTTGTGGTCAAAAATAAGGCCACAGGCCGTCTACGTTATAAGAATATAAGAAGTGCAGGTTGCAGCCCAATAGACACATTGGTCGAGGCCTCCCTTGCTAAGTGGCTTAGGTTCCCCTTACGGACTCCTATAAGAGAAACGCCCTGCTTCCAGAGCCTTCTATTATATGCCTCTCGGAGTCCTCAGCATAGGGTCCTTCCCTCCAGATTCCCTTCACGGAGCCTTCGTAAAGAGAGAGATGCTGCATTTCCAGTGACATTGACATGTTTCTTGGAGTCCCCAGGAAAGGACCCCCTCCCCTCCTTCCAGGTTTCCCATATGAAGCTCCTACATAGAGAGAGAGACGCTCCGTTTCCAGAGTGTTCTTTTACCTGCCTCCTTCCCCTACAGGTTCCCAACGGAGCCCCTATGGAGAGAGATACCTGTCTCCAGAACCTTCTTATATATATCTTCCGGAGTCTCCTGTAGAGGAGCCCTCCCTGCAGGTTCCCCTCTCAGAGCTCATAGAGAAAGACACTTCTTTTCCAGAGCTTTCTTTGACCTAACATTACGCACTCCATTCCGTGTCTTACGGTTCAGTTACGATGTAAACCAACAAATGCACGCACTTCGTTAGAATTACAGTAATGTTTTAATACGTAAACTGCTGCATGTTTCGGGCCTCACTAGCCCAACATCAGGCAGTGCGCAGATAAGTAAAAAATCGTTTAACATTTTCTGCAGCATGTAGAACAACTGTCTTAAGTACGTCAGTGTGCGATTTGCGGTAAAGGGATATGTGCACAGTAATTGGAGCGGCTTGTTGATATGAGGGTGTTCACATTACTATTGACTTTATTAAAACATTACTGTAAATCACGAAGTGTGTTCGTTTGTTGGTTTACCTTGTAACAGTTCTGTTACCTGTCTCTCAAAGTCCCCACTATACAAGCCCCGTCTCCAGGCTTGCCCGACGGGGACAGTACGGAGAGAGATGTCCGTTTGCAGAGCCTTCTTGTACATGTCTCTCGAGACCCTACTGAAAGAGCTCTCCAAATATTTACCTGTCTCTCACAAGTCCCCGGTAAATGAGCCCCTCCCCCTCCACGTACCCCAGCAGAGCCACCTATGGAGAGACACGCCCATTTCCAGAGCCTTATTTTACATATCACTTTACCCAGAGACAGAGAGAGAGAGAAAAAAGAATCTCATGTCAGGCCTACAGATTCCATTCTCTCCAGGAGTCGTCTGTAAACCAGACAAGCTCCTGGACGTCCCAAGAACCGTTGGGCCACGAATCCAGTCTTTCCTGGACAGAAAAGTATTTGTATACAACGGCTGCAAATAATATTTAGGCTTCATAGTCACATTCCTAAAAACTGATTGATGCTCTTGCATTAAAAACTCTCTTAGTAGCAACAAATGCACAGTTCTGGTATTATGTATTGCACTCCCAACTAGCTCCTACATGTTTCGGCGTAACTGTTATCTTCGGGGAGCTTACACCTCTGTTGCTAAAACTTACAGCGATAGGATAGTCTTACATTGCTTCTGCATATCGAATATGCTGATTATAGTTAAAACGCACAACGTCTCAAATGTCATAAAATAACAATATAAAGTGTTGTTGACTATAAATTGTAATAAAATATTAGTAGTTGTCATTAATTATAACTGTCTCTTTTCCGGATGGTTGCTTGTTTTTCAGACATCTATTGCGTTATGGTCCTAATTGCACCCTGTCCTGTAACCGAATGTTACGTCCTGTTCGTTTGCAGTGCCCTGCCATAAAGTCTCCTAGAGCACTGCAATCTGACAGGACAAACATGATGTATATAAAAATACAAGGTACAATTTTACCTGTTCTCACTCTTTCTGTCGCATTACATGTTACCGCCTGCAGAAAAAGTTCTGTCCAAGTTGCCCGCGCAACCTGCAGGTCTGTTCAAGCGCACGCAGAGTCAAATGACTGAAACGCTATTAGATAATATAGTGGGAATTCTGTGGAAAGAAGCAACCGTGGTGTAATTTGGGATAATATCTCAGCGTATAAATTAATAACCAGTTAATATTTTTCGTTCTGTGTACCCAGTAATGCAAGGAGTGAACAGTTTTGATATTAATTACCAGCTGTGTGTGTGTGTGTGTGTATGTGTAAACAGATGGTCTAGCAGGCGGTCAGATTCGGTAAATAAGAGAGTTGCGTTTGTTTGTCTGTTTGCTTGCTTCTATGTTGGACTATTTTACAGGTTTGTTTTACCGACAAGGTTATAATTTTCGATAACTATATGTGCATATGTGTGTTTTGTGTAAATCTCAGACAAACAGCGATTATTTCCCTGCACAGCGTTTATTTGCCTTTAAACACAATTCAAGTTAATCTTAGTTTTGAAAGTTTTAGGATTAAATCTCCATATTTTTCTCCACATTGTATTTGTGTCTCGTGTGATTCTCACAACAAGCAGCCATTATGTCCCTGTACAGCATTAACTGCTTACACGTGTTTACTCAGTAACGACTGTTGCATTCACTCGCACACGATGCAGCCGTCTGTCGACTCGCCAGTATTTGCTCTGTCTCTGAGGAACTTCCACTACGTGTGTACGTACGTGTATTGAGGCACGTGTATTGGCAACTTCGAGGACGGTCGAATTCATTCCAAGGTCGCGGCGGTATAGAAATTACATGCATCAACTTACCAGCAAGCAAGGCACGCGCTGATTGGTCAGAAGAACTGTGCACTTTCTACTTCAGGAAAGCTGACACTATCACTTTATTGTGACAGCCGCACTGAACATAAAGATGCGTTGTGGGGACATTTTGTGGTTCTAAATATAAGATCAGATGTTGCATGAAGTTACCGGTTCGCCTTCCGGGATTAAATAAGTGAGATATCAAGTCCTTGTGACCAGTGCTTCTGCACATCAGGTCAATTTGAAGCAGGCTTGTGCACTTCGAACAATTTTGAAATGGGCGTCTGTATCTCTGTGAACTAGGCTTGTGTACGTCAAGCCTTTCTTAACTAGGCTTTTACACATCAAATCCTTGCTCCAGACTCTATTACCCAACTGCGCATAGAACAAAGACATTTATACCGTCTCTTACAAGCTCCATTATCCATATTAACTGCCGAATTGTGCCACGGATTTAAACAATCGTGTGGGTTCTTATTATACCACTGAAAATCATTCTGCTTTCGTGTTCCTTGTGCCTTCTTCGTTACTGTCCACCAGTGTTAATACAACAGCCGTGATAACTGCTAAAGAGCTGTGACTGGCGTCCATCTGGCACAGCTTGATGTACGATGATAAATTTTCAAACGTGCTGTTGCATTCAGTTTCTGTGACATGAACACGATCTCCTGATACATTAGTGACACGCTTTATGTGCAGCATATATGGTGAACTTTCAGCTCTTTAAAGAAGAAACAAGACAGCCAATGTACGTATAACGTAATATTAAGGCGCGTTCGTGCAACCATTGTTACATAGGAAAATGAATAAGTATCGCATATTCTGAGTGTGTGTTTGCAGCCTTATTTATAAAGCATGAAAAACGCATGAGCTGTATTGTATTGTATTGTCATCTGTGGCCTATCCGGCTCTACAATAATTTTTCACATTTTCTTATAAAGGGAACGATTTTCGGAAAACAAGTTATTGAACAATAACAGGTGTGTTTTGATTTTCTCTACAAATTTGTCCAAAGAACTTTTCATTCTAAGAAGAATTCAGCGAGATATTATCATAAATGTATTGACGTGTTCATGTACAGTACCACTTATTCTTATAGCATTTTAATCAAACTCGAAGTTTATCGCCAGGCTTTCGAAAAACACTCAAATATCAGATTTCATGAAAATCCATCTAATGGGAGCCGAGTTGTTCCATGCGGTCAGGCGAACGGACACACACACATACATGACGAAGGTAATAGTCGCTTTTCGGAATTTTTCGAACGCGCCAAAAAAGCCAAAGTGCTTTTCTATGCAATTCTGTCCGTTTTCTGAAATAGCTTTACTTGTTGGAAGGCTCCCAGGCTTCGCACACATAAATTCACTGTTACATCCAGAAACTAAAATTAGCATGAATTGTATCTAAGTATTCAGTCCGTACCGCGCAGTAAACACACTCCGTCTCGGTTATAAAAACCAGTCAGTTAAGGTTGTATAGGGAAATAATCGCTGTTTGTTCTCAGATCCGTATAAAGCATATAACACAAATTACACTTAAATACCCAGTCCGTACCGCGCAATAAACACACTCCGTTTCGGTTATACAAACCAGTCAGTTAATGTTGTATAGGGAAATAATCGCTGTTTGTTCTTAGATCCGTATAAAGCATATAACCCAAATTACATTTAAATACCCAGTCCGTACCGCGCAGTAAACACACTCCGTTTCGGTTATACAAACCAGCCAGTTAATGTTGTATAGGAAAATAATCGCTGTTTGTTCTCAGATCCGTATAAAGCATATAACCCAAATTACATTTAAATACCCAGTCCGTACCGCGCAGTAAACACACTCCATCTCAGTTATAAAAACCAACCAGTTAATGTTGTATAGGGAAATAATCGCTGTTTGTTCTCAGATCCGTATAAAGCATATAACACAAATTACATTTAAACACCCAGTCCGTACCGCGCAGTAAACACACTCCGTCTCGGTTATACAAACCAGTCAGTTAATGTTGTATAGGGAAGTAATCGCTGTTTGTTCTCAGATCCGTATAAAGCATATAACCCAAATTACATTTAAATACCAAGTCCGTACCGCGCAGTAAACACGCTCCGTCTCGGTTATACAAACCAACCAGTTAATGTTGTATAGGGAGATAATTGCTGTTTGTTCTCAGATCCACACAAAACACTGTGTGGATAGAACGTAGATTTATTGGATGTTAAACATTTTGGTACATATAATGACCACTGTGCGGTACATATAGTAACCACTGGACTCTGCCGGGTTAATCCTACAGTGAGAGAAATCTGCACGCTTTCCTATGTGAGAATTCTCAATTGCCAGCAGAAACCTGCAAAAAATATTTGTTTAATCCTCTGGTTGTTATGCAAAATAACAGAATTCTACAGTGAAAAGCGATCCAAGTCAACGTCTATTTCATTGTTCGCAAAAGCAGAAGCAATGAAGCCAACAAAATGTAAGCCCAAGGCTGTACGTAATGGAATATTTTTGACAGAAATGTACCACAAAATTGCCATAGGTAATGAACGCGGTCTTTTTATTCCAATCCGCTTTTTCCTTTACAAGGTTTGGGCAAAGAACAGAAACTTTTTTTCAGGATATTAACCCTACGTGTCCTTAAACAAAATGTATGTGGCTTACCGTACAAAACGTTTCCTGTGATGTTGGGTTCGCGTGTCTTTGAGCTGCGTGAGTCAGTTGAAGCTGCTAGTGGGTCCTTACACCGCGGCCAGTGCAGTAGACTTCACAGTGTCATATCGGTCTTCTTCTCAGCAATGGTACAACAGTCGCTGGTGTGGCGCATTGTTGAACCATTGTCATTTATAGACGGTTTTCTTTACTTAAACATCAAATTGTCTTCCGTCATATTTTTATAAAGTTCGTCTACCAACTATCAAATTTGTCAACTCATCATATAGCCCAAGAATCTCCCATTTATAACTATATTGCCCCTGGGGCTCACCTAACAACCTGCCAAATCAGCCGCCCACCATAAGTTAAAATAAGCTGCAATTGTCATAAGGTTTCTCTGTTATTTGTTGCTGCTTGTTACGGAAATGAAGAAAATATTTGTCACACGAAATTACATTAGTAGACAATTTCTCGATTTTATTTCTATGGTGGCTATTTGATATATTGCATAATAGTTATTTTACTGTGTTTTATACATGCCTGTACGTGTGTTTGTTTCGTTATTAAATTTGATTTTGTGACAGACATTCCAGCTTAGTACCCAACGAGCGACCGGCTATCTAACAGTCCTCTAGATGAGAAATAACATACCTGTCAGTGAGACCGATAGCTCATCACCACATTAAGAACAGCCTGACAGTTTGCTTTCCCTGAGCCAGATCTAACAAATTTACACCCTCTTAACTTGCTGCTATAAAATCCACCCTAGCAAACCCACGCGGAATAAAATTTCGTGCACCAAAAATCCTACACAGACTCTCCCGGGAAATGAACTTGTGACTAGATTCCGTTGTGCACCACAGTGCTTAGGGGCTTTGCATGTAGGACTTTGCTGTAGAAAGATGTTTGAAATTTTTCGTGCACCATAAACTGTTTTTCCTAGGATTACATTTGACTCTTCGTTGTCAGAATACTACTAGTAGAGTTCTGAACTCTGACCTATCCGTTTCACGAGAGGAATTTACGGAACTTGGAAGGATTTACATCTTATATCCCTGCAGGCGCAGCTCTTACAGGCGTGCGGATCGCCGGCGTCATGCTGCTTGCCAGACTGTCTGAAACCAGTGGATGCAGTTTCTTATTTTAACATGCCGGGAAATTGTACCACTGATGTAAATCGTCCCTTTTGCTCTCTTGTCATGATCTTGCATCCAACTAATATTTACTCAGCGGTGGACCAGTAATTTTAGCCACAGACGCTGCTACAAACCCACACTTCTGTTCGTCCGTGACCAGTGATATATGAAGGGCAACGAACAAGTGGCAAAATCTGCTAATCTATGCCTTAATATTCTTTTGATTTCTCCGTCTTTATTTCTCCACAGCTGTGAAACAGTAATTTAAAGCGTAACTACGTCCTGAGTGCGCATGAATACATTAAAATGTAGTGGATAATATGCACATGTTGACAGTTTTATGCATTCGCCCCACGCGGTATATTTATTACTTGTTTGTTATGGATGTTGTAATAAACAGCGATTATCTTTCTATGCATCATGAGCTTGTTGGTCTGTTAACTGATACGGTCTATGTTCTTTGTGAACTGAGTCTTTATTTATTTCGTGATAACGTTGACACAAAATTCAGCCTAATTACTGAACTCCTTTTCCCCAGCTCCATACTCCAATAGCTCAATTCCCATTGCCTTACCTTTACTTCCCAAACCTCTACCTTGCCTTCAGCTTACCTTTACTGCAAGGACGAGCGGGCACAGCCTGGGAACAAGCATATCGGTAAGTTTTGTTGTTATCAATAAAAACAACAACAACAACAATAAAGTAATAATAATAATAATAATAAATGCCTCTCGCTGCAACATGTCTTTTCCCATTTTCTTCTTCTCTTTCTTCTTCTCTTTCTCTTTCTCATCCTTCTTAATCTGCCCTTTCGCTTTCGTCTTCGTCTTCAAGCTTCCTACCGGACAGTATCATGTTTGTCTTTAATTTATGTAACAGCAGGTGAGCTGGTTGTTGCGGAGCAAACACGAAGGTGTGTGCAGGCACTTGGTCTGGTGAGGACTGTTGTTGTATGGCTGATGAACTGAGCGAATTGTGCACTGTGTGCTTACGGACAGTGAAGTCGTGGCCTTCCTTGTTTATTTACGCCACTTAACTTAAGACTTGTTTAATTACATTTCGGTAGCTCGGAGTGTGAGTGGCGAGTGATTGGATGAAGAAGAGAGCATGAAAAAGGAAATGCTCGTGGTCTGTAGGAAATATCCCGTGTAAACTTTCTCCGTCAGGTTATGCTTCATCGCTCAGAGACTTGAAAGCACGAAGCAGGAGTGCTGCCAGTTTGACCACCACAAACAGCGTGGTTGTATTTTTTGCCTTTGTTATTAGGCAGCAATTCGTTGGGAAATTTGAAAGTAATACAATGATGTCCTAAAACACACACATACACACACACACACACTGTCTCTCTCTCTCTCTTTCTCTTAAATTATTCAACTATGCTGCATCAATAACACTGGTCAACACACAAAATATATCCGTAACCAAAATAGTCGATTCCTCTTCAATTCAACGTGCTGAAACCAAATATGGCCTTAGAATTCAATTCTTGGCTCTAGTTTTCATGATATATGAAGTGTGGCTTAATGCTTAAAATACTTACTTGGGAAGGGACACATGTGTCATCACTGCACTTCCAGGTGATGAGTAATGATTTCTATGTATCGTAAAAGGCACGAAGATCTAGTTCACTTTTTAAAAATGGAAAGGGGCCTTGTTGTTTGCTATGATATTGATGGCCTGATGCAAATACTCAATATTAATCACAATCCTCTGTACTGGTGACTTTTTACAGACTCGTCTAAGTTGAGTCTCAAAGCAGTTCTCCTTCACAATGGCAACACCCTACCTTCTATTCCTGTTGGTCATTCAATGCGTAATAAAGAGTCGCATGAGAACATAAACATTCTGATGGACGCCATTAATTACGGTAAGTCAAATGGCAAATCTGTGGTGACCTAAAAGTAATTGCCTTACTACTTGGACTACAACAAGGATTCACAAAATATTGCTGCTTCACTTGTGAATGGGACAGCAGAGCTCGGTCTCTTCATTACTCAAGAAAGGATTGGCCTGCCAAAAAATCTCTGGAACCAGGAATCATCAATGTGGAAAATCAACCACTAGTGGAACCGAGTAAAATTTTGTTGCCATCCATGCATTTAAAGCTTGGTCTGATGAAGATTTGTGTAAAGGCCATGAACCAAGAAGAAGCTGCCTTTACTTACTTATGAGAAAAGTTCCCCAGATTGAGTGGGGCAAAATTGAAAGAAGGTATTTTCACTGGTCCACAAATACGAGGCCTTATCAAGGACGAATACTTCGACAAGCTCCTTCAAGGCGACGAAAAGGCCGCTTGGGACGGTTTTAAATTTTAGTAAAAGGATTTTTGGGAAACAGAAGGGCTCAAAACTATGAGGAACTTGTAAACAATCTTTTGCAGAGCTACCAGAAATTAGGCTGCAACATGTCACGAAAAATACACTTCCTTCACTCGCATTTGGTTTTTTTTCCCAAAGAACTGTGATGCAGTGAGTGATGAAAAGGAGAACTTTTCGATCAACACATTTCTTCAATGGAGAAGAGATATCGAGGGAAATGGAACTGTGCTATGCTCGCCGACTGCTGTTGGACTTTGGCAAGGGATGCCCCTACCGTGGAGTGCAAGCGACA